>OMDZ01000720.1_pt1 | contig 18253 bp, 15 predicted proteins | sample 1673641 | NCBI WGS metagenome assembly OMDZ01 (sample SAMEA103958117, study PRJEB25191) | human gut metagenome | biome: human-associated habitat [ENVO:00009003]; feature: intestine environment [ENVO:2100002]; material: feces | place: Germany | collected 2013/2015
CAAGAAGGATGCTACTGTAACACCTAGCGGAAGCAATGGTGGTTCTGGTACATCTAACGGTGGAAGTGATGCATCCAGCCATGGCGGAAGTGAAATACGCCCACCAGAATGTAGGTTTCGAAGCTACGGACCTGGCCAAAGGCAAGATTAAAGTAACCAACCGCTTCTACTTCACCGGTCTGAAGGACTACGCCATCCGCTATGCCATCCGTGCCAACGGCAAGACGCTGCGCGACGGCCGCCTCACACTCGACCTCGCACCGCAAGCTTCGCAAGAAATTAGCGTACCCGTGGCAGGACTCAAACCCCAGACAGGCACCGACTACCTGATAGACTTTGAAGTAACCACCAAACGGGCCGAAGGCTGCATCCCCGCCGGACACGTCATTGCACACGACCAGTTCGTCCTGCCGCAAGTGCCGACCGACAAGGACGCTTATCAGGCCAGTGGCCCCGCACTCAGCATCGACAACGAGGGTAACGAACTGAAGGTTACCTCCTCGAAAGTCAACTTCACGTTCAATAAGCAGTCGGGCATCCTTACGTCCTACCGCGTGAACGGTACCGAGTACTTCAACGGCGGCTTCGGCATCCAGCCCAACTTCTGGCGTGCTCCCAACGACAACGACTACGGAAGCGGAAACCCCAAACGACTGGAGATATGGGAAGTATCGAGCCGCAACTTCCAGGTATCAAGCGCCACGGCCGAAATGTCAGGTCGTAATGCACTGGTGAACATTGTCTACAAGCTGCCTGCCGGAAACGAGTTCTTCATTACCTATAAGATATATCCCGACGGCGTGATGAATGTGTCTACCCGTTTCACTCCTGCCCACCTGGACGGCGTGAAGATAGACATCTCCGAAGCTACCGCCACGGCCACCTTCTCGCCCGGACGCGATGCCCAGAGCGTCAGCGCACGCGACAAGATGGTAGTGCCCCGCATCGGTGTCCGCTTCCGTCTGCCTGCCACGATGAACCAGCTGGCCTACCTTGGCCGCGGACCGCAGGAAAACTACTGGGACCGTAAGGCCGGTAGTCTGATAGGACTGTACAACAGCACGGCCGACGACGAATACTTCCCCTACGTACGCCCGCAGGAGAACGGTCATCACTGCGACACACGCTGACTCTCGCTGAACGGACGCGGAAAGAGTCTGCTGATTGTAGCCGACAGCCTGATGGAGTTCAACGCCCTGCGCAACTCCGTTGAGGACTTCGACGCCGGAAAGGCCATCAACCGCCCCTACCAGTGGAACAATTTCACTCCGCAGGAGATAGCCAACCGTCCCGAGATAGGTGCTTACGACAAACCTCGTCAGACGCACATCAACGACATCACCCCGCGCGACTTTGTTGAAGTCTGCCTCGACCTGAAGCAACAGGGACTGGCCGGTTACGACAGCTGGTACTCGCGCCCCGAACCCGAATACACCCTTCCTGCCGACCGCGAATACACCTGGGGATTCACCCTGATACCCGGAGCAGGAGCCAGTCAGGCGGTGAAGAAGTTGAAATACACTTACTAATCGACTAATTTATTATCTTAGTTCTTGGCAAGTATACGATTTACTTTTATCTTTGCAACCATCAGAAGCAAAAAGGCATGGAGAAAGAGAAAAAGTACATTGTATACTTGCTTTTTTTAGTCAGCATTATCATGCTGGCTGTACCCGTCTTTCCCCATCATCACCATGCCGACGGCCTCATCTGTATGAAGAACGATGTAGAGCCCAGCTGCTGCCACACACCTCATCACCATCACCCCGCAGGACATCCCAACTGCTGCCACGACAAGGGTTGCATCGCCAGCCACTTCGTTCAGCGTACCCCACGCACCGAGCGTCAGGCTCCCGTGCTGAAGCCCGTCCTGCTGCCTGCCGTACTCAGCACATTCCTCAGGCAACTGTACGCCTTTGGCGAACCTTGCCAACCTGTTTCATACTCACCTTACATCGAGTCACTGCACGGTGTCTACATCGCCCGTGCCTCGGGATTAAGGGCTCCTCCCAGCCATCTTGCATAACAGGTGCAGTGTGCCCCGCACATTGCAACCCAGTTGCACTCTTTGGTCAGTACCTTTGCAGCCGGAAATCATACTCACATTATTTTGCAAGAACTTAATCCATTTATATCAATGAAGAAACTGATATTTCTGGGAGTCCTCGTTGCATTGTCACTGGGCTCCTGTCAGAACAAGTCCGCCCACGATCACGACGGACACAATCACGAGACCGAGAACCACGACCATGAGGCCGAACTTCACGAAGGACACGACCACGACGGTCATAACCACGAAGCCGACGCCCACGAAGCCGAAGAAGGGCACAGTGCCGGCAGCGGTGAAATAGTCCTGCCACCAGCCAAAGCCCAGGCAGCAGGTGTAGAGGTCAGCACCGTAGAAGCGGGCACCTTTCACCAGGTCATCAAGACCAGCGGACAGGTATTGGCCGCACAGGGCGATGAAAGCGTAGCCGTTGCCACCGTTGCCGGTGTCGTATCGTTCCGCAACAAGGTAGTCGAAGGAATGCAGGTAGGCAAAGGCACTCCGCTGCTTACCCTATCATCGCAGAACATGGCCGAAGGTGACCCCGTACAGAAAGCCCGCATCGCCTACGAAGTCAGCAAGAAAGAATACGAACGTATGAAGGCACTGGTAGCCAGCAAGATTGTTTCCGAAAAGGAATTTGCCCAAGCCGAACAGGCATACGAGAATGCCCGCATCAGCTACGAAGCCGTAGCCCGCAACCATACCCCGCAGGGACAGACGGTTGTTTCGCCCATCGGCGGTTACGTCAAGAGCCTGTTGGTAAAGGAGGGCGATTACGTCACCGTAGGTCAGCCGCTGGTCAGCATCACGCAGAACCGTCGCCTCTTCCTCCGTGCCGATGTTTCCGAGAAATACTACAACGCACTGCCTTCCGTAGCCTCGGCCAACTTCTGCACGCCCTATAATAATAAGGTATATGCATTGAAAAAGCTGGGCGGACGTCTGCTGTCTTACGGCAAAGCTTCGGGCGAAGGCAGTTATTACGTACCTGTCACTTTCGAGTTCGACAACAAGGGCGACGTTGTCCCCGGTTCCTTTGTCGAAATCTATCTGCTTACCACGCCGATGGAAGGTGTTATCAGCGTCCCCCGCTCGGCCCTCACCGAAGAGCAAGGCAGCTACTTCGTCTACCTGCAACTGGATGAGGAATGCTACCAGAAGCAGCTTGTTACCCTGGGTGCCGATAACGGCGAACGGGTACAGGTACTCACCGGCCTGCACGCCGGCGACCGTCTGGTGACCAAAGGTGCCTACCAAGTGAAACTGGCAGGGGCTACAAATGCGATACCGGCACACAGCCATGAACACTAATTAAACGAAAAATGAAAAATGGAAGCTGCGCTTCCTAATGAAGAATTTTCCATACACAAGAATTCTTCGTTCTTCATTCTTAATTCTTCATTTAACAAGTTATGCTCAACAAAATCATACACTTCTCCCTTCAAAACCGCATCCTGGTGCTCGTAGCATCGGTGCTGTTGCTGATTGGCGGCACTTACACCGCCGTACATACGGAAGTAGACGTGTTCCCCGACCTGACGGCACCCACTGTAGTGGTGATGACCGAAGCCAACGGCATGGCAGCCGAAGAGGTGGAACAACTCGTCACTTTCCCTATCGAGACCGCCGTCAACGGAGCTACACACGTACGCCGTGTACGCTCCTCGTCTACTCACAGTTTTTCCGTAGTCTGGGTCGAATTCGACTGGGACACGGACATATACCTGGCCCGTCAAATCGTATCGGAAAAGCTGGCCACAGTGGCGGAAAGCCTGCCCGACAACGTGGGTAACCCGACTCTGGGACCGCAATCTTCCATTCTGGGAGAATTGCTTATCGTAGGACTGACAGCCGACAGCACGTCTATGCTCGACTTGCGCACATTGGCCGATTGGGTGATTCGCCCGCGCCTGATGTCCACCGGAGGAGTAGCCCAAGTAGCCGTATTGGGCGGCGACATCAAAGAATACCAGATTCTGTTGCACCCCGAACGGATGAAACACTACGGAGTGACGTTGGGCGAGGTAATGGATGTCACGCGGAACATGAATACCAACACCAACGGCGGAGTGATTTACCAATACGGCAACGAATACATCGTCCGCGGACTGACTGCCACGACGAATACGGAGTTGCTGGGAAAAACCGTGGTTAAAGCTACGAGTGACGAGCTACGAGCTACAAGTGGTAGTGGCAGCAACCCGTCACTCGTCACTCGTAGCCCGTCACTTCCAATTCTATTGGAAGACGTGGCCGACGTACGCATCGGCGCACAGACGCCCAAGTTGGGTCTGGCTTCGGAACGCGGCAAACCTGCCGTACTGCTCACTGTAACAAAGCAGCCTGCTACCAGCACCCTGGAACTGACCGCCAAGCTGGAAGCCTCACTGAAAGACTTGCAGAAGAACCTGCCCCCCGACGTAAAAGTCTCGACCGACATCTTCCGCCAGAGCCGCTTTATCGAGAGTTCGATTGGCAACGTGCAGAAGTCGCTCATCGAAGGTGGTATCTTCGTGGTCATCGTACTGTTCCTCTTCCTGGCCAACGTACGTACTACCATTATCTCGCTTGTCACCCTGCCCCTGTCACTTGTCGTTTCCATACTGGTACTGCACTACATGGGACTGACCATCAACACCATGAGTTTAGGTGGTATGGCTATTGCCATCGGTTCGCTGGTCGATGACGCCATCGTCGATGTGGAGAATGTCTACCGCCGCTTGCACGAGAATCGCCTCCTGCCGCCCGAACGTCGCCTGTCCATCCTGCAGGTGGTATTCAACGCTTCGCGCGAGGTACGTATGCCTATCCTCAACTCCACGCTCATCATCGTGGTCAGCTTCGTGCCCCTGTTCTTCCTGAGCGGTATGGAGGGACGCATGCTGGTGCCGCTGGGCATCGCCTTCATCACTGCCCTGGCCGCCTCAACGGTCGTGGCACTGACGCTGACACCTGTGCTCTGCTCGTACCTGCTGAAGAGTAAAGAAGACAAACAAACAGAAGATGCCCAAAGACTTCCCGAAGTCACAGCCGATGACTCCCGGAAGTCTCAGGCTATGACTCCCGGAAGTCATGAGGCAAGACTCCCGGGAGTGTCCGGCGGTAACTCCCGGGAGTGTCCGGTACCCCCCTCCAGAAGTACCTGTGAGACCGATTCGGGCGACTCCGCCGTGGCTCGTACGCTGAAGAAGGCATACGGTGCGCTGCTCGAAAAAGCCTTACATCACAAACGTGCCGTACTGGGCTGCACCATCGCCCTCTTTGCCGTCGCCTTGGGACTGTTCTTCACGCTGGGCCGCTCGTTCCTGCCGCCGTTCAACGAAGGCTCGTTCACCATCAACGTCTCTTCACTGCCGGGCATCTCGCTCGAAGAAAGCGACGCCATCGGACGCCGTGCCGAAGAACTGCTGCTCACCATCCCCGAGATACAGACCGTAGCCCGCAAAACCGGCCGCGCCGAATTGGACGAGCACGCCTTAGGCGTGAATACCTCGGAGATTGAAGCTCCCTTCGAACTGAAAGACCGGCCGCGCAGCGAAGTCGTGGCAGAAGTTCGCGAAAAGTTGGGCAGCATCGTCGGCGCTAACATCGAGATAGGCCAGCCCATCAGCCACCGTATCGACGCCATGCTGTCGGGTACGAAAGCAAACATCGCCATCAAGCTCTTCGGCGACGACCTGAACCGCATGTTCGCCTTAGGCAACGAGATAAAGGACAAGATACAAGACGTTGAGGGCGTAGCCGATCTGACAGTAGAGCAGCAAATCGAACGTCCGCAGCTCACCATCACACCCCGCCGCGAGATGCTGGCACGCTATGGTATCACCCTGCCGCAGTTTGCTGAATACGTCAACGCCTGTCTGGCGGGTGAAGCCGTTTCGCAAGTCTATGAACAGGGCAAGTCGTTCAACCTGACCGTACGCATGCGTGATGATTTGCGCGACCAGGCACAGAAGATAGGCAACCTGATGATTGACACGGGTGACGGATTGCAAGTACCGCTCAACTACGTGGCCGACATCCGCTCGACCATGGGACCGAACACCATCAGCCGCGAGAACGTAAAGCGTAAGATAGTCATCTCGGCCAATGTTGCCGACCGCGATCTGCGCTCCGTAGTGAACGACATTCAAGAACGTATCGACACCCAAATTCAACTGCCCGAAGGCTACCACGTAGAGTACGGCGGACAGTTTGAAAGCGAACAGGCAGCCAGCCGCACGCTAATGCTGACATCGTTCATGTCTATCGTTGTCATCTTCCTGTTGCTCTACCACGAGTTCCGCAGTACGAAGGAGAGTGCCATCATCCTCATCAACCTGCCACTGGCACTGATCGGTGGTGTGTTTGCCCTGTTGCTGACCACAGGCGAAGTGAGCATCCCTGCCATCATCGGTTTCATCTCGTTGTTCGGCATTGCTACCCGAAACGGTATGCTGCTCATCAGCCATTATAACCACTTGCAACGCGAAGAAGGCTATGGCATCTACGACAGCGTTCTGCGTGGTTCGCTCGACCGTTTGAACCCAATTCTGATGACAGCCCTCAGCAGTGCTCTGGCCCTTATTCCGCTGGCTTTGGGCGGCGACCTGCCCGGCAACGAAATACAAAGCCCGATGGCCAAAGTCATCCTGGGCGGTCTGCTGACCTCGACGTTCCTCAACGGATTCATCATCCCGATAGTTTATCTGCTAATACACACCAAGAAAGAATGAAGAAAATAGTAATCATTTGTGTATGCCTTGCCCTGGCGGCAGGGCTACACGCCCAAAACAGCATTGAAACCATCCTCACCCAGATAGAGCAGAACAACCGGCAGTTGCAAGCCAATGCCCAGAATGTGAATGCCCAGAAACTGGAAAACCGGACAGCCAATAACCTGGCCAATCCAACCCTGTCGTACGCCCATCTGTGGGATTCGGACGACAAGAACATCACCGTGGGCGAAATGGTCATTGCACAAAGTTTCGACTTCCCGTCGCTCTACATCACCCGCGCCCGCATGAACCGCTACAAGGCTCAGTCGCTCGACGCCCAAGCCCTTGCCCTGCGCCAGGACATTCTGTTGCAAGCACAGGAAGCCTGCCTCGACATCATCATGCTGACCCGTCAGCAGTCCCTCCTCGACGAACGACTGAAGAACGCCGAAGAGCTGGCAGCTTTCTACAAGAAGCGGCTGGAAACCGGTGATGCCAATTCGCTGGAAACCAATAAAATCAATCTGGAACTGCTGAACGTACGTACCGAAGCCCGCATGAACCGTACAGCCCTGGAAAACAAACTGCGCGAACTGACCGCCCTCAACGGCAACCAGTCGCTCGTCCCCGGCCGTCCTTTGGCCGAAGGCCCTGCTGCGCCTCATGCGCTCAACTTAGGACTTACCGATTATCCCGACGTTCCCCTGCCTGCCGACTTCGGTCCCTTGTGCGACGAGCTGCTGGCTTCCGACCCTACCCTGCTTGCCTTGCAGAACGATGGTGAAGCTGCACGCCGCCAACTGTCTGTCAGCCGTCAAGGCTGGTTGCCCGACCTGGAACTGGGATATCGGCGCAATACCGAAAGCGGACATCCGCTCAACGGAGTGGTAGTAGGTTTCTCCTTTCCCATCTTCCAGAATCACGGAAAGGTAAAAATGGCACGCTCGCAACTGCAAAGCATCGATTACCAAAAGGAGAATGCTCGACTGAGTGCTTCCACCGCCTTATGGCAGCTCTACGAAGAAGCTTCCAACCTGCAAGCCTCCATACATGAGTATACCGAGACTTTCGGCCGTCAGCAGGACTTGCGCCTGTTGCGCCAGGCACTCGAAGGCGGACAAATCAGCATGATAGAGTATTTCGTAGAAGTATCCGTAGTCTACCAAAGCCAGACCAACTTGCTACAACTGGAGAACCAGTACCAGAAAGTAATGGCCAGAATATACAAGAGCAAGCTTTAAATAATGAAGAATAGAAAATGAAGAATGAAGAATGAAGAATGAAGAATGAAGAATGGAGAAAGAAAAAATTCTTCATTCTTCATTTCCCAAGGTTTCCGGTTGCTCCGGTACATAACTGCTCCGGATGCGCCACTCCTGTGGATAAAGATTATTGGCACGATTGCCGATGTTCTTCACAAATCCAAGAGGAAAACCACGGTACGTAAGAAGTACAAAACCGCGAGGGGCTGTGTCCGAAAGGACTACAGCCTCTTTGCGCAAATAGGCAATAGCAGTAGGATAATCCACCTCCTCGCAGGCAAAAGCATCTTGCCGAAGCAGGCTACTCATGGCCAGCGCATGGGCGGGAATACAGTCTTTCCCTTTCACTCCAGCCAGTTCTACACCTGCCTGCATCACTTTGACATGCTGCTTCAAAGCTGTCAACAAAGGTAGCCATGCCGTAGGGAAAGCCGTCAGCGTCTGTCCTTCGGGCATCAAGGTGTAACCTTCCGCATCACGCAGCCAGCCTTGCACCATTGCCAGCTGTTCCTTTCCGAAAGCCGATCCCGAAGAAGCCTTTCCGACATTTCCTTTCTTCCCGCGCTGTTTGCCAGCCGACTGCTTATCCGCGTTCATCCGTCCCGTTTGCATCATCGATATATCTTCGCTTGCTGTTTCTTCTGCCTCACCAGCCTTACGCAATACAGCTAGGAAGAATCCTTCTCCCTGCGTCTTATGTGGCAAGAAGCGATAGACTGGGAAATCTTCTCCAGCCAGCAGATTGCCAGTGATCCCCCATTCAGCTGGCACGTCGAGCGGCAGCACTTCGGCTCCCAACTCCCGACACAACCAACGCACATTTTCTTCGTTCTCTTTCGTATTATAGGTACATGTACTATATACCAACAGTCCACCCGGATTCAGGCAAGGCCAGATGTCTGTCAGAATGCGCCGCTGACGCTGCCAGCAGATTTCGACATTCTCCGCACTCCACTCGCTTATGGCAGTCTCGTCCTTACGGAACATGCCTTCGCCCGAACAGGGAACATCGGTCAGAATAAAGTCGAAAAGGTGTTCCAAAGGTGTGAAATCGGAAGGATCGCTATTCGTCACCACCACATCAGGATGCCCCCACTTGGTCAGATTCTCAGCCAGTATCTGGGCACGGTTGCGCATCACTTCGTTGGCTACCAGCAGACTGCCGTCGGGCAACAGGCTACGTACATGGGTAGACTTTCCGCCCGGAGCGGCACAAAGGTCAAGCGCAGCCAACGGTCTGCCCGGCAGATAACGCTTCAACGCCTGTTCCACAAACATTGACGACGCTTCCTGCACGTAGTAACAACCGGCATGAAACAACGGATCGAAAGTAAATGCCGGACGCTGATTCAAATAGAATCCGCATTCCGCCCAAGGCACTTCGTTCAATGAAAAATGAGAAATGACAGAAGAAGAATCTGTACACTTTTGAGTATTCACACGTATGCTGACAGGTTGTTCCGCCTCCAGCAGAGCGGTAGCCAGACTGTTATATTCTTCCTCGCCCAACAAAGCGCGGGTATATTCAATAAATAAAGGAGGTAATTGCATGATAATCTTCTATCTTCTCAAATTTCTTATAATGCAGCAATTTCTTCCATACTCAATCCTGTACTTTGAGCAATAAGTTCAATAGAAACACCGGCTTCCTTAAACTTGCGTGCCAATGCCTTCTTCTCTTCTGCACGGCCTTCTGCAAGTCCTTCCGCACGACCTTCTGCAAGTCCTTCTGCACGTCCCTCCGCACGGCCTTCTGCACGACCTTCTGCACGGCCTTCCAACTTGGCAGTATCCAGCACATCGTTCTGTATCATTACGGCATTGATATGCTCGTCGTACACATGACGTTCCTTGGGCGACATATTGTAATACTTCAGTTTTTCCCTTGCCTCGGCCAATCCCGGTGCCGTGGTATCAGAACTGATTTCGCCACTTTTCAGATACGAGATCCATTCCTCCAGCGGTGTCTTTGCTACCTTATTGAACTCGTTCACCCTAATCAGGTAGTATTCGGGGAACACCTCTCGCGGCATTTTGCGGATGATTGCTCCTTCCTGCTTGGCCGAAATGCTCAATTCGTCGCCGGTATGCACCCCGACAAAGTTTGTCACTCCGTGATACAGGTAGTCGCTGCCTTTACCGATGTCGAAGTAGAGAATACTGATGGAATATACCTTTTTCACCTCTGCATACGAATTCCCCAAAGAGATGTGCTCCGTAATGGCTTTCGAAACACCATATAGCACTCTCTCCAGATAGTACAGTTCTCGCGTATTCTGTATCTCAACAATGATGATGTCCCCGTTCTCCTCTTTTGCCTTGATGTCCACACGATTGAACTTATCATCATAGTTCGTCTGGTTGGCTTCGCTTTCGAGTATTTCCAGAATGGTGATTTTCCGTTCCAGCAACACGGTGAGCAAGCCTTCGAGTACTACAAAATTGGCCTTATCTCGCAACATACGCTTCATGGCCCAATCGAATCGGATGTATTTATCTTGCATCATGAGGAAGAGGTTTTGAGTTTTTAAGTTCTTTAGTTCTTAAGTTTTTGAGTTTCTTTCCGGGTGCAGCAAATATACGAAAAGGTAGTTGCAGCGGCAAATGAAAACAGGGTTTTCTAAAAAAGTTCTTCGTTCCAAGTTTCCCAGTTAGGAAATTTCCATTCCCTAGTCAGGAAATTCTCGTTCCCTAGTTAGGGAATTGCAGTTTCTCAGGCAGGCAACAAAAAAGCTTCTTCCCAGATGCCGCATACGAGTAATGTATATCCGATTGAATTCTATACATTCCGCATCATGCGCCTCTGAAAAGAAGCTTCTTCATTCAACCCCTACATCAGTAACTGATCTTCACTCCCGCAAAGTAGGAACGCGGCAGGCCGGGACCGTAGATGTAACCCGAGTCGCGCAGTTTGCCTTGGTCGAAGTCTTTCTGATAGGCGTTGAAAAGATTCTGCACGCCGGCATTTACCTGAAGGGTGATATTGTTGTAGAGCGTGAAGTCGTACGCAGCTTTCAGATTCATTTCCCAAAAGTCGGGAGTAGTTTCGGCGCGGTCTTTCTCGATGTAGCCAGCACGGTGCTCTACCAGCATGCTACCTGTATACGTACCTGACAGGGCAATGCTCAACGGCTTCACCGGACTGTAAGTCAGTGTCATATATCCATAGGTATCGGGCGTGCGGAAAATACGTTTCTCCAGAGGAACAGTCTCATCGTCGCTCCACTGGCGGGCTTCCTTGTACTCGGCTTTCTGTAAGGTAACGCCTGCCTGAAGCTGAAGCACACTGAGCCAAGCCAGTTTGCCTTCGAGCGTCATGCCGTAGACGCGGGCTCCCTTTTCGTTGTAACGCTCGTTCTTCAGAATACCGTTCTCGGTACCAATCTCGCGCAAAGCAAATACGTCGGACAAGTCGGTATAGAAACCTTCGAGTAACAAGTTACCCTGCCAGGCTCCCCAGCGGTGATACATATCGGCCGAAAGGCTGAAACTACGCGACTTTTCTTCACGCAAGTCCTTGGCCAGCTGAATCATGGACACGCTGCCACCTACATTCTCCACATGCAAATCCTCGTCGAAAGCCTGCGGAGCACGGAAACCTACGGAGTAAGCGGCACGGAAGTTAATGTCCTTTGTCGGGTTGTAGCGCAGATTAACGCGCGGACTGAAAATGACATGATCTATCAGATTGTGCTTGTCCAGACGTCCTCCCACGAGGAAGCTCCAGCGGTCGTTTTTCCACTCGTTCTGCAAGAAAGCACCGGCGATGCGTACCGTCTGGTCGATGCGGCGGTTGTAGCCCCACATGTTGTCGTGCATGGCATCCTGATTATACTCTACCCCACCCGTCAGGTCGGCAGGCAGGAAGAGACAACGGTCGAAGTGGTAAACGTATTGTGAACCAACTACCCACGTCAGGTCGGTAGTAGCACCGTAAGCGTCGAGCGAATGGTCGCCACCGTAGTAACTGTCGCGGTCGATGTGCTGCACGGAGGCATAAACGTTCATGCGGTGCTTCTCGTTGGGCGAAAAATAATCGAACTTCACACTTCCGCTGTTGATGCTGTGCTGGGTCTGCTCGGTGATGTCGGTCTCGTGAGGCGGACGGTCGAGCAAATTGCCACCACGGCGGAATTCCTGCAGATGATGGTATTCAAAGGTCAGTTTGGAGTAAGTACTCGTCTTGAGATACGAACGGAAACCAACTGTTTGGTTACGCAACTGGGGCAGCTCAGTAAAGCCGTCGCCGTCGTAATCGAATCCACTGCGCTGGCGGTTCTGTCCAAAGACGTAAATACCTGCCTTATGGTCATCGGTCACCAACGAAGCGTTCATGGTCGTATTGTTGTCGAACACCGAAAGGCCGCCCACGCCCATAATGGTATGTCCCAGCTGGGCAGAGTTGCGCAACGGTTCTTTGGTAATGATGTTGATGGTTCCCGCAATGGCCGATGCGCCAAACAGTGCCGAACCTCCTCCACGCATCACCTCCACTCTCTCTATCATGTTGGCCGGTATCTGTTCCAGTCCGTACACTCCTGCCAAAGCACTGAACACGGGGCGCGAGTCTATCAGAATCTGCGTATAAGGACCGTCAAGGCCATTGATGCGTACTTGCTGGAAGCCACAGTTCTGGCAGTTGTTCTCTACCCGCACACCCGGCTGGAAGTTTAGTCCCTGTGCCAGTGTGGTTGAATTGGTCTGCTCGAACAGTTTGAAGTCTATGACATTGACTAGCGTAGGAGCCAGACGACGGGTTGTTTCGCTGCGGTTAGCAGTCACCACTACCCCGTCCAATGCCACGAGGTCTTCTTCCAGTTCGAAGTTCTCTTCCAGCGTAACGCCTTTCTTCAGCACAACGTTACGTGTCAAAGTTTTATATCCCACGGCACTGACCTGCAGTACGAACTCGCCTTCGGGCAGATTCTTCAGGAAGTAATGTCCTGTTCCGTCGGTTAGCGTACCGATAGTGGTACCTTTCAGCGAAACAGATATATAGGAAAGGTGTTCTTTGGAGTGTTTCTCAAGTACATGCCCCACAATGTTGGCATCCGATTTGTTCAAGTCTTCGGCAAAGGTTGTGGCTGGCAACAGTGCATACAGCACCGCCACCACAAGAAAAATATACGTTTTCATGTGTCTTCTTTCTATAAATTAATAAAATGAGGAAAAGGGTAGATGTTTCCAAATAATCCATAGTGAATTCATAACACACCTACCTGTCATACAAATATAAATCGCGTCAGTCAGAAGACACAAACGGGAGGGGCACGCAAACGAAGGCCGTTTTCCTGTCGTGACAGACAAAGCCGTACCACACGGGGCACCGCCAATACGTTCAGCAAAACCAAGAAACAGGAAACGGCAGTCAGCAACGACGGAAGCGAAGAAGCGGTATAATGGCCCAGAAAAAATATCGTCTCGGCCTGATCCGGCGTATGCTGATGATTGGCTTGGAAGGGATGCGAGTGCACAATGGTAACCCCGTTCACCACATGCGAGTGGTTGAACAGTGTGATTCCTCCCCAATACATCAAGAACAACAGGGGAAGAAAGAATTTCATGATGCGACGCAACTTCTCCAAAGAAGATTTATATGATTAAAATTGAGGGCGCAAAGATAAGGCTATTTATGCTAGTAAACAAACTTCAGGAATAACTATATATAGGTATTCCCAAATATTCTCCAATTCCACCCTCGTTCTCCCATGAATCTCCTATTTTTGTACCTCTACATCCTAACCACGCAATACATGAAACAAATTCCTAAAAAAAATCGTTTCTTTGCAACCTTGCCGGGGGGATGTTCCGTCTAAACAGACAAAGAACCAAAGAAACTAAAAACAAACGAATATGAAACGCATCCTTTTACTTCTGGGCCTGATGGCCGCCATTTGCTTAGGAATACAAGCTGAAAACCGCACCGTGACCGATAGCGTAAACGGAAAGAAACGTGTCATCGAACTGACGGACACCACGATAAACGGACAACGGACTACCGACACACTGAGTATCACCATCTATGAAGGTAGCAGCACCTACAGCGACGACGAACCTTACCACCACCATAACAGTGACAGCGGCCTGCAATGGGTAGGCTTTAACTTCGGCGACGAAGCGCCCGAAACTATCATTGCCATGACTGCCATTATCTTCGTGTTCGGCCTGCCGGCACTGCTCATCTTCATCATCTTCTATTTCCGCTACAAGAATCGGAAAGCCAAATACCGCCTGGCCGAACAAGCACTGGCCAGCGGACAACAACTGCCTCCCGATTTCTTCAAAGAGGTTGAAAATCGTGATTTGCGCAGCCGTGGCATCAAAAACATCTTCCTCGGCATCGGACTGTTCATCTTCCTGTGGGCTCTGACAGGCGAATTCGGTCTGGGCTGCATCGGTTTGCTTATCATGTTTACAGGTTTCGGACAGGTAGTCATCTACTATACCCAACCCGAACGTAACAATGGTGCCCCTTTCATCCGAATGGAACGCGAAGGGGAATATACCAAAAAAGAAAATGATTCTGACGCCCAAAACGAAACACAACGATGAACCAACTCAACGACTTATCGCTGATTGCACAGGTCGTAGTGTTTCATAATAACAGGGCCTTCGACCAGTTGGTCAGGAAATACCAGTCGGCCGTCCGACGGTTTTTCCTGAACCAGACTTGCGGCGACAGCGAATTGAGCGACGACCTGGCGCAGGAAACCTTCATACGGGCCTACACCAATCTGGCTTCGTTCCGCAACCTGTCCAGCTTCTCTACCTGGCTCTACCGTATTGCTTACAACCAATATTATGACTATCTTCGCAGTCGGAAAGAGACAGACGACCTGGACACCATGCGGGTAGATGCCCAATGCAGCACCCGACAGCCGGACACTGGCTTGAAGACAGACCTGCACCGCGCACTCGCTACACTGAAAGACATAGAACGTACCTGCATCACCCTGTTCTACCTGGAGGACCAGAGTATCGAAAAGATAGCAGGAATCACCGGATGCCCCACGGGAACCGTAAAAAGCCACCTTTCGAGGGCCAAGGAAAAGATGGCAACTTACTTAAAACAGAATGGTTATGACGGAAAATAATGATAAACTACTGGAAAACTTCTTCGCCGAAAACCGGCAGGAAGTAGCCGACAACGGATTCAGCCGACGGGTAATGCGCCAGCTGCCAAACCGAAGCAACCGTCTGGCACGCCTGTGGACGGCCGGCGGATTTACGCTGGCTGCCGTACTGTTTGTCCTGATGGACGGTCTGCAACTGATATGGGACACCTTACGCGAAACCTTCACCACAACCGTAGCCAACGGCATGGAACAGGCCGACCCGCGTTCGATAGTGATAGCCTTGGGCGTTCTTTTGTTCCTGATGTACCGCAAAATAGCTTCGCTGGCTTGAATAAACGTTTTTTCGTAAAGGAAAAACATTTTTATCGATGATATGTTATATCTTTGCCCACTTAAAAAACTAAAATGACAAAGAAAGTTTTAATACATATCACCGTCAGCCTCACTATGTTCCTGCTTCTGTTTGCAGGACATGTGCATGCGCAAGGCACCAGCGACAGCATCGTCATGAACCGGCTGAAACAAATGGGTGCCCCATTGACCTACAACAACAAAGTAGAATTGCTGATGAACGGGCATGACAAGTTCACCGACCTGTTCGAAGCCATTCGCGGTGCCCGACATCACATCCATCTGGAATATTTCAACTTCCGCAACGACTCCATCGCCAACGCCCTGTTCGACCTGTTGGCCCAGAAAGCGGCCGAAGGCGTGGAAGTGCGTGCCCTGTTCGACGCCTTTGGCAACTGGTCGAACAGCCGCCCACTGAAGAAAAAACATTTGGAAGCCATTCGCAAACGAGGCATCGAAATCGTAAAATTCGACCCCATCACCTTTCCCTGGTTTAATCATGCCGCCCACCGCGACCATCGGAAAATCGTAGTGATCGATGGGAAGATTAGCTACACGGGAGGCATGAACATAGCCGACTATTACATCAAAGGTTTACCCAAGATAGGCGAATGGCACGACATACATGCACGCATCGACGGCGATGCAGTCCGCTACCTGCAGGGCATCTTCCTGACCATGTGGAACCGCGAAACCGGACAACACATCGGCGGACCGGAATACTTTCCGGACACGCCCCAGCTGCCGGACAGCATTGCCGAAGAAATCATGATTGTAGACCGTACGCCGCGTGAAACACCGCGCTCCATCAGCCGAGCGTACGCCACTTCCATACGTGCGGCCGACAGCCTGATCCGGATTGTAAATCCTTACTTCGTACCCACCAAATCCATTCGTGAAGCCCTCAAATACGCCCTGAAAAAAGGAACACAGGTCGAGATTATGGTACCCAAAGTATCCGACGTGCCGTTTACGCCCGAAGCGGCCTTCTACATCCTGCACAAACTGATGAAGCGGGGTGCCAAAGTATATCTGTTCAACGGCGGTTTCCATCATTCCAAAGTTATGATGGTGGACGACAGCTTCTGTACCGTAGGTACGGCCAACCTGAACAGCCGCAGCCTGCGCTACGACTACGAAACCAATGCTTTTATCTTCGACCCCGAAACGACAGCCGAACTGACCGAGATGTTCGAACATGACAAAGGACGCAGCACGCTGCTGACTCCCGAAGTGTGGAAAGAACGTTCGGCATGGAAAAAGTTCGTGGGATGGTTCGGCAACCTGTTTACGCCGTTCCTCTGACCTGCCTGTACGCTGTTTGTGGGACACTTGCACGGCTCGCGAACAACACAAGTGTCGAACAAATGGATTGCAAGTGTGGCTCACGAGCCGTGCAAGTGTCCCACAAAGCCCCTCCTGAAAGCCCGCTAAGTTTTTTAAAGTCGGCAGTACCGATTTATCACCAAAAGAATTAACTTTGCAACGACCTTGTTTCTGAAGACGGAATAGGTTCGGTATAGAAATAGCAGAAATACAGCTTTTTACAGGACCAATAAACGTCTGAAAGAAAGGGTTGGAATCTCTCTATCAGTAACTATATCCTTGCAATGAAACAATATTTAGACCTACTCAACCGCATACTGACCGAAGGCGTCGAGAAAAGCGATCGTACCGGAACAGGTACCATCAGCGTGTTCGGACATCAGATGCGTTTCAATCTGGAAGACGGTTTTCCCTGTCTGACAACCAAAAAACTGCACCTGAAATCCATCATTTACGAACTGCTCTGGTTCCTGCGGGGCGACACCAACGTGAAGTACCTGCAAGACCATGGTGTGCGCATCTGGAACGAATGGGCCGACGCTGACGGCGATTTGGGACACATCTACGGCTATCAATGGCGTTCTTGGCCCGACTATCAAGGCGGCTTCATCGACCAGATCAGCGAAGCGGTAGAGACCATCAAGCACAATCCTGACTCGCGCCGCATCATCGTAAGCGCCTGGAACGTAGGCGACCTCAACAACATGAACCTGCCTCCCTGTCACGCCTTCTTCCAATTCTACGTGGCCAACGGGCGGTTGAGCCTGCAACTGTATCAACGCAGTGCCGACACCTTTCTGGGAGTTCCGTTCAACATCGCCTCGTATGCCCTGCTACTACAGATGATGGCACAAGTGACCGGCCTGAAAGCAGGCGACTTTATCCACACACTGGGCGATGCACACATCTACCTGAACCATTTGGAGCAGGTAAAGCTGCAACTGACGCGCGAACCACGTCCACTGCCGCAGATGCGCATCAATCCGGATATAAAGAACATCTTCGACTTCCAGTACGAGGACTTCGAACTGGTGAACTACGACCCGCATCCGCACATTGCCGGAAAAGTATCTGTATAACCCTGAAACAAACCTAAGATATATGATCAGCATCATCGCCGCCGTCGATCGCCGCATGGCCATCGGTTACCAGAACAAACTGCTGTTCTGGCTGCCCAACGACCTGAAACGTTTCAAAGCACTGACCACCGGACACACCATCGTCATGGGACGTAAAACTTTTGAGTCGCTGCCCAAAGGCGCGTTGCCCAACCGGCGGAACATTGTCCTGTCGTCCAACGCCGCCACCGTATGTCCTGGTGCCGAAGTGTTCACCAGTTTGCAGGAGGCGCTGGAACATTGCAGCAGCGATGAAGACATCTACATCATTGGCGGCGAAAGCGTCTACCGTCAGGCTCTTCCGCTGGCCGACCGCCTGTGCCTGACCGAAATAGACGACGAGGCACCACAGGCCGATGCCTATTTCCCTACC
>OMDZ01000728.1_pt1 | contig 18075 bp, 7 predicted proteins | sample 1673641 | NCBI WGS metagenome assembly OMDZ01 (sample SAMEA103958117, study PRJEB25191) | human gut metagenome | biome: human-associated habitat [ENVO:00009003]; feature: intestine environment [ENVO:2100002]; material: feces | place: Germany | collected 2013/2015
CCACACAGCCAGAATAGACCAGAAAGCCGCTTTGACCCACTCTTCCATCTGGTGTATTGTAAAAGACCAACAGGGTACCTTGTGGATGGGAACTTATTTTGGAGGTGTCAACTACTTTAATCCAGAATACGAAATCTACACCCGTTATACTTATTCTCCCACAGAAAAGAAAGGGTTAAGCCACCCGATAGTAGGCCGTACCATCGAAGACAAAGACGGTAACCTGTGGATAGGTACAGAAGGAGGAGGCCTCAACTTCTACAACCGACAAACAAACGAATTCAAATGGTTCTTATCGGGAAAGGCTCCTTATGGACTCTCCAACAACAACATCAAAGCTTTATATTACGACGATGCACGGAAAGCTTTGTGGATTGGAGTACATGTAGGAGGTTTGAACAAATTGGACCTGAGAACAGGTCACATTACTCACTACAGGATGCAACAAGGCAATCCCGAAACACTTCCATCAGACCTGGTCCGCGATATCGAGCCTTATAAAGACCAACTGATCATTGCCACAGAAAACGGAATCTGCCTCTTCAATCCGCAAAATGGAAAATGTGAGCAACTGTTTAAAGACAGCAAAGAAGGAAAATCCATCAAGATTGTTGCAGACATCATGATAGATAAAGCAGGCAATCTGTGGATTGCCACTACCGGCGAAGGAGTATTCCGATATAAATTTGATACCCAAACATTAACCCATTATCGGCACACCCCCAATACACCGCATGGCATCAGCAACAACAACGTAAACGACATCACACAAGATAGTAAAGGAAACCTGTGGTTCGCGACATCGGGTAGCGGGCTCGACCTGTACCATCCGGACAAAGACCAATTCGAAAACTTTGACCGGGCACAAAACGGACTTGCCAACGACTGTATCTATAAGGTAAAAGAATCGCCGGTAAGTGGCAATTTGCTGTTACTTATCAATCACGGCTTCTCTATTTTCGACCAACGAAACAAAACATTCCGTAATTACAGTACAGAAAACGGATTTCCTCTGACAGCTGTCAATGAAAATGCACTCTGCGTAACACGCGACGGAGAAATCTTCCTGGGAGGTACACAAGGAATGATTTCTTTCCACGAAATGGAACTTAACTTTACTCCGAAGCCTTATAAGATAAACCTTTCACGCCTGATTGTCAACGGAAAAGAAGTACAGGTAGGCGACGAAACCGGTATCTTGGAACAAGCTCTATCCCATACTCAAGAAATCACGCTGCATGCCAACCAGAATATGTTCAGTATCGAGTTTGCTACGTCCAACTATGTAGCAGCCAACAAGGACAACATCATCTACCGCCTGGAAGGCTTCTCCAAAGAATGGAACAGTACTCGTGGGTTGCACAACATCACTTATACCAATCTGAATGCCGGGACTTATCATCTGCAGATCAGGCCCGAACACATGAATAACAATATTTGCCCGGAAGTACAGCTCACCATCCACATACTTCCACCATTCTACAAGACCCCTTTGGCTTACCTGCTTTATGCAGTTATCATCGGAGCCTTGCTATGGTATCTGATACGTGCTTACAAAACACGAATCAAACTGAGCGAATCACTGAAATACGAACAGAAACACATTCAGGACGTAGAAGCCTTGAACCAGTACAAGCTGCGCTTCTTTACCAATATATCGCACGAATTCCGTACTCCGCTTACGCTGATTGTAGCCCAAGTAGAAACATTGCTGCAAGTGCAGCACTTTACTCCGAATATCTACAATAAGATATTGAGTATCTACAAAAACAGCCTGCAATTGCGCGAGCTGATTACCGAATTGCTCGACTTCCGCAAGCAGGAACAAGGCCACATGAAGATAAAGGCTGCCCCGCACAATATCGTCAAGTTCCTGTACGAAAACTACCTGTTGTTCCTGGAATATGCCAGCACCAAACAAATCAACTTCAACTTCGACAAAGAAACCGACAGTCTTGAAGTGTGGTACGACCAGAAACAGATGCAAAAGGTTGTCAACAATCTGCTGTCCAATGCCATCAAGCATACCAAAGCCGAAGATACCATCACACTGGGCATTCGAACGGAAGGCAGCAATGCTGTCATCCGTGTCAGCGATACCGGCAGCGGAATCGACGCTAAAGAAATAGACAAGATCTTCGACCGTTTCTATCAGATTGATCCGGTCGATTCGAAAGATGCCAACAAAGAAGGTACCGGTATTGGCCTGGCACTAACCAAAGGTATCGTAGAACTGCATCACGGCTCTATCCGCGTAGAAAGCGAATTGGGCAAAGGCACCAGCTTCATCGTGACCTTACCTTTAGGCAACGCTCACTTTGCCCAAGAAGAACTGAGCAAACAGACAGAGGAAGAACCTCAAGAAGAAATCATCCGTCCCGAAACTCCAATTGCCTTGCCCCAGGAAGAACTGGAAGAAGCAGCTCCCCTGAAACAACTCTCTGATGCCAAAATACTGATCGTAGAGGATAATGAGTCCATCAGGGAAATGCTTGCCAATATCTTCAAGCCTTTCTATCAGGTAATAACGGCAGCCGATGGAGAAGAAGGCCTGGAACTGGTACGCAAGGAAATGCCTAACATTGTTGTCAGCGATGTGGTTATGCCACGTATGTCGGGTACTGATCTGTGCAAACAGATTAAAGCCGACTTCAACACGTGCCACATACCGGTAGTGCTGCTGACCGCACGTACTACTATCGAACAGAACATCGAAGGACTGCGTATCGGAGCCGACGATTACATCACCAAACCGTTCAATACCAGTCTGCTTATCTCTCGGTGCAACAATCTGGTCAATTCACGGGTTCTGTTGCAGGAAAAATTCAGCAAGCAACCACAGGCTGCTGTGCAAATGCTTGCCACCAATCCGATCGACAAAGATTTGTTGGACCGAGCAATGGAAATTATCGAAAAGCATATAGACGATACCGATTTCAACGTAACCGTCTTTGCACGCGAAATGGCTATGGCACGCACCAATCTGTTTGCCAAACTGAAAGCCATTACCGGACAAACGCCTAACGAATTTGTCCTCACCATCCGTCTGAAGAAAGGTGCTCTAATGCTTCGTAACAACCCGGAACTGAACATCACGGAAATATCCGACCGCATCGGGTTCAGCTCTTCGCGCTATTTCTCGAAATGCTTCAAAGACGTTTACCACGTCAGCCCACTTGCCTACCGGAAAGGAGAAAATGGGGAAAACAGTGACAGTAAGGGGAACGAAGATAAAGATAACGAAGAAACCAGTTGACAAGGCTTCAGTCAACAAACCTACAAGGCCGAAACGTCCTGCCTGACAAAGTTCCGCTTGAAACGGCTTGCCGCAAACGCCTTGTCAACTCGTCTACTGATTGCTCGTCAACAGTAACTTGAGCTTACGAATTGAAAATCGACGAAGTCAAAGTTGAATCATCAATCATTTTTCATCATCCTTTTACCACCAACAAGATCCCTCTTTGTCCTCTATAAAGTCCCTCTTTAGCACTGCAAAGAAGGACTTTAGACTTCTAAAGAGGCTCTTTACGATTACTTCTTCACGAAACTGTCGGGATAAGTCGAACGGTTCACCTGCTGACCACCAGCCAAATCAATCCACGTATCAAACGTACGCTGGCCTTCCTTCAGCACGATGACGCGCGCGCCATTGGGCAAGTGGTTGTAAACAGTATTTCCACCCGTATATCGTCCGTAAGCCAACAGAATACCATGCCACATCACGGCGTAGTCGTTATCATGGTCATGGCCTACGAAGACACCCATCACATCGCCCGCTTCCTTCATAGCGGTGAACATCCCCGTATTCAAGGCAGGCGCACAGGCTTTCTCCATACGCGTACCTATCAGGATGGCTTCTTCGCTGGATGCTGCCTGGTTGTATTCAGGCAGCGGAATGTGAAAGAAAGACAGGGCAGGCAACGGTTGGCCTCCATTGTTTTTTGTAAACAAAGCGCTCTGCCGACGAAAATTAGCCACCTGTTCGAATGTTAGCCAATCGTACCCTTTCACTCCCTCCAGTTTTGAATAAGAATGAGAATCAAAAAAATAAAGTATAGCAGCATCACGCTTACCATCGGATGCTTGTACAGTCAGGGTATAATCGGGCGAATCGCAATCACCTCGTTCGGGCTGCAAACAACCCGGCACTGTACGAATGGTATCATACAACTGCGCACGGGTCATTCCCTGTTCGTCATCGTGATTACCAAAGGTTACGACAAACGGTATGTCTCGTTTCGCCATGCGTTCCAATACCATCCGCATCCCATCATTGGCTGGTTGTGCATAAATCACGTCGCCTGTCAATACGACCAAATCCGGACGCTCATTTTTGAGTACTTCATCAATACGTTCTAACGCTATGTCTGAAGCTGGATTACCATATTTGAAATGCACATCGGTAAACTGTACAATTTTAAACTCACCGTTTTTATTAAACTTCAAAGTAGCGTTCTGGGCATGAAGTATTATATGATTCACACCCAACAAAAAGAAAAAGAACAAAAAACGTTTCATAGAGAACTAAAATTAAGTTATGAATAATGGTAAACATCCAATTTTAGGATACCTAAAAAAAGAGTCCACAAATTTAACGATTATTATTTGCATATTGTCATGGGAAGATTTTTTAATCCGTCTTTTTCTCAACAAAAACATTACACTTGACAGCTTGGCTCCTCAAAATACCAACTTTTTCTACGCGCGCGTGTAGGTGAGGTTTAACACTATTGTGAATGAAAGTTAAGCTTCACCTGCACGCGCGTGAGGAAATGTTATAATATTGGGGTACCAAGCTGTCAAGCTCAGGAAAAGACAAAGGGAGAGGCAGAACAAAAGTATCCCTTGAAACAGCTTGCCGCAAATGTTTCGTCAGCTCATTACTTTCCCACGCCCCGATTGGTCTATAGACAGAAGAGAAGCAAAAGTTATTGTCCGAAAATGTACTATTTGTGACCTTCTGCTGTACGCTCTTGTACACCTTTGCCGGAAATTAGTCGCTATCTTTGCCCAAGAACCCATAATTCAAATTTAAGTCCTAAGACCATGAAACATTTATCTTACCTGTTGACCTTATTACCCGGAGCTGCCCTGCTGACCGGATGCGGCAACGCTGCCAAAAAACAAGCAGACGGACAACCGTCACAAAAGCCCAACGTAATTTACCTTATTACTGACGATTTGGGCATCGGAGACCTGAGTTGTTACGGAGCCACCCGCGTCAATACACCTAATATCGACCGGCTGGCAGGACAAGGCATGCAGTTTACCAACGCCTATGCCACCTCTTCTACAAGTACTCCTTCACGTTTCGGACTGCTGACAGGTATGTACCCCTGGCGTCAGGAAAACACAGGCATTGCACCCGGTAACTCGGAACTGATCATCGATACAGCCCGAATCACCATGGCCGACATGTTCAAGGCTGAAGGTTATGCTACCGGAGTAGTAGGAAAATGGCATTTAGGACTGGGTCCCAAAGGAGGTACCGACTTCAATACCCTGATAAAGCCCAATACACAGGACATCGGGTTCGACTACGAATTCATCATCCCTGCCACAGTCGACCGTGTACCTTGCGTGTTTGTCGAAAACGGACGTGTAGTCAATCTTGACCCCAACGACCCGATTACCGTCAGCTATGACCACAAAGTAGGTGACTGGCCTACCGGACTCGAAAATCCGGAACTTGTTAAGATGAAACCCAGCCAGGGACACAACAATACCATCGTCAACGGAATACCCCGCATCGGATGGATGACGGGAGGCAAATCGGCCCTTTGGGTGGACGAGAACATTGCCGACAATATCACCGAAAAGGCAAAGGACTTCATCATCAACCACAAAGACGAACCGTTCTTCCTCTATATGGGTACGCAAGACGTACATGTGCCCCGTGTAGCCCATCCGCGTTTTGCCGGAAAGAGCGGTCTTGGTCCCCGCGGTGACGTTATTCTGCAACTGGACTGGACCGTGGGCGAAATCATGCACACACTAGACAGCCTGAATCTGGCCGACAATACCATCTTTGTATTCTGTAGCGACAACGGCCCCGTCATCGACGACGGCTATCAGGATCAGGCATTCGAGTTACTGAACGGCCACACCCCTATGAAACACTACCGCGGAGGTAAATACAGCGCCTTCGAAGCCGGTACCCGCATTCCGTTCATCGTACGCTGGCCAGCCGTCATCAAGCCGGGCAAACAGCAGGCTCCGTTCTCGATGATCGATGTATACGCCTCGTTTGCTACTCTGCTGAACCATGACATCCCCGAAGGGGCAACCCCCGACAGCCGCGACCAGCTGGGAACATTCCTCGGCAAGGACAACAACGGTTGCGAATACGTCGTACAGCAAAACTTAAACAACACCTTGTCTATCATTCAAGGCGACTGGAAATACATCGAACCCAGCGACAAACCGGCTACCGAACGCTGGACAAAAATGGAACTGGGTAACAGTCCTCAGCCGCAGCTGTACAATCTGTGTACCGACCCCTCGGAAAAGACAAATGTAGCCAACGAACATCCGCAAGAGGTAGAGCGATTGTCAAAGCTGCTGGAAACAGTCAAGAAAGGCATTTGAACAGATATGAACAATTCTAACCCGATAAAATAAACTTCAATAATCCATGAAAATCAGATTTATCCTGACAAGCATACTTTTCGCCACGGCTTCATCGGCTTTTGCCCAACAAGCCGAACGCGATTTCGCTTTCGAAAACTACCGTCGCTACTATCAGGAAGCGGCCGAATACAACCAAGACAGCAACAAGCTGGAAGCGGTAAAAAAGATGAGGGATTACTTCCACAACCATCCCTACCGCCTGCAACCCACTTCGAACCTGGAGCAAGTGCAGAATTTCCTGAAGCAACTGGGCGAAGACGGTACCTTTGCCGACATGAACCCGACTGAAAGAGACTTCGAAAAGAACAATGCTTATCAGAAAGGATTCGAGAATACGACAGACGACGTTGTAGGCATCTTCATTGCTTCGGCCTACGAGCGTCTGTTTCAGATAGCAAGTGCCATCCGGCTGGGCAAGATTGCAGATGACGAAGCCCTGTCGGAGAAAATTCAGAAAGCCATCCTGCACTATGGCGAAATCGAAGTGCGTCGTCCCAACAACAAACCGCGTTTCCATGCTTCGTGCTTTGCCATTCCTACGGCTGCGGTCAACCTTTACTTTGCTCTGCTGAATAAGATGGACCAGGCAGAACGGGGAAAGGCAACACCCCTGCTGACCGAAGCCTGCGACATGCTGAAAGCTGTCGGCCTGGAAGCCTGGACCCAACCGCTCCGTAACGACGAGACGGATAAAAACGTGGTAAGCATCGAGCGCTTCCGTAACCACGTATGGTGGGTTGGCGGAAACGCATTGGGATACCGCTCCCTGCTGCCCGTAGCGGCGATGTACAGTTCTGTCCCCATGATCGACCTGCTGGCCGAAATTTGCCAGAAAGGCATCAGCATGACATCACAGACAACGTACAACGAATCGTTCTGGACCGAAGGCTTTACAGCCGACGGTGCCGGATGGGGGCACGGCATGCAGTGTCTGATATGGGGTTACCCCATCGACGGCACATTCAATGCCCTGAACATGCTGACCATGCTGAACGGTACGCCCTGGGCCAAGCAGCTGACCCGCGCCAACGCCGAAGCACTGATGAACTTCTTCCGTGGCGGAAACTGGTACTATTACAAAGGATTCCGCTTGCCGGGACTGGACCGCAACTCTTACGTCTACAATCCTACGGAGAAACCCATTCCCTATAAGAAGTTGCTTGCCAACGTTGTAAGCAACTGGATCAGTTCCTTCACACCGGAGGAGCAGGCCGAACTGAAGCAACTGCAGAAGGAAGCCGGAGAAAACCGCATCAACATGCAAGGTTACGACAACGGCATGTACACGGGTGTACGCTGGTTCTACAACAACGACGACCTGATGAAAAAAAACCCCGACTACCATATTTGCATCAATATGGCATCCCGACGCACCGACGGACTGGAAAGTGCCGCTTTTGCCGACAATTACAACTTCTATCCCACCGACGGAGCTACCCTTTTCCAACGCGACGGTGACGAATACTTCCGCGTCATGGGTGGCTGGGACGTAACGGCAATGCCCGGTGTCACAGCCCGCGAAGGCATGGACAAGCTCGTCCCCGTGACCAACTGGCGAGGCTATTGCAGCAAGTATAACTTTGCAGCCGGCGCCACCGACTCGGGCGAGAACGGAGTAGCCGGATACATCTTCGAAAAGATGCACGGTGCAGACAAGGAGAACGTAAACGACAAGGGCGACAGAAACGTAGAGAACAGCCTCCTGTACGGATTCAAAGCCTATAAAGGTTATTTTATCCTGGGCGACTACTTCGTAGCACTGGGCGCCGGTGTCACCAACATGAATCCCGACGAAGAAGGACACATACGTACCACCCTCGACCAGACCGCACTGACCGGTGAAGTGTTCATCACCCGAAACGGCAAGAAAGAAGTGCTGGGCAAAGGCGAGACCACGCTCGAAGGTAACAAGAAGAAAGCCATCTGGCTGACCCAACAGGGAAAATTCTCGTATTGTATCCTGCCGGAATATACTTCCAAAGCATTCGTCGCCTGCGAAACACGCCCGACCAACTGGCTGAAGCTGAACCCGTCGAACAAGAAAACGGCCGATCTGCCCGAACAGGTACAAATCCTCCGCATTTGGGCCGACCACGGACAACAACCGGTGAACGACACTTACGGTTATGTCGTCTATACCGGTCAAGGAGTCCCCAGCGAACGTCTGCCGTTCGAGGTGCTGCAAAACGATACCCTCGTACAAGCCGTGCGCACCAACGACTGCAGTGTCACCCAAGCCGTATTCTACCCGGGCAACAAAGGCCTGAAAGCCAAAGGCATCAGCCTGCAGACATCCGTGCCTTGCGCCGTCATGATACAGCAAAAAGATGGCAAACAGGCCATCTCGGTGACCGACGCTGCCATGGATGCCAACCTGAAGGAAATCACCGTCACCCTGAACGGTAAGGCACACCGCATCGCACTGCCCCAAGGCCTGCATTGCGGCAACACAGTGACCGTCGAAATAGCTGGTTGAGAGAGGCATTTATACCCCATTTCTGGGACACTTGCACGGCTCATCTGAAACACTTGTACGGCTCGCGAGCCGTGCAAGTGTTGTATATCGGGGCTGCTGGGCTGTTGTAGGATGCACTGTAAATGGCTTTACTACAGGGACTTGTCTTTTGTATTGTTTTTGTTCCGGAGTGAACTGCATTTCTTTTATGTCGTACGCATGTTTGGAAGGTGTTCCGGCAAAGACATATGGGGATATGTTTTTTCTTTCACTGCCGTTTCTATAACGGTTGTTGTGTTTCACGTTTCACCGTAAACGTCTATTTCCCAGTTGGTTACTGTGAAAGGTGCATGCAGTTGAGGCCTTTCGTGTGGGAAAGATGAAATACTTTTCTGCCTCAGAGCAACAAATGTCGAAATTAATTGTTTACTTTGTGAATGTTTGTGAGGGAGGGATGCGGCTTGTGTAGTTTGGCATAGGTATGATTCGCCGTCCTTTACAAAAAAACACTTCGTATCTTGTGTATGGAAAAGAAAAAGAAATGGTTGAAATGGGTGGTCTGGATATTGCTCACGCCGGTCCTACTGTTCGTTCTGCTGATGATATTGCTTTATGTGCCTCCGGTTCAGAATTTTCTGCGGAAGCAGATAACGTCTATTGCATCCGAATCAACGGGTATGGACATCTCCGTGGAGCGTATCGACCTGCGTTTTCCACTGAATCTGCTGGTACGTGGAGTGCAGGTGATACAGCCTGCTGACGTTTCGGCGGGAGTGATGAAGCCTGATACGTTGCTTACCCTGGCAAGTCTGAATGTGCATGTGCAGGCCTGGCCTTTACTACGTGGGCAGGTCGAGGTGGACGACATTACGCTGAATCAGGCTACAGTCAATACTTCCAATCTGGTAGACGGAATGCTTGTCAAGGGGGTACTTGGAAACTTTTCGCTTAAAAGTCACGGTATAAACCTGATGAACGAAACTGTCGTACTGAACGATGTGGAACTGGCCGATACTCACCTGCAGGTGATGCTCGCCGACACAACCGAGGCAGTGCCCGATACGACTTCGACGCCTGTCAACTGGAAGGTGAAACTGAATACCATGCGGTTGAAAAACATATCGGTTGGCCTTGACATGCCGCTCGACTCGATGCAGCTGGCTGCCCGTCTTGAAGAAGTGGGATTGGAAGATGCCACTGTCGACTTGGGACGTCAGCTTTATGGCTGGCGCCGCTTTCAGCTTGCTGGAGCCACACTTACGTATGATTCCGGTTCGGCTCAGCCAGCCGAAGGTTTCGACGCATCGCACATAGCCTTGCGCGACATACGGATAGGAGTTGACTCGGTGTTGTATTATGGCAGAGATATGAGTGCTGTGATACGCGAATTTTCGATGAACGAGCGTTCCGGACTGAGTGTTACGTCGTTGACCGGACGCTTGCTGTCTGATTCGACTGTGATACGGGTGCCTTCCCTGCAACTGCAGACGCCCAACAGCGAAATGAACCTGACGGCGCAAACCTATTGGGAGTTGGTCGATATACCCACTACCGGACGCTTGTCGGCCCGCTTCAATGCCTTTATCGGTAAGCAGGATGTATTGCTTTTTGCCGGTGGCCTGCCCGACAGTTTCAAGGAATCTTATCCCTTCCGCCCGTTGGTGATTCATGCCGGTACAGAAGGTAACCTGAAACAGATGCAGATTTCACGCTTTACGGCCGATCTGCCGAGAGCCTTCTCGCTGAGCGGCGGGGGCGAATTGTGGAACCTGACTGATAGCCTGACACGCACTGGAACGCTGGACTTTGAGATGCAGACGCACGACCTGAACTTTCTGGCCGACTTGGCCGGAACAGCTTCCGACGGTTCTTTTATCATCCCTGACAGTATGAACTTGGGAGCACGTCTCGATCTGGAAGGCTCACGCTATACAGCCCAGCTGAAACTGAACGAAGGACACGGGCTTCTCGATCTGAATGCTTTTTATGATACGTCTGCCGAGACTTACGAAGCTGATTTGGTGATAGACTCTCTGCAACTGCATCACTTCCTGCCGAAAGACTCCCTTTATCTGCTATCGGCCAAAGTACGTGCCAAGGGGCAGGGAACCGACTTTACTTCGTATCGGACAAAGGCTACCGTACAGGCATCACTGGATAGGTTGCAGTATGGCCCTTGGAACGTATCGGGTGTGCATCTGGATGCCGGGCTGAAGTCTCAGCTTGCTACAGTCAGCCTGACCAGTGACAATGCTTTGTTGCAGATGCAGGCCGATGCCGATATGCGCCTCGACCGTCGCTACCTGGATGGTAAACTGAAAATGGATGTGGCTCAACTTGATTTGCACAAATTGGGCATCGCCCCCCAACCTCTGAAGCGTCCTTTTGCCTTTGCGGTAGGAGCGGAGGCCCGTCGCGACTCCATCAAGCTGAATATGAATGCGGGCGATTTGAAACTGAATTTCCGTGCCGAGAATACTCTGAAGCATTTGTTTGATCAGTCCGATCGCTTCATGAAAGAGTTGACAGCCCAGATAGACAACCGTAAGCTGGATCATGCTGCCCTGCGCGAGTTGCTGCCATCGGCAGGCATGTATCTGACGGCAGGAAAGGAAAATCCTGTCAGCTATTATCTGGCAACGAAAAACATTTCTTACAATGATTTCAGTTTAGGCTTTGGGTTTACTCCCGAAATAGGTATCAACGGACGAACAGCGCTACACGGACTGCACGTCGACTCGTTGCAGCTCGATACGTTGTTCTTTGCCATCGCACAAGATACGACCCGCATGAAGCTGCAAGGAGGTGTCGTCAATGCTCCCGGCAACCCTCAGTTTGTATTCCGCAGTACGCTGACGGGCGAGATACGCAGCGAGGATGCCGAACTGACCGCCGACTTTGTGGATGGTGAAGGCCGTACAGGACTGTTGTTTGGCATTAATGCCCGTCCGCTGACAGAGGGAAATGGCAAAGGTAATGGAGTGTTGTTCCGCCTTACCCCGTCGGAACCTGTCATCGCTTTCCGTAAGTTTCATTTTGCCGATGAGGCCAACTGGCTGTATCTGCACAAGGACATGCGTCTGTACGCCAATGTGGATATGGATAGCGACGATGGTATGTGTTTCCGTATGCAGTCGGCCAGGGACGATACAGTGTCGTTGCAGAACATGAATATCGAACTCGATCGTTTCCGGCTGAGCGAGCTGACTGCTATCATGCCTTATATGCCTCGCATAACAGGACTGTTCTCGGCTGAGGCACACTATGTACAGACTGCAACTTCCCTGCAACTGTCGGCCGAGGCAAACATCAAGCAGCTGACGTACGAGAAACAGCCGGTAGGCGATGTGGGATTGGGTGCTACCTGGTTGCCCGGCGAAACGGGGCAACACTACCTCAACTCTTATCTGATGGTGAACGATGAGGAAGTAATGACTGCCGATGGAACCCTTATTCAGAAAGGCGAGAAGGAATCGCTGGACGTAATGGCTACGTTGGAACGTTTCCCTCTGCAAATAGCCAATGCTTTTGTGCCCGACCGTATGGTACAGCTTAGCGGACATGTGGGCGGCGGATTGCATCTGGAAGGCTCGTTGGATACACCTGTGCTTAATGGTGACATTTCTTTGGATAGTGTGTCGGTATATGCCCGTCAGGCGGGAGCAAAGTTCTGGTTTGACAACCGTCCGATACGTTTCGAAAACAATCGGTTGTTGTTCAATCAGTTTGCCATTTATACGACTAGCCGCAATCCTTTCACGATAGACGGTAATGTTGATTTCCGCGATATGAACCGGCCTACTGCCGACTTGAACCTGCGGGCAAAGAATTATACATTGCTCGATGCTCCGCGCACCCGCGAAAGTCTGGTGTACGGCAAGGTATGTGTCGACCTGATGGCCACCGTACGCGGTCCGCTGGATGCGTTGGTGATGCGAGGCAATATGAATCTGTTGAGCAACACCGATGTGACATACGTCATGACCGATTCGCCGCTGACGGTACAGGACCGTCTGGACGGTCTGGTAACCTTTACCTCGTTTTCCGATACGACCACTGTCCGGCAGGCCGAGGTATCGACGTTGTCGCTGGGCGGAATGGATATGGTTGTATCGGTTCACATAGACAACTCTGTGCAGTTGCGGGCCGATCTCAATCCAGACCGCAGTAATTACGTAGTGCTGGAAGGCGGCGGTGACCTTACGCTGCAATATACCCCGATGGGCGATATGAACCTGAACGGGCGCTATACGCTGTCGGGAGGAAGACTGAAGTATTCGCTTCCTGTCATTCCGTTGGAAGAATTCCAGCTGACAAATGGCAGTTATGTGGAGTGGAGAGGCGATCTGATGAATCCTATCCTGAACCTGAAGGCAACAGAGCGTAAACGTGCTTCGGTGGCCAGCGATGATAACGGCGGGTCGAGGATGGTCAGCTTCGATGTTTCCATCTCTATCAAGAACCGCTTGGAAGCACCCGATCTGGTGTTCGACATTACGGCTCCTGAAGATGCAACGGTCGAGAACGAACTGCAGGCTATGGGAGCCGAGGAGCGTAGTACGCAGGCCATTGCCATGCTTGCTACGGGTGTCTACATGAAGAACGGCGGCAAAGGAGGCGGTCTGAATATGGGTGCCGCGCTGAACAGTGTGCTGCAGAGCCAGATCAATGCTCTTGCCGGTTCGGCGTTCGAGAAGATGGATGCCAGCTTCAGCGTAGGCATTGAGGATCGGACGGCAGCCGAAACTGGCGAGAAACAGACCGATGTAAGTTTCCGCTATTCGCAACGCTTCTTCAACGACCGCGTACAGATTGTGATTGGCGGCAAGGTGTCGACCGGAGCCAATGCCACCAACGATGTAGAATCGTTCATCGACAACATCTCGCTGGAGTACCGGCTGGATGCTTCGGGCACGCGTTATGTACGTGTGTTCCACAACAAGAACTACGAGAGTATTTTGGACGGTGAAATTACAGAAACAGGTGTCGGCCTCGTGCTTCGCCGGAAAATGGACCGCCTGGGCGAGCTTTTCATCTTCAAGCGTAATAAGAAGAAGGACGAAAAACTGGTAGAAGAGTGACAAGAAGAATGAGGAGAAATGATATGAAACGACTGATATTATATATAATAGGTGTGGCTTTTCTGTCGGCATGTTCTACAACGAAACATCTGCCCGAAGGAGAAATACTCTATACGGGACAGAAGCCGATGATCGTGGAAAACCGCAGCACTACGCCGGTAGGCGAGACGGCTATGGAAGAGATTGAAGCTGCCCTTGCCACTGCTCCGAACAATTCCTTTTTCGGTAGTTCGACCGTGCGTATTCCGTTTCCTTTTGGCCTGTGGGTATACAATGGGTTTGTGAAGTACGAGAAAGGCATCGGCCGCTGGATATTCAATAAGTTTGCAGCCAAGCCGGTATTGCTTTCCTCAGTCAATCCCGATATCCGTCAGAAAGCGGCGAGCAATCTGTTGCGCGATTATGGTTATTTCAATGGTACGGTGAGTTATCAGACTTTTATCGACCCGAAGGATTCGCTGAAGGCCAAGTTGCAGTATACGGTCGACATGCGCAATCCTTATGTGATTGATACGGTGACCTATCACGGTTTCAGTGAACGTACGCTGCGTATCATGGAGGCGAGCCGTCGCCGGTCGCTCATCAGTCCGGGCGAGCAGTTTAATGTACTCGATCTGGATGGTGAACGTACTCGCATCAGTGATTTGCTTCGCAACGTAGGATGTTATTATTTCCGTCCTGATTATCTGGTATACCAGGCCGATACTACGCTGATGCCCGGTGGGCATGTGGCTATGCGTATGGTACCGGTTGCTGGCATGTCGAAACAGGCAGAACGGCCTTTTTATGTGGGGCGGAAATCATTTTTCCTGATGGGAAGACAAGGAGAAATGCCCAATGACAGTGTGGAGTACAAAGGTCTGAAGATTTATTATCACGACAAGTTAAAGCTTCGTTCCAATATGGTGTACCGATGGACGAACTATCAGGGTTATCGCATGAAGCGTCAGGTGCAGGACAGTACCGGTATCACACGCCGCCGCTCTTTCGAAGGACTGTATAGCGCTTATCGCCAGAGTCGTGTGCAGAGTCGTCTGTCCAACGTTGGCATTTTCCGTTATGCCGATATTCAATATGTGCCTCGCGATACGGCACTTGTTTCCGATACGCTCGATGTTAAGATTGTGGCTATGCTCGACAAGCCTTACGATGCTGAGTTCGACTTCAATGTAAAGATGAAAAGTAACAACCAGACTGGTCCGGGAGCATCGTTTACGTTGGCGAAGAACAATGTGTTTGGTGGTGGCGAGACGTGGAATGTGAAGTTGAGCGGGTCTTACGAATGGCAGACGGGTAAAGACCGTTCTTCGCTGATGAACAGTTACGAAATGGGCCTATCCACGTCGTTGATGTTTCCGCGTGTTGTTTTTCCCCGGATGGGCGATCGTGAGTATGACTTTCCGGCTACGACAACTTTCCGTCTGTATGTTGATCAGCTGAATCGTGCCAAGTACTATAAATTGCTGGCTTTTGGCGGAAACGCTACGTATGATTTTCAACCCAAGCCTACCAGCAAGCATAGCTTTACGCCTTTCCGGCTAACCTTTAATGTGCTGCGTAATCCTACAGAGGCATTTCAGAATCTGCAGGCAGAAAATCCGGCTCTGTATGTCAGCTTGCGCGACCAGTTTGTTCCGGCCATAGAGTATACTTATACATACGACAACGCTTCATTGCGTTCGGTACGTAACCCCATCTGGTGGCAGACAACCGTAGCATCGGCAGGTAACCTGACTTCTGCGATTTACCGAATGTTTGGTGAACCTTTCAGTAAAAGGGATAAAACACTGTTGGGGGTACCTTTTGCCCAATTCCTGAAGTTGAATACGGAGTTTCGTTATCATTTCCGGATAGACAGAAATCAGATGATTGCTTCACGTATAGCTGCTGGTGCCATTTGGTCGTATGGCAATGCTATTACGGCACCTTATACCGAACAGTTCTATATCGGTGGTGCCAACAGTGTACGTGCTTTTACGGCGCGTAATATCGGTCCTGGTGGCTATCCGCCCGATGAAGACAATAAGTACTCGTTCATCAATCATGTGGGTGATATCCGTTTCGAAGCCAATGTGGAGTATCGTTTCCGTATTATCAGTGATTTACACGGAGCTTTGTTCCTCGATGCGGGTAACGTGTGGCTGATGCGTAAGGACGATTCCCGACCCGGTGGTGAACTGACTCTGAAAGATTTTGCCAACCAGATAGCTTTGGGCACGGGAGTCGGTTTGCGTTACGATTTGGATTTCCTTGTTTTCCGTGTCGACTGTGGTGTCGGACTTCATAATCCTTACGACACTGGCAAGTCGGGTTATTATAATATTCCGAAGTTCCGCGATAGCTTGGCTGTACATTTTGCCATTGGTTATCCGTTCTGATAGTTTGTTACAATAAGTAGGTCTGTTTGTGGGGTGTAGGTTATTTTGGTTGTATTCCGGCAATTTTATTGGATTATTCCAGCAAAATTCTTTAACTTTGTCGCATTATCTATGCAAAACGATATACTAACCTATTTTTAATATAACTGATATGAAACCAACTTTATTTTTGCTGGCTGCTGGTATGGGTAGCCGTTACGGAGGCTTGAAACAATTGGACGGACTGGGTCCGAATGGTGAAACCATTATGGATTATTCTATCTACGATGCAATCAAGGCCGGATTTGGCAAGCTTGTTTTTGTTATCCGTAAGGATTTTGAACAAGATTTCCGTGATAAGATTCTGTCTAAATACGAAAATCATATTCCGTGTGAATTGGTATTCCAGTCATTGGACGCACTGCCCGAAGGTTTTACTTGCCCTGAAGGCCGTACGAAACCGTGGGGTACAAACCATGCAGTAATGATGGGCGCCGACGTTATTAAGGAACCTTTTGCTGTAATCAACTGCGACGACTTCTACGGACGTGATTCTTTCCAAGTAATGGGTAAATTCCTTGCTAACTTGCCGGAAGGTTCCAAGAATGTATATTCAATGGTTGGTTTCCGTGTAGGTAACACACTGAGCGAGAGTGGAACTGTATCACGTGGTATTTGTACTACAGACGATAAGCATCTGTTGACTTCTGTAGTAGAACGTACTAAGATCCAACGCATTGACGGTGAAGTGAAGTACATTGATGACAACGGTGAATGGACAGCTACAGCCGACACAACTCCGGTCAGCATGAACTTCTGGGGCTTTACTCCCGATTACTTTGCTTATAGCGCAGAGTTCTTCAAGACTTTCCTGAGCGATCCGAAGAACATGGAAAATCTGAAGAGCGAGTTCTTTATTCCGTTGATGGTAGATAAACTGATCAACGAAGGTACTGCTACTGTAGAGGTATTGGATACTACCAGCAAATGGTTTGGCGTTACCTATCCGGAAGATCGTCAAAGCGTAGTTGACAAGATCAAGGCATTGGTTGATGCCGGTGAATATCCAGCTAAGTTGTTCTGATCAGAAACTTATATGACCATTATAAAGAAAGCGTGGAACTGTTGCAAGTTCTGCGCTTTCTTGTTACTACGGTCAGGCCAAGTGGGGAAAAAAGTAACGAAACAGTGATTTTCTCCGGTTGAATACTTTTTGATAGAAAAGGACAGCCACATCAAAGCAGGCGGCTGTACCTACTCGCTAACTAACGGCCTGAGTAATGGATGGCTAAGGCTTAACGGCTGGTTACAGTTCCCAGTTATCCCTTGTTAGTGCAATAACTGGTGCACTCACAGTGCAGTAGTCAGTGCACTCACAGTGCAATAGTTAGTGCACTTGTAGTGCAGCAGGCAGTGCACTGGAACGGTACAGTATGCGCATTATGTTTTCCTGATTTAGCTAGATGCTTTTTCGGGCAGATGTGGTATAAAATAAAAGAGGGTGTGTCGTAATACGCGATTCACCCTCTTTTCTTTATCAGCGATAAGAGCG
>OMDZ01000737.1_pt1 | contig 17919 bp, 16 predicted proteins | sample 1673641 | NCBI WGS metagenome assembly OMDZ01 (sample SAMEA103958117, study PRJEB25191) | human gut metagenome | biome: human-associated habitat [ENVO:00009003]; feature: intestine environment [ENVO:2100002]; material: feces | place: Germany | collected 2013/2015
CCGTCGCTCAGGTTGAACAGACAACTGCCCTTGACGTTTTTGGCCGTAACTGTCGCTCCCTTCAACTCATCCGCCGCAACGAATCCTTCGCCTGGCATCAGCTCGATGTCGAGCCGCGTGAGCCGGTGCGAAAAGGTCAGTTCGACGGCATCGGCCGTCGGGGCAACATTCTGCCGTACGGCGCTCATCAGGTCGCTGTTCGTGTAGTTGCGGTCGCTCTGCACGGTGAACGTGAAACTGCTCCCCGCGGTAAACTCCTCGCGGTAGGGATAGTAGGCATAGAAATCGGCCGATTTCTCGGGGTATTTGACTGTCGGCATTTCGACGCCCTCCGCTGTTTGCGTACACAAACCATTGTTCAGGTAACGTGCGCCGTCGAGCGACGGTGCTGTCTCGCTCGTGCGGCTGAGGACGATGAGGCCGAAGTTGTCGCCCTCTTCGAATGCGACATCCGTCGCGCGCGTGGCGGCCTCGACGCCTGTCGAGAGGCGAATGCAGGGACGTTCGGCCGCCGGAGCTCCCTCCTCTTTGGAACATCCAGCCAGCAATGCGATCGCGGCCGCAAATATGATGAGTTCGTTTTTCATGATTCTTTTCGTTTAACGTTTAATCTTTGAGACAGCGAATCGAACATCCCGTCTCCTTGCCCCATGAACTGCCGGTCGAAAGAATCTGGTCGGAGGCATCCAGACGGGCGTAGGAAGCCGACAATGGATAGTCAGGAACGGCGTCGGTCGTCCACCATGTCCCTTTCGAACCGAGAGTCTCGAACTGGTTCCATTTGCGGGCGCCGCCCGGCAGGGCGGTGAAACCGTAGTCGTCGGTTCCCTGATATTCGGGCTTCGATTCACCCCATGTGTCGCTCCATCCCGACGTAGATTTCAGCATGGCGCCGGCGTTGCTGCCCAGATAGTCGGAGAGTGTCTTCCACTCTTCAACCGACGGAATGTGCCATCCCTCGGGGCAGAGTTTTCCGGTGTTCGCCGCATGCCAGTTGTAGAGCATACCGTAGAGCTCGCTGTTGGTTGCGTCGTTGTCGTACAGACAGTAGGCCGCTTCCTCGCTGTTTTCGCACTGCGCCCATGCTTCTTGATCTTCGAGCAGGGTGATGGGAGTACCGTCGTTGTAATGCGTCGTGCGCAGATTGGCACCCGTCCATTGTTGCGTGCCGATGCGCACGATAGCGTATTCGTTGCCATCGATGTCGCGGACGACTTTCGCATCGAGGTCGGGGTCGACCTCGACAGTCTCCTCGCTCGATGCAGTGCCGGGCGTCCAGTCCTCGATCGTCGGAGAGAGTGCAACCTCGCCGCCCGCTGCGGCGCGGTTGATTGTCAGCGTGAAGGTGTAACGCCTGCCTGCTTCGAAGGTCAGTTCCTTGTCGAACTTCTCAAGGTGTTTTCTCACTGCGGCGAACTTCTCATAAGTGGCGTCAGACCAGCCGTTCTGTGTCCCACATTCCTTGATGAACTCCCCGAACACCTCCATAGGTGCGAACGTCAAGGGCTTCTGCTGTTCCTCCTCCCTCTTTTCGCTGTGCAGGCTGTTGAAAGCCTCCTTCACTTGTGCGGTGGTAGGCATGGTTCCCTGAACCTCGAACTCCTTGAAGATGTTCTGTATTTCCGTATAGTAGCGCAGCAGGTCGGTGTTGATTTCGGATGCGCTCTGCTTCAGCTTGTTGGTGCAGCCCGGCTTTACACGCTGTTTGTCGGTGTCCCATTTGGCTGCATCGATGCGGTAGCCCGTTGTAAACTCGATGCGCTGGCTGGCAAATATCACACGCATACGGATAGGCACATTCTCTACGATTGGTACGCCGTTCTTCTTCCGGCTTTCCAAAGAAAAGATGATGTTTCTCTTGATATTCATATTCGGGTGTAATTAAATTAGCACCCAAATATACACCCAATTATTGAGATAGCAAAGGATTTTGAGTGATATTTTACGATATACACTAATCGTAATAAGCTGTTTATTAGTAAATAGTTACAACTTTGTGATATTTTGAAAAATCATAGGTTAAAGTACCGTACGCACCGCGAAAGCAAATAGAAAATTAAAGCAAAGCTCTGAAATTCAAGGATTTCAGAGCTTTTTTTGTTTTCTATATCGGCAGAGAATAACGATTAAAAACAAATCATGCGTGGGATTATTCGTGGGATTTCTGCCAGTCTTACTATACTCATCTGATGAACTTGAACTTTCTTGCGGTATAATCGGGAATTCGGGTACAAATATCCGTAAATCATATACACCTTCGCTTGTGCTATCGCGGTACCTTTGTCATCAGAAGTTTAGCAAGAAAAATAGAGTAATATAACGTATGACAAAAACAATTTTAGGAGTTCTGTCACTGCTTGTCATAATGTCGTGCAGTATTCCCGTAAAGGAGAACACCGTTCAACCCAATATAATGGAAACGAACAAGAAAAATCTCGGAAATCTGTTGGCGCTCTATCCCAAGCCGATGACGGTTGTTGGGGCGGAGGTTGAAGGGAAAGTAAACTGGCTAGTGGTAGGGCATACGGGTGTTATTGGACATGACCGGATACTCATCAGCATGAGTAAAAGCCATTACACTAATCAAGGGATAAAGGACTCAAAACGACTTTCCGTCAATCTTGTGAGTCGTGAGATGTTACCGAAAGCTGACTATGTAGGAAGTGTAAGTGGTGCGACGGTCGATAAGTCGGAGGTGTTTGCCTACCATATTGGCGAAAACAGTACCCCCGTTATAGACGCATCACCCCTCACCATGGAGTGTGAGGTGGTAGACATCTATGAAACTGAAGGTTTCGACAATTTCATTTGTGCGATAGTCAATACATACGCTGCTCCTGAAGTGCTTGATAATAACGGGAAACTTGACTATACGAAGCTGAAACCCGTATTGTTTGAATTTCCGACCTATTCCTACCTTGCCACGGGAGAGATTATCGGCAAATGCCTGAATCTGGATAAGCAGCCGGGTATGTGCGCCAAAGAGCCGATGAGTGCTGACGGTATCGTGCGGTTGTCGAAAATCGAGGTTTATCCGCAGTATCTCGACGAGTATATGAAATACGCAACCGAAGTAGGCGAAATCTCTCTGCGTACCGAATCGGGCGTACTGACTATGTATGCGGTCGGCGAGAAGGAGAATCCCTGTAAGGTGACTATTCTCGAAACCTATGCGAGCCATGCGGCTTATGAAAAACATATTGCATCAGAACACTTTCAGAAATACAAGCAAGGAACGTTGCACATGGTCAAATCATTGGTCTTGTCTGACCAGACGCCACTTAATCCGGCTAACAAGCTCAATAACTTCATGCAATAAATAGAACGACTATGAACAAGATTTTTTTAATTTCAGTATTCAGCATTTTAACACTCAATGTTATGGCACAAGAAAAGATAGTACAGACAGCAGGACGCACCCAGTTGGGTGAGTTTGCTCCTAAATTTGCGGAACTAAACGACGATGTCCTCTTTGGCGAGGTCTGGAGCCGCACCGACAAACTCGGTCTGCGTGACCGTAGTTTGGTAACTATAACTTCTCTTATCAGTCAAGGAATCACGGATAATTCGCTCGTGTTCCACCTTCAGTCGGCAAAAAAGAACGGCATCACCCGTACGGAGATTGCTGAAATCATCACCCATATCGGATTCTATGCCGGTTGGCCCAAAGCGTGGGCAGCGTTTAATCTGGCCAAAGGCGTATGGGCAGAGGACACCGCCGGTGAAGATACCAAAGCCGCGTTCCAGCGTGAAATGATTTTCCCCATTGGAGAACCGAACACAGCATACGCACAGTACTTCATAGGTAACAGCTATCTTGCTCCCGTTTCACGTGAGCAGGTTTCCGTCTCTAACGTCACTTTCGAGCCTCGTTGCCGCAATAACTGGCACATACACCGTGCTACTAAAGGCGGTGGACAGATGCTTATCGGTGTTGCCGGTCGTGGGTGGTATCAAGAAGAAGGCAAGCCGGTAGTAGAGATTCTACCCGGTACGGTTATCCATATCCCTGCAAATGTGAAGCATTGGCACGGTGCTGCTTCTGATGGTTGGTTTGCCCATCTTGCTTTCGAAGTTCCCGGTGAGGATACTTCTAATGAATGGCTAGAGCCGGTGACGGATGAAGAATACGATAAACTTAAATAACACCACCCACACTCCCGTAATTCAAGCGATTACGGGAGTTTTTGTTTTATGGAGCTATGATTTAGTAGCTGGAGGGGACAGCATAATCCGTAATTTGGGTATAGATACCGGGGATTTATCTACACGGCATATGACGGATACCGCCTATTTTTGCATTATCATTAATTTGGTAATAAAAATTAAATAGGAGAAATTATGACTACGAACGAATTTAAAGAATATGTAAAGACGCGTCAAGCGCTTAATACGGAGGAGATACACCGTTTTATGGACGAAATGAGCAGTGAAGCCAGGCGTATCACTTTCCGGCTGAACACCGCATACTATACGCCGGACGAAGTACGTGAGTTGCTATCCGAATTGTTCGGTTATCAAGTTCCGTCATCGTTCCGGGTATTTCCGCCGTTTTATGCCGATTTCGGGAAGAATATAACAGTGGGCGAAGGCGTATTTATTAATGCCTGCTGTCATTTTCAAGACCATGGTGGTGTGATAATCGGCGACGGATGCCAAATTGGGCATAATGTAGTCTTTGCAACGCTCAATCATGGTTTGCCTCCGGCTGAACGCCAAACTACCTATCCGGCACCAATTGTACTAGGCAAGAATGTCTGGGTAGGTTCTAATTCAACGATTCTTCAAGGAGTGACAATTGGTGACAATGCTGTGGTGGGAGCTGGAGCGGTCGTGACGAAAGATGTGGAAGCAAATACAATAGTAGGTGGTGTCCCCGCAAAATTGATAAAGAGAATAGAATAATAAAATTGAAAACAAGATGAAAATAATATCAAATACAGCATTTGGCGGAGAAAGACCTTTGTTCGAATTGCATGACTTACGTATGGAGAATGTAGTTATCCGTGCTGGAGAATCAGCCATCAAGGAATGCAGCAACATCGAAGCCATTGATTGCCGGTTCGAAGGAAACTACCCTTTCTGGCACGTGCATGGTTTCGTTATTGACCGTTGCTTTTTCGATATAGGCGGACGTTCGGCACTGTGGTACTCCGACCATCTGAAAATGACGAATACACGCATTGATGCGCCCAAGATGTTCCGCGAGATGCACGATATCGAAATCGAGAACGTGGAGATAAACGATGCCGATGAAGTGTTTTGGCGTTGCCGGAATCTGAATATCAAAAATCTGAAACTGCATGGCGGCACTTATCCCTTCATGTTCAGCAGCAATATCCGCATCGACGGATTGGAAAGTGACAGTAAATACGTTTTCCAGTACGTGAAAGATGTGGAGATTCATAATGCCAAAATCACCACGAAAGATGCTTTCTGGGAGGTGGAGAACGTGACGATCTACGATTCGGAACTCAACGGCGAATACTTGGGCTGGCATTCGCACAATCTCCGGTTGGTGAACTGTCACATTACCGGCGAACAGCCGCTCTGCTATGCCCACGACCTCGTGTTGGAGACTTGCACGTTCGGCCCCGACTGTGACCGGGCTTTCGAGTACAGTTCGGTGCAGGCCACCATCAAAGGTGCGATAGGCGGAGTAAAGAATCCGCGAACAGGTTGTATCACCGCCGAGAGCTACGGAGAGATTATCCTTGACGAGAATATCAAGGCTCCCGCCGATTGCAAGCTGAGACTCTGGGATGAGAAAACTTGTTTTACCGATTGACGTACTTGCGAATAATTTAATGGGAATAGGAAAGGGAAAGACTGATTATCTGTTATCGCTTATCCGCGAAGGGAAACAAATGACGCTGGGGCAGCAGTTACGCCTGACTGCATACCTCAGCGTCCCGGCCATTATGGCTCAGATATCTTCTATCGCCATGCAGTACATCGATGCCTCGATGGTGGGCAGCCTCGGTGCGAATGCCGCTGCTTCCATCGGATTGGTCTCGACCACAACTTGGCTGTTCTGGGGGGTGTGTGCAGCCGCTGCGACGGGATTTTCCGTGCAGGTGGCACATCGTATCGGAGCCGGGGATTTCGTGGAAGCCAAAAAGATACTCCGTCAAGCAGTTACTGCCACGCTTGTTTTCAGTTCGCTGTTGGCTGTTGGCGGTATTTGTATCAGCGGTATGCTTCCTCTCTGGTTGGGTGGAGACGAGGCGATATGGAACGATTCGTCCCTCTACTTCAGAATATTCGCACTATTCCTGCCTGCCTTGCAGTTGAACTTTCTTGCAGGAGGCATGTTGCGTTGCAGTGGGAATATGCGCGTGCCCGCCATGCTGAATATAATGATGTGCTTGCTGGATGTCGTGTTCAACTTCTTCCTGATCTTTCCGACGAGGCATGTGGAGTGGTTCGGAGTAGTATTTACCGCTCCCGGTGCAGGTCTGGGTGTGAAAGGTGCTATATTGGGAACGGTATTGGCCGAACTCGTTACCGCCGGAGGAATGATGTGGTATCTATGCCGCCGCTCGCCCATGCTGAAGTTCGTCGGAGAACGGGGAAGTTTTCTACCCAAACGGGAGACATTGCGTAAGTCTTTCCGTATTTCGTTACCGATGGGATTCGAACACATGGCCATTTGTGGAGCGCAGATCGCAACGACGGTGGTTGTCGCACCGCTCGGCATCGTTGCCATTGCTGCCAACTCGTTCGCCATTATTGCCGAAAGCCTTTGCTATATGCCCGGCTACGGCATCTCGGAGGCTGCCACGACGTTGGTCGGTCAGAGCCTTGGAGCGAACCGTATCCGGTTGCTCCGTCGTTTTGCCAATATTACCGTCTGGTCGGGAATGCTGATTATGGGTGTTATGGGAGCGTTGATATATGTGGCGGCTCCGCAAATCATCGGAGTGATGACTCCCGTGGAGGAAATCCGCACGTTGGGAATCGAGATTCTGCGGATAGAAGCCTTTGCAGAGCCGATGTTTGCGGCATCTATCGTTGCCTACGGTGTATTCGTAGGTGTGGGTAATACATTCGTACCCAGTCTGATGAACTTCGGCAGCATTTGGGGCGTGCGACTGACACTGGCGGCATGGCTTGCTCCCACGATGGGACTACGCGGCGTGTGGCTTGCCATGTGCATCGAGCTTTGTTTCCGGGGAGTAATCTTCCTCGCGAGACTTTGGGGCAGTAACTGGATTTATAAATTACGAATAAATAGATAAGTTATGAAATACGATTTCGATACGATTATCCCGCGTCGCGGGACGAACTCTTACAAATGGGACACTCCTGAGGAGGAAAATGTGCTGCCCATGTGGGTGGCGGATATGGATTTCCGTACTGCACCGACCATTGTAGAAGCCTTGCAAAGGCGGGTTGCACACGGCATTTTCGGTTATACCAAAGTACCCGAAACCTATTACGATGCAGTCGTCCGGTGGTTCGAGAACCGTCATCGTTGGCGGATAGATCCCCGGTGGATTATCTATACAAGCGGTGTCGTACCGGCTCTGTCGGCCATTATCAAAGCCCTGACCGTACCGGGCGACAAGGTAATCGTCCAGACTCCGGCATACAACTGCTTCTATTCGTCGATTCGCAACGACGGATGCGAACTGTCGGCCAATAACCTCATTTACCGAGATGGTCGCTACTCAATCGACTTCGACGACCTCGAAGCAAAGGTGGCTGATCCGAAGGCGAAAATCCTATTACTATGTAATCCTCACAATCCGGTCGGACGGGTCTGGACGCCGGAAGAGCTGCGGCATATCGGAGACATCTGTTTGCGCAACGGAGTGTTTGTTGTGGCAGATGAAATTCATTGCGAACTGACCTATGAGGGGTATGACTATACTCCTTTTGCTTCCCTGTCTAAACGCTTCCAACAAAATTCCGTGACTTGCGTTTCACCGAGTAAGGCATTCAATCTTGCCGGACTGCAAATTGCCAATATCATTGCGGCCGATGATGATGTACGTCGTCGTATTGACCGCGCCATCAACATCAATGAAGTGTGCGATGTCAACCCGTTCGGCGTAATCGCTACAATCGCCTCTTATAACGAGGGTGGAGAGTGGCTCGATGCTTTGCGCAAATACTTGCGTAGGAATTACGAATATCTCTGCCACTTTTTTGAGCAGCGGTTACCGCAATATCCCGTGTTACCACTCGAAGGAACTTACTTAGTATGGATAGACTGCCGAGCACTCGGTATCGGTTCGGATGCTATGACCTTGCGCCTGCAAGAGGAACAAAAATTGATGATCAATTCAGGTACGATGTACGGGCCCGGCGGCGAGGGATTTATCCGTCTGAATATTGCTTGCCCCCGAACACTGCTTGTTGAAGGGTTGGAGCGGATGGCCCGTGTGCTGGAACAAAATGAAGAATAAACCGGCAATGAGATAAAAAATCACGTTATCAAAGAATAAAGAAAAAGTAAATATGAAGAAAGAAGTAATGATATTGACCGGTGCCGGTCAGATGGGAATGGCGATAGCCCGCCGTATGGGATATGGGAAAAAGATCGTTGTCGGAAACCTGAACCCGGAGAGTTCCGAGGCTGTTTGCCGTATATTGAATGAGGCGGGATTTGATGCAGTACCCGTCGAAATGAATCTCTCTTCAAGGGAGTCCATTTTGAACTTGATTGCGGTTGCACGGAAACATGGTGAAATTTCAATGCTCGTCAATACGGCGGGCGTATCACCGAGTCAGGCTTCCATCGAAACGATTCTGAAAGTCGATCTGTACGGAACGGCTGTCCTGCTCGAAGAAGTTGCTGGAAAAAATCATGCAAACTGCCCCCCTTTGCTTCACTCAAACTGCCCCCCTAAAATAAAAATCGAGTGTTCCTTGCGTATTGTCAGAGTATTGGTATTTTGTCTAAAAATATCCAAAACTTCATTATGGGCAATAAAAAAATCACCATGCAAAAATTGCGTCAAGTATTACGTTTCTACTCTCAGGGTAAAGGAACGAAAACCATCAGCAGCATTGTGGGTATCTCCCGCAATACGGTCAAGAAGTATTTACAAATCTTCCATACCCTTCATATGGATTTTGAGGATGTGGTGGGTCTGGAAGACTCCCGTCTGGGCGAGTTGTTCTCCCTGACTCCCAAACCGGTCGTCCACGACCCACGCTATACTGTCCTGGAGTCACTTCTGCCGTCCTACTGCAAACGTCTGCGTCATAAAGGCATGAGTCGCCGCAAACTGTACAAGGAATATATAACCGAGCATCCTGACGGTTACAGCCTTGCCAGTTTCGACCGCTTTATCCAACGCCATATAGGCATGTCCAACCCCGTCATGCATCTGGAACACAAGGCCGGTGACAAGCTTTTCATAGACTTCGCCGGCGACAAGCTCTCCATCGTTGATGCTGACAGCGGCGAGATACTCCCTGTCGAGGTTTTTGTGGCCATTCTCCCGTGCAGCCAGCTTACCTATGTCGAAGCGGTCATGAGTCAAGGAAAAGAGGACCTGATAACGGCCTGTGAGAACTCCCTGCATTACATGGGCGGCACTCCTTTGGCCATCGTCCCTGACAATCTGAAGGCCGCCGTGACCAGAAGCAGCCGGTATGAAGCCACCCTGAACGACGACTTTGCCTCCTTTGCGGAACATTACGGCTGTGCCGTAATGCCCGCCAGGGCTTATAAGCCGCGTGACAAGGCCCTGGTGGAAGGTGCGGTCAAACTTATCTACAGCAGTATCTATCCCCACCTGGAAGGGCGCGTGTTCCATGACCTCCCCACTTTGAATGCGGCCATCCGTGTGGCACTGGAAATACACAATAACACGCCTTTTGTCGGGCGTAACTACAGCCGCAGGGAACAGTTCGAGGAAATAGAACGTCCGACATTGGGAAAACTCAATCCGATACGCTACGAACTTAGAAAATCCACTGTGCTGACCGTCATGAAAAACGGACATGTACGATTGAGCCAGGACGCCCATTATTACAGCGTTCCTTGCCGATATATCGGCAAAAAAGTGAAAGTGATCTATACCTCCACGGAAGTGGACATATACAGCAACTATACCTGTATCGCCTCGCACAAACGCTCCTACGCCCGTTTCAAGTATACCACGGTATGAGCACAGGCCTGCGAACCACCGCTATTGCAGCGACTGGAACCCGGAAAAGTTCATCAGTGAAGCCGCCGCCATCCATAAGGACGTGGCAGACTACATAACCAAGGTACTGGAATACAAGACTTATCCGGAACAGGCCTATAAGTCTTGTGCCGGTATCCTGAGCTTCGCAAGACGCGTAGGTGCCAAAAGGCTGATAAACGCATGCCGTTGGGCCGACTCCTATGGCCTGTACAATTATCCTGCCATCGAAAAGATACTGAACAACAGGCAGGATGAGTTACCCTTGCCCGAGGATGACGCGGCACTGCAAGACATGCCCCAACATGAGAACATACGTGGAAAAGAATATTTTAACTGACAACTTTTTATTTAAAAATGAATTATGGAAATGAACAGGGAAACATTGGAAAAGATGCAGCAAATGCGTCTGCAAGGCATGTATTATGCCTTTAAAACGAGTCTTGAAACCTTACGGATGGAAAGCATGACCATCGACCAGTTTGTCTCGTGGCTGGTAAGCAGCGAATGGGACGACCGGCGCAACAGGGCGGTGGAACGCGCCATCAAGTCAGCCAGCTTCCGTTACAAGGCGAACGTGGAGGAAATAGACTTCTCCATAGAGAGGGGTATGGACAGGAACCAGATACTCAGGCTTGCAGAGCTGGGGTTCATAAAAGAGCATAAGGACCTGTTTATTACCGGAAGTACGGGAACCGGAAAGAGCTATCTGGCTACCGCCCTGGGATACCAGGCATGCCAGAAAGGCTTTAAGGTGCTGTATGCCAGTACTGCACGGCTGATGGGGCAACTGAAATCTGCAAAAGCCAAGGGGACCATACTGCTCGAACTCAAGAAGATTGAGCGCATTGACATGCTTATACTGGACGACTTCGGCATACAGCCTTTTGACGTACAGGCAAGAGGGTTGCTACTGGACATCATAGAAGACAGGCATGGTAAAAAATCCACAATCATAACATCACAGATACCTGTAAGGGACTGGTATGATATTATAGGTGAGAAGACGATTGCCGATGCTGTTTTGGACAGAATCGTACATCAGGCTATAAGGGTGGAACTCAAAGGAGACTCACTGCGAAAGAAGAATTTAAAAAAAGAATCGGTATATTTGTAAGAAATCATTTATGTTTAACAAACCGTAATGAAGGACTTGGATAGGAAGACTTGCCATGGGCTTACGATGAATATTGCCAGGGAATATTAAAGGGGATCAATATGGTGAGACACTGGGGATCAGTTTGATGAGATTTTCCAGATGGTTACACCGCTGACGCTGATACCGTTTTTATTGATATTCAGTTCTATGACTAATTGCTTGTCACCTTCCAAACGCTTGATATCCTGTCCTTCGGATGTGGTCTGTGGGAGTTTGGAAAGGTTGTAGTCCTTCGTTTCATTGCCTATCTTGATTTGTTCTTCTGAATTGAGAGAAAACAAGAATAGCATGTAATTTCCCATTCAAAAAGCGGACGGAGAGTGTCGGTTTATCGGTACTCTCCGTTTGCTTTTTTATGCTATCTTCATTGTCCGTATATAGGCATTTTTCAGGTTACAAATTATGCTGCCTATACACGGTCTGTGTCTATCGGCTAAAAGAAGACTCATTAAAAATAGGTATATTCCCCGCCTGAATCGCAGCGATTATGTAAAATTTATACCTAAAAAAAGGTATTGCAGATATTTTTGATGAAAATTAATTTTGCAGTCGTTTTTAATAAATAAATGAAAGAATGAATCAGGTCAAAATGGTATTAATTTTTGCCATATTATTATTTTTATCTTGTGTGAATGTAAGTGCCCAAGTAATAAAGGGAAGAGTAACCGATAGTACCACAAACGAAGCGTTAAGTTATGCCGCCGTGGAAATACGTTCTTTCGAGGATGATGTTTATATAGGAGGAAGCTCCACCAATGAAAAAGGAGAGTTTGAGTTTCATCTGAAAGGGAGGTATCCCAAAATTCGTATCACAGTTTCTTTCTTGGGATATAAGACAATACAAAAAGTATATGCCCCCGCTACGGAGTACAGTTACCTCAAATTCGAGATGCAGGAGGACTCGCAGACCTTGAACGAGGTCGTGGTGAAAGGATTGAGTCCTGCGGAAAAAGTGCAGCGGTTGGCCTATAATGTATCATTGGTGGAAACGGCCAAGTTGAAAAGCACGACGATGGACCTGTCCAATGTCATTGACAAAATCAGCGGGGTGAAAATCCGTTCCACGGGAGGCGTGGGTTCCGAAGCCAACGTCACTTTGAACGGCTTTTCCGGTCGGCATGTGAAAATCTTCATCGACGGTGTACCGATGGACGGTATGAGTTCCGCTTTCGGGCTGAACAATATTCCGGTAGGTCTCGCCAAATGTGTGGAGGTGTACAAAGGTGTCGTACCTATCGAACTGGGCGGTGACGCACTCGGCGGGGCTATCAATATCGTTACGGACAACAGCCGGTGTACCCGTGTGAACGCCTCCTATTCGTTCGGTTCGTTTAACACCCACAAAACCAATGTCTATGCGGAACATACCACAAAGAAAGGTTTTTATGTTTCTCTGAATGCCTATCAGAACTACTCGGATAACGATTATAAAGTCAATATCGACAGTTACACGAAGTTCAACGAGGATGGCAGTAACCAGGAGGTTAAAGAAAATCTCACCGTGCGCCGCTTTCATGCCAAGTATCACAACGAGGTAGCCATTCTGAAGATTGGGATAGTGGACAAAACGTTTGCCGATCGTCTGTTGTTAGGCTTCATGGGAGGTTACGAGTATAAACAGACCCAGAATGCCTCCACTATGGACTGGGTGTATGGTGCACGCTACACCACGGCCAATACGCTGATGCCGCAACTGACTTACGAAAAGAGATTCAAAGTGTTGAAGGGGCTGCACGTGTCGCTGAACGGTAACTACAACTTCGGCAAGTCCTATTCTGCCGATACGGCCAGTTGTAACTACAACTGGCTGGGTCAGAGTCAACCGAAAGGCGTACCGGGCGAGTTGTCGTACATGAAGTACCGTTACCGGGACCATAATGGGGCGGCCAACTTCCGCATGGCACTCTTTCCCGCAGACGGGCAGTCCGTGTCGCTGAGCAGTACGCTCACCACCTTCTCCCGCTCCGGCAAGGACGAAACGGCCTACAAACCCACCTATGAGCATCCATCGCAGAGTATGAAAATCGTTACCGGATTGAGTTATAAGTATGACTACAAGGGCAAGTGGAACACATCTGCCTTTGTGAAGCACTATATGAACCACCTGGAGGCCTACCTCGATCCGGAAGGCGGAATCAATTATCAGGATTTCAGCAACACCACTTCCTATTGGGGAGGAGGTTGGGCCAGTACCTACTTTTGGGGGCGGCACACACAACTGCGGTTGTCGTATGAATACGCCCTGCGTCTGCCTACCAGCCGTGAGTTGTTCGGTTCTGGCGACGACATTGAGCGAGGCAACTCCAATCTGAAACCGGAATCAAGCAATAACGTCAATATCAGTGTCACAGCCAATGCTGTGGATTTGACCGACCACCGGCTGACCATCGATGCAGCTTTTCAATACAGAGAAATCAAGGACTATATTCGCCGCACGACCAACAACGACAGTGGGCGTGCCAGTTCACAGAACGATGGTCGTGTACGCAATTTGGGTACGGACTTGAGCATCCGCTACACTTTTAAGGATGCCTTCTTCGTGGGCGGCAACTTCAGCTACATCGACATGCGGAGCTTGACCAGGTACGTGACGGGTACACAGCAGGAGAGCAAGAACTACAAAGAACGCGTACCTGCTATCCCCTATATGTATGGTAACGGAGAAGCCGGGCTTACCCTGCGCGATGTGTTTGTGAAGGGAACAGTGCTGGACATACATTATATGATGAACTATGTCCAGAAGTTCAGTTACGAGTGGAATGTGTACCAGAATGCGGAACTTGATATACCTACCCAATTCTCTCACGACCTCTTCGTCAGCTACAACTTCGGAAAAAAATCGGAGTTTACCGTATCGGCCGAGTGTACCAACATCTTCAATGCCCGCCTGTACGACAATTTCAAGATGCAGAAGCCGGGACGCGCCTTCGCTATCAAGTTCGGCTATAGCTTTATGAAGTGACCATTATATAACAATTAAAAACGATAAAGTAAAAATGAAAGACAGATTTAAATTATTCAGCATGGCTCTATGCGCATGTGCATTTGCAGCTTGTAATGACAATGAAGGAGTTGATGGACCCGGTGACGGTGACAAATCCCCCGTGCAATATGTAGTGATGAGTGCCACATCGGACGGAACGGCCAACTATTTGCAGTTGGCCAGCGACCCCACCAAAGGTACGATTGACCCGACTGAAGCGAACGGGCGTATATCTTTCGATGCAAGCAACCCAGATTTTGCCAACTACAACAACGAACTGCTGATTGGCATGAACTATCCCTCACAGGGAGGTACAGGTGGCTACTCCTATGCTTGGAAGCTCATTGACGGGCAACTAGTTCAACATGGCAATGGTATAATGCTGGATGGCGACGTGAAAGCACGCGGCTTTTTCAATGACTACTTGCTCGGTCTGTCTGACCAAGCCGAGGACAACAATCACTATACACGCGTGAAATACGTCAAGGTGACTGAGTTCAGCAGTGTGGTCGTAGATGGAAAAATAAACTGTCAGGACCACAGCAAAGAACCGGCCAGCCAGATGGGCAATGAGGCATGGGGGGTTGGTGACATAGCCCAGTACGGCGACTACGTGCTGCTGGCCTATACCACCAAACATCTGGTGCAGGATGGTAACTACACCTCAAAAGCAGCAAGCACCCGTGCGAAGGCTTCCTATGGTACAGACTTGGACAACAACTTCTATTTGGGTGTTTACAAGTTCGACCCGACAGATGCGGATAAAGAATATTTGAAATACCAAAGCATGATTGTCCGCAAGAGCGAAGACCATCCGGGAAAAGAAGCCGGACAGATCAAAGGCAACTCTAGGTCGCGCACGGAAACGGGTATCGAAGTCGTTGGTGATAAAATCTACCTGTTCTGCCAAGGCGGCAAGAACTTCCAAACGAACAGCCTAAGAGTGCCTTCTGCTGTGCTGCGCATCAGCGGTAGCAATATTCAGAGTGGCAAGCCCGTAGATATCGACAGTGATTACTACGTAGACCTAAACGATAAGACAGGCGACCGCTATTTGTGGAGATGTTACTATCTGGGTGACAACAAGTTCTGCCTGCAACTCTTCACCAACCCCGGAATGGATGGGTACACGGAAGGCACACACAAGACATTCGGCATCTTCGACGTAGAAACGCAAAATTACACGCCTGTGACCGGTATGCCTGAAGCCGGCGACATCAATGACATTGCGCTTGCTTATGCTTCTGACACGGACAAGGGTACAGTGACTTTCGAATTGATGACTACGTCGGGTGCAGTCCTGTACACCATCAACCGCAATGGCGTGGCCACGCCTGGCACGAAAGTGGAAGCTGAAGTCATCAAGGGAGCAAGTCTGTTGAAACAAAAATAGGCCTTTGTATGAATAAAGTATTCCGAAAAATACATTTATGGCTGTCTGTCCCCGTCGGGTTGATAATCACGGTTATCTGCCTCACGGGGGCAGCCCTCGTTTTTGAGCGGGACATAACGGAAAGCCTCAATCCTAAAATTTATAAGGTCGCATATACGGAAGGGGACACTCCTCTGCCGCCGTCCGAACTGGTCGCCTCTATCCGTCGGCAGGTTCCCGATTCGTTGAAACTGCTCTCCCTGCAACTGCCGGGCGAACGGGATGCCGCTTGTATGGCCACGTTCAAAGGTACGGGAAAGCGTTCGCTGAGCGTGAACCCATACACCGGCGAGGTGAACGGGTGGACCAAGAGTTACCCGTTCTTCCAGACCATGCGCCAAATGCACCGCTGGCTGATGGACCCGCCTCCGGTCAAGGGAGTGAAGACGGTAGGCAAGGTGGTTGTGGGCGTTACTACGATTATCATGATAGTCATTCTGGTCAGCGGGCTTGTCATCTGGTGGCCCCGTACCCGCAAGGCGTTGAAAAACCGCCTGAGCGTGTCGTGCAACAAGGGCTGGTGGCGTTTTTGGTACGACAGCCACGTCTCTTTGGGCTTTTACGCCACCTTGCTGTTGCTGGTCATGGGGCTGACGGGACTTCCCCAGACGTTCCAGTGGTATCGCACGCTGGCCTACGGCCTGTTCGGGGTATCGACCGCCCGTCCCGCCATGCCTGCCCGGCCGGAGCAGGGAAAACAGGAAAAGAAGGAGGCGGAACCGTTCGACTACGCCCTGTGGGACGACGTGGCCTCTGAGCTTCAAGCCCGCTACACGTCGTATGCGTCCATTTCGCTGACGGCAGGAAAAGCACAGGTCAACAGGCCGGGGGGAATGCGGGCCGCCGACACGGCCACGTTCGACACGAAGACCGGAGAAATAAAAGAACTTACGGTCTATGAAGACGTTCCCCGTGCGCAGAAGATGAAGTGGTGGTTTTATGCCTTCCACACCGGTTCGTGGGGCGGAATGACGACAAAGGTGCTCTACTTTCTGGCGGCCTTCATCGGCGGAATCCTGCCTCTGAGCGGGTATTACTTGTGGCTGAAAAAGAAAAGACACCCTTCAAGGAAAAAAGAGTTTTGAGTTTAGAGCGAAAGATGTGAAAAAACGGAAAAGAGGGCGACTAAATCTTAGTCGTCCTCTTTTTGTTCGTACTCCTGATGGAGATTTCTTTCAAATATTCAGTTCGCAGAGAGATATTTTTACTTCTTGGTTGCATTGAGGTTTTCCATATTTGAAAGGCAAATCAATTCGTTAATAGAGGCATAGTCCCGGATATTCCCTTTCAGTTCGGGGTGTTGTTCACGCCACATCTTGGCGGTCATGCCGAACATCGCCACATTCAGCATATCGGCTTCATCGGCATAGATAATACTGGCTTGTTTGGCTGTCACCTCTGCAGGGATAAGGTTCTGTTTTATGGCGTCGGTATGTATGCGGTAATTGATTTTCGACAGTTCCCGTTTGGCAGACCAGCCTAATTGGGTTTGTTCCTGTTCTTTCAGACGTTGGAACTCTTTCAACAGATAGAGTTTGAATTGGGGAGAAACCCAAGAGGCAAATTCAAACGCAATGTCCTTATGGGCATAAGTACCGCCATAACGTCCGGCTTTTGCAATAAGCCCTCTCGAATTGGTCTTTTCAGTCCATTGCTTCACTGAAAGAATAAACCGGTTCAGTCCGGCTTCATTTTTAATTCCCTCGAATTCGGGGGAATTAAAATCCGGATTGTACATTTCTTCCCATATTCCAAGGAACTCTATCGTATTTTTGTTGCGTAACCATTTTTCGATAAGAGCCAGTCCATTTTCTATGTTACGCACCATATCCGTTAATATAAGTTTTGTCCGAATCATTCAATCCCAAACTCATTTTATCTCCTCGCCGAGAAGTATCAGGAACAAAAGCAATTTCTTTGGGTTTTACTAATTTATATGAATTTAATGAGACTCCATTTAAATTGGCTTTTGTGTCAATTAACCCTTTCGATGTTGCTATTCCGCGAACTTCTTTTTCTGAGAATTGCCCATCCCAATTACGGTCATTACATTCTTCGATATACAGTCCAATTTCCTGCATCGAATATTTATGTTTCAGTTCTTGGATATAGCTTTGGCAGAGTTGCATAAGCGGAGCTGCCTTAGCCTCGTTTTGCTCTTTAATTTCCCGGAAAGCTCGCCATACGTTCACCACTTTCT
>OMDZ01000761.1_pt1 | contig 17623 bp, 15 predicted proteins | sample 1673641 | NCBI WGS metagenome assembly OMDZ01 (sample SAMEA103958117, study PRJEB25191) | human gut metagenome | biome: human-associated habitat [ENVO:00009003]; feature: intestine environment [ENVO:2100002]; material: feces | place: Germany | collected 2013/2015
AAAAGCTGCACCAGCGGACTTAACAGATTTTAGTACATTTATCACCACACGGAGTAATATTATAAGTTATGAAAATCGAAGAAATAACCGAGAAAAAGGAAAATAGGAATAGTTTTTTGAGATGGGGGAAAAATGAACCTGTGAAAACTAAGAACACAAATCATAATAATTATTGGTTCCCTTTAAATAGAGGCTACAACAGATTATTATGTGTATTATGGATTTTATCCTCAATTATTGTAACAGGGGGAGTAGCGGATGAAAGTGAGGCTCCATCTATATTCTTTGTTATTCTCATTGTGGAATTTATATTATATTTAGCTGCGATTTGGGTATATCAAGGCTTTAAAGACAATCCAGAAAAAACAGATGATGAAAAAAAACTATAGTTGTTGGGTAGCTGTCGGGATAAGTTGCATCTATCTTCTGTTGTTGGGATATCTTTATGGAGTAAAAGCGTTAAGAAGGGAAACTTTGCATGATTTACGAAGCGGTGACGACGAGAAACCTTCAACGGAAACACAGCCGGTGCAACCTTTTGAGATGTTTGCCTATACTCCTCCTGCGGATTGGACAAAGTATATAGTGGGAGATGATTTTTATATTAGCGTGCCTCCTACTGTGGAATTGAGGAAAAGCGATGATTTGTATACTCAAAGAGTTAGAAATACGGATTGGCATGGTTATAAGATAAATACTTCCACTCCCGTTTTTCAACAGAAAGATTTGGCTGTAATGGATTCTGCGGCATTTCAAACATATTGTCGGATCATATTGGATATTGAGAGAGGAAGCCCTGGGGATTTTTTGAAGTCTTCCGAATCCATGGATCTTACAGCGGAGGATATTCATACTTTGCAGGAAAAAGCTGTGGCAGGCGAAGTGGATACAGAATTTAAGGCTATTACCACGCCTACTGTGCGTTGGGTAAAGATAGAAAATTTATATGGGATTAGGGTAGAGTATATACGGAAAGGAACTGGTCGTAATTATACGCATGTATTTCACTATCTTTTCTTTAATGATGATAAAATGGCGCATGTAATCTTGTCGTATAGGGTACGTGATGCTCATAGATGGAAGATGGATTTTGATAATGTAATCAGGACTTTCAAGTGGAAAATCTAATTTTGAGTTTTAGAGGTTGCTGTGTTTTGTTGGGACAAGCCCCTTTTTAATAGCTTTCCAATAGCATTGTACTTTATGTTTTGCTGACGATATTTGATAACAAATAAGCTGATAAAACACCCTCTACATTTTATCAGCTTATTTGCGTTTTTACGGGTTCAGCTTATCCTAACGGATCCTCACCTCCACCTCCGGATGGAGTCCCTCCTTCGCTGCTGTCGGGGGTGGTCAGTGCTTTGTCGTATTCAATCCATTCGAGGCTTTTGCTAACCATACTGCGGGTGGCTGCTCCTGTAGAGGCAGGATAGGTGGTCTCGGGGGTGAAATTTACTTTTACGCGTTGCAGTTGTGTCTGGAAATCGAAGTCTTCTTCGTTTTTCACGCCTTTTGTGTTCAGACCCAATCGGAAAGAGCCGAGTCCTTCCAGTTTTACGCTTTTGCCTTGGGCCATGTATTGTGACATGACGTCTGCCATTTCCGTCAATACGGCTTTAACGTCCGTTTTGGTGACGGTGCTTCTGTCGGCCAATGCGTCTGCTATTTGGTCGGTATTGATGGCGGTGCCTACGGTGATGGCACGGGGATAATATACTTCGGTTTTCTTATTGTATGCTTTTTTATAGAATGCCATATTCGTGATATTTATTTGGGGTTAATAATCTGATTGTGTTTTGTGATGGGTTTGTCGCGATGGCTTTATGGGGGTGCTTGTTGGGCTATGTCCTGTTGTCTCTATGGGTATATCCCAGCGAAGTTTAGGCCATGAGGGCTGTGTTATGATAGTGGATGGTGAAATAATGGGATGACGAGGCCGGTCTTATTTGTATGGATTATGGTTTTATTTTGTAATCTATTTTATCATTTGCTTTTGATGCTCTTCTTCTCTCTTTTAGATAGTATAACGGAGAAAATCTGTTTATGTTGCTCCGTTTTTTTAGTTTTTTTATGTTTAATAAATATATTTTAATAGCTGTTTTATCTATATTTACAAACAATATCATAAAAACAAGAATGGAATTCTTGTTAAAAGACATTTTGTGGACAGCTATTCACAAAAACGCTCTTTGGAATTATGACAACTCTTTAATAATAGGAACCTAACGGTTCTTGAGGTGAATCGGCTTCTGAGCTGTTAAGTTAAAAAAATCAGACTTCTTTGACTTCAGAACGGGATATCAGGAAGGATGATTTTTTTAAAGGAGCCCTATTATTAAACCTTTTTTAACAAAAGAAGGTGGTAGTTGTAGTCCATGTAGTTTCAAACTACAGGGTAGGGGAAGTTGTATAGAATATCGATGTTTTTAGATAAATTTCGAAAACTGTTTCTCTCCTTCCTTTTCCCTCTTCTGATACTCATATTGTAAAAAAAGTAGTAAGAAAATTACAAAAAAAAGAAACTTTTCCCGATTTTCTTCGTTACTACTTATGAGTAGTTAATTAAGTAGTATTATCAATAGTAAGTAGTCATACTAATGTATTATCAGTAGTAAGTAGTTATATGATGTCCTTACTTTAGATATTATGTCTTTACTTTGGAAATCTATTTTTCTCTCTTTCTCTGTAGTTTCTAAAGAAAAAATCCCTATTATCACTTGCTTTCAACAAAAAAGGCTTAACTTTGTAAGCTGTAATTTACTGCTACCCCGATATGGAAAGTCAGAATGTGAAAGATACGGTCAGGCAGATATTCACCGAATATCTCAATGCGCACGGGCATCGCAAGACACCCGAACGTTACGCCATACTCGATACCATCTATTCCATTGACGGGCATTTCGACATTGATACGCTTTACTCGCTGATGGCCGATCAGGAGAATTTCCGTGTCAGCCGTGCCACCCTCTACAATACCATTATTCTGCTTATCAATGCCCGGCTGGTCATCAAGCACCAGTTTGGCACATCTTCCCAGTACGAAAAATGTTATAACCGCGATACGCATCATCATCAGATCTGTACGCAGTGTGGCAAGGTGACCGAGTTTCAGAATGAAGAGCTGCAGCATGCTATTGAAAATACCAGACTGGGGCGTTTCAACCTGACGCACTATTCATTGTATATGTATGGCTTGTGCAGCAGGTGCGAGCGTGCCAACAAACGGAAAAATAAGAACAACAATAATAAAAAAGAAAAATGAAAGTAGACATTCTATTAGGATTGCAATGGGGCGACGAAGGCAAAGGCAAAGTCGTCGACGTATTAACTCCGAAGTACGATGTAGTAGCACGTTTTCAGGGTGGACCGAATGCCGGTCATACGTTGGAGTTCGAAGGACAGAAATATGTGCTCCGTTCCATCCCCTCGGGTATTTTTCAAGGTGATAAGGTAAATATCATCGGTAATGGTGTCGTGCTCGATCCGGCTTTGTTCAAGGCTGAGGCCGAGGCGCTGGAAGCTTCCGGACATCCGTTGAAGGAGCGTTTGCACATCTCCAAGAAGGCACACCTCATTCTGCCTACTCATCGTATTCTGGATGCTGCTTACGAAGCTGCCAAAGGCGATGCCAAAGTAGGTACTACCGGTAAGGGAATCGGTCCTACGTATACCGACAAGATCAGCCGTAACGGTGTGCGCGTAGGCGACATCCTGCACAACTTCGAGCAGAAATATGCAGCTGCCAAGGCCCGTCACGAGCAAATCCTGAAGAGCCTGAACTATGAATACGACCTGACCGAACTGGAGAAAGCCTGGTTCGAGGGCATCGAATACCTGAAGCAGTTCCCGCTGGTAGACAGCGAGCACGAAGTAAACGGACTGTTGAAGGAAGGCAAGTCGGTGTTGTGCGAAGGTGCACAGGGCACGATGCTCGACATCGATTTCGGTTCTTATCCGTTTGTAACCTCTTCCAACACCATTTGTGCCGGAGCCTGCACAGGTCTGGGTATAGCTCCTAATAAGATTGGAGATGTATACGGTATCTTTAAGGCCTACTGTACACGTGTCGGAGCTGGTCCGTTCCCTACCGAGCTGTTCGACGAAACCGGTGAGAAGATCGGAGCACTGGGACATGAGTTCGGAGCAGTGACAGGTCGTAAGCGTCGCTGTGGATGGATCGACTTGGTAGCTTTGAAGTATTCGGTGATGATCAACGGCGTTACCAAACTGATTATGATGAAGAGCGATGTGCTCGACACATTCGATACCATCAAGGCATGCGTAGCTTACAGAATGAACGGTGAAGAAATCGAATACTTCCCCTACGACATTACTGAAGGTGTAGAGCCGGTTTATGTAGAACTGCCGGGTTGGAAGACCGACATGACCAAGATGCAGAGCGAAGACGAATTCCCTGAAGAGTTCAATGCGTACCTCACCTTCCTGGAAGAACAGTTGGGCGTACCCGTTAAAATCGTTTCAGTAGGTCCCGATCGCGAACAGACGATCGAACGATATACCGAAGAATAAGCCAGAATTTCGGATTCGAAAGAAGAAGAGGGTTTGTCAGGAAAAACATGATGCCTTGTCCGCTGCCTGATGGCGGGGATGTTGCGTAATCGTGGTTTCCGGACAGGCTCTCTTCTTTTTTATTGAGCACGAGCGAGAAGTTTTCCGGGGTATTACCGGCTGGGGCAGTACGTAGCCGTTTACAGTTTCAGGGCTTCGTAGATGTGGCGGTGTTCTTCTCCCCAGTCGTCCATTATGTCGATGATAGGCAGCAGGCTTTTACCCAGTTCTGTCAGATGGTATTCGCTGTGGGGTGGCAGTTCCGGATAAATGGTCTTGGCTATGATCTGGTCTTCTTCCAACTCGCGAAGGTTCTGGTCCAGTACGCGGTTGATGGCTTCCGGTATTTCCCGATGAAGCTGGCTGGGACGTTTAGGCCTCTCGCGCAAGGCATCGATGATGCAAGGTTTCCATTTTGAGCTTATCACACACATGGTGATGCGGATGCCGCACGACAGATCCAAAGGATTTTTTCTTTTGTACATGGCTTATTGTTGTTTTATACGCAAATGTATGAATTATATTCTGTTGTAAGTCAGTATACCAGTTAATTTATCGGTATATGTATAATTTCTCATGTATTTATTAATTCAATGTCGTATACTATCTTTGTGCTTATAATTGCAGATATGGATATACTATTACTGCTTACTGGTATAATTATAAAAAAGGACTGACATTATGAATTACAGAATTTTAGGGAAAACCGGCTTTCGTATCAGCGAAGTTTCACTTGGCACATGGCAGCTGGGTTCGAAGTGGGGCGATCCTTTCGATAAAGAAGTAGCCTTCAAAACGCTTGAAGCAGCATGTGAGCAAGGCATTAATTTCTTCGATACAGCCGATATTTATCAGGGCGGATTGAGCGAAAAAACTATTGGCGAGTTCTTGAAAGGACGTAGCGAGCGCATTTACGTGGTGACGAAATGTGGTCGGGGACTTAATCCTCATAATGCGGAAGGCTATAATGCCGAAAACATCCGTCGGTTTGTTTTCAACTCCTTGCAGAATATGCAACGGGATTGTCTCGACATGGTACTTCTGCACTGTCCGCCTTCGGAGGTCTACTCCAAGCAGGAAGTGTTCGATACGCTCGATGCGTTGAAGCGGGAGGGTCGTATTCTGCATTATGGAGTAAGCGTGGAACGTATCGATGAGGCTCTGGAGGCAATGAACCACGACATCTCGGCCATAGAAATCATATTCAACATGTTCCGTTTGCGTCCGGCTGATGAACTGTTCGCTAAAGCCAAGCAGCAGAATGTGGGGATTATTGTCCGGGTGCCTTTGGCAAGCGGGTTGCTTTCGGGAAAATATACGCTGGAAACTACCTTCGGTAAAGACGACCACCGTTCGTACAACCGTAACGGAGAATTTTTCGATAAAGGCGAAACCTTTTCCGGTGTCGATTATGCTACCGGCGTAAAGGCGACACAAGTGCTCAAAGAACGGTTGAATACTGACGACCTGGCTTTGGCTGCCTTACGCTACATTCTGATGTACGATGCTGTCAGCACGGTGATTCCCGGAGCCAGCACACCTGCCCAGATTGCAGCCAATGCAGCCGCTTCTGCCCTTCCTGCATTTACTGACGAAGAGATGAAGGTGGTGCGTGAGGTATACGATGAATATATCAAGGAGCAGGTTCATAAGTTGTGGTAAAAACGGCATTATTCGCTGTTTTTATTCGCGGTTTTCATCGATTTCATTAACTTTGTATGTTGTACGCCCGTGGTGGCAGAACGGTTGTCTGTTCTGCCGGCATGGGATACATTATATATAATATAGTATAACTATAAGGTTACATCGGGACCTGAATATAGCTTACTTATTGACGGGTACTGAGGTAGCTTTTACAAAAAACAATGGTGATTTATGAAAACACATTTTCTTGCTTCCCTGCTGTTGCTGGCCGGCTTGTCATTTCCGCTGCGTGCCCAGCATTATGTTCCTACTGAGGAGAATCTGAAATCCCGCCAGGAGTTTCGCGATGCCCGTTTTGGTATCTTCCTGCACTGGGGCTTGTATGCCATGCTGGCTACGGGCGAGTGGACCATGACCAACAACAACCTGAACTATAAGGAGTATGCCAAACTGGCAGGAGGTTTCTATCCATCCCGCTTTAATGCAGCCGAATGGGTGGCAGCCATCAAGGCTTCGGGTGCCAAGTATATCTGCTTCACCAGCCGCCATCACGAAGGATTCTCCATGTTTCATACCCAGTACTCCGATTACAACGTAGTCGATGCCACTCCCTTCAAGCGCGACATTCTGAAGGAACTGGCCGACGAGTGCCACAAGCAGGGCATCCGTCTGCACCTGTATTATTCGCACCTCGACTGGTATCGCGAAGATTACCCATGGGGCCGTACCGGCCGCGGGACAGGACGCCCCGACGCCAAAGGCAACTGGCCTACCTATTATCAGTTTATGAACAACCAGCTCACCGAACTGCTAACCAACTACGGCCCGATAGGAGCTATCTGGTTTGATGGTTGGTGGGATCAGGATCAGAATCCCGACTTCGACTGGCAGCTTCCCGGACAGTATGAGCTTATCCACAAGTTGCAGCCTGCCTGCCTTGTAGGCAACAACCACCATCAGGTGCCTTTCGAGGGTGAAGATATCCAGATTTTCGAGCGCGATCTGCCGGGCGAAAACAAGGCTGGACTTTCGGGACAGGACGTCAGCAGCTTGCCGCTGGAGACGTGCGAAACCATGAACGGCATGTGGGGATATAAGATTACCGACCAGAACTACAAGTCGGTTAAGACTTTGATTCACTACTTGGTGAAGGCGGCAGGCAAGGATGCCAACTTGCTGATGAACATCGGCCCTCAGCCCGACGGCTGTCTGCCCGAAGTGGCTGTACAACGCCTGAAGGAGGTTGGCGAATGGATGCAGACTTATGGCGAAACCATTTACGGCACGCGTGGCGGATGCATTGCTCCGCACGACTGGGGAGTGACGACACAAAAGGGGAACCGCCTGTTTGTACACATCCTGAACCTGCCCGACAAAGCACTCTTCCTGCCGCTGGAAGGCAAGCAGGTGAAACAGGCGCTCGACTTCGTTACCCGTCAATCGCTGAAGTTCAAGCGGGTGGAAGGCGGCATCACCCTGCTGTTTGATGAAGTGCCGACCGAAACCGATAAGGTGGTTGAATTGCTGCTCGGTTAGTGAACCGAAGCCGATGACTCAGAAAACAAATGCAATGGCGGCGCCCAGTGTGATGTTGTGCATGCTGGTGCGCCGCGTGTACGATTGTACGTCTCTGTTTCCTTCGTCGTCCGTCCACGAGTTTTTCAGGTCGTATGTCAGGCAGGGAGCGGCGTAGTCGTAGTCGGCAAACAGGCGCAGAGCTGCATCTTCCTTGTAGCGGTAGGTCAGCCAAAGTCCTGTTCCTATCTTGAAGGAACTGCTTCTTCTTATTTTCAGGAAATCGTCGTCCACAAATTCTTCATTCAGCAGCTCCTGTCGCGACAGACCTTCCTGTTGCATGTAGTAATCCACGTCTTCTTTGTAGAACCGGTTGTAGGTCGCTTCGTCCACCCGTGTGCGGTCGAATATCTGCGGATTGATGCGGCACACCGATTGCAGGTCGAAGTTGGCGGTCAGCCTTCGTCCTGCCAGCAGTTTGGTACCGATCTGGAACTGTGAGTTGAGAGGGTAGGAGAGGTAGAGGCCTAAGTCTACGTCGAACATGCCCAGGTGCTCCGATTCCAGACCGTTCAGCAGAAACATGTTTACCGGTGCACCTTCCTGCCGGTCGTTGTCCATGTCGAAACGTTTCATGTTCTCGGCAGGGATTTCCGCTATAAGCGGAGTAGTCGATACTTTCAGTCGTCCGCCTATGCCGATGTAGGTATTCAGGAAGTAGGCTCCTTCAGCGCTGACCACCGTACTGGCACCGATGTGCAGCTTCATGCCCAGTGGTGTTCCCATTTTTGTGTCGTACAGTTCGGCGGTTTTCAGGTGAGACGGTCCAGTGGCTACCCCCATGTTGAAGGCGAGGAAGGAGGGCGGATCGTACCGTCCGAAATCTGTCGCTGCATTGCGGGCAATGTGCTGAGGCTTGAATATCAGGTCGCTGAAGAAATACCCCAGATCGGTCGCAATCATTCCGATTCCTGCTCCTACCAGCACGTCGCCTATCCAGTGGCGGTTGTTCAGCTGTCGGGTGATGCCGGTCAGCCCGGCCAGCGTGTAGCCGCCGATGCTGTACCAGGGGCTCTTCATGCCGTACTCTTTGTGCAGGATGGTGGCGCACATAAAGGCAGTGGCCGTGTGTCCCGAAGGGAAAGAGTTACGGGTTGAGTTGTCTGGCCTTCTTTCTTTGACGGTATATTTCAAGGTGTTGATCGTTCCGGCCATCAAAGCGGCTGAAAGCATATTGCTTACCGCCAGTTCTTTCCACGAACTGCGCCCTTCTATGCCGGCCAGCTTCAGTCCCCAAGTGGCAGCCAGTGGCACGTATTGCGTATAGTCATCGTAGCGTTTGTGGAAGTTGGGCTCGAACCGGTTGCGTAGGGTACGGAAATGTGTGTTCTGTTCCTTCACGATGATGCCCGACACGATTAGCGGAATGCCCATGTACGAGAAGTTTCGGGCGAAGGCTCCGTTGCTTTTGCCGGGTTGTGGAAGGGCGATGCTGTCAGTCGTGTCATGTACATTACATGTTCTGGTATCTGCTTTGAGCTGGAGGAAGACAAGCTGCAATAAGATGGCGGTTAGGATAATTTTCAATGTCATAAATTCGTTCGGATAGTTCTTTGTCTCTGCCCCGTTTGTTTCGGGCTGGTAAAGATAATGCCTTGCGAGGAAAAAAACGGAGAAAGATGATGTACATGTTTTCTTTGCAATGTATTGTTTTACAGTTTATTGTGACTTTGTTTGCTGTACATTTGTTTTTTGTCTGTATGGCTGTCTGTCATGCGGAAGTGTTTTCTTTTTCTTTGTGTCTTCGTAGCTTTTTACAAGAAAGCGTGTGAGGAAAATCTATAATCTGTGTTAATTCTTGTGGTATCCTGCCAATCTTACGTTATATTTGGCAAACAATTTGTTCTGATATTTGAAAAGACAAATTTGGATTATTAATTTAAAGTAAAGAAAACAGTATGGGAACAGGAATGATAGGAATGCAATGGATTATATTTATCGGTGTAGCCGTGGTGAGCTGGCTGGTGCAGATGAACCTGCAAAACAAGTTCAAGAAGTACTCGCAGATACCTACCAACAATGGCATGACCGGAGCCGACGTAGCGCGTAAGATGCTTAACGACAATGGCATCTACGACGTGCAGGTGACTCATACACCGGGCCACTTGACCGACCACTACAATCCGGCCAACAAAACCGTGAATCTGAGTGAAAGTGTGTACAGCAGCAATAGCATCATGGCCGCTGCCGTAGCAGCCCACGAGTGTGGCCACGCCTTGCAGCATGCCCGTGCCTATGCGCCGCTTACCATGCGCAGCAAGTTGGTGCCGGTAGTTTCGTTTGCTTCCAGCATCATGACGTGGGTGATATTGGCAGGTATTCTGATGATCAATTCTTTTCCGGAATTGCTGCTGATCGGCATCATTCTTTTTGCCACTACTACGCTGTTCAGCTTCATCACCTTGCCGGTCGAGATCAATGCCAGCAAGCGTGCTTTGGTATGGCTCAGTGCCAGTGGCATTACCAATGCCTACAATCATGACAAGGCCGAAGACGCTCTTCGTTCTGCTGCCTACACTTACGTAGTGGCTGCATTGGGCTCGTTGGCTACGCTGATCTACTACATCATGATCTATCTGGGACGTCGCGAGTAACTTTTAGAATCATATTGGGATGGACGCATCATTTGGCCGGAGTGCAGGTGATGCGTCTTTTCCTTATTTTGCTAACTTTAAACAATATCTCTTATGATGAAACCGTTTTTTTCAGCTTCCCGCACCTTGTGCTTAGTTCTTTTTCTTTGTATGCAGTTGGGCGTGTATGCCCTTAACGAAAAACCTTTTGTCATTCCCGAACTGAAAGAGTGGAAGGGAGCAGATGGCATGTTCCAGCCTTCTGCCGACATGCGTATTGTATGTGGAGAGCCTGCCTTGCGGGCGGTAGCCGAGGCATTTGCTGCCGATTACGGACAGATGTTCGGCACTGTTCTTCGGGTGGAGGAGGGAAAGCCGCGCACCGGTGACATCTTTCTGACCCTGAAGAAAGACAAGAAACTGGGAACCGAAGGCTATGCCATCCGTGTGGATCGTACCGTTACCGTTTCTGCTCCCGAAGTGGCCGGTGTTTACTGGGCTACGCGTACGTTGCTTCAGATGAGCGAGCAGAACGCTGACCGTTGTCTGCCAAAGGGACAGATACGCGACTATCCCGACTATGCCCTGCGTGGCTTTATGATGGATTGCGGCCGCAAGTTCATCCCCATGTCCTACCTTCGCGACCTGGTCAAGGTGATGGCTTACTACAAGATGAACACTCTTCAGATACACCTTAACGACAATGGCTTCAAGCAGTTCTTCGGTCACGACTGGGGTCGTACCTATGCTGCTTTCCGCCTGGAGTGTGATACTTATCCCGGGTTGACGGCACGCGACGGCTACTATACGAAACGCGAGTTCATCGACTTTCAGAAAGAAGCTGCCGGCCGTTTTGTCGAAATCATTCCCGAAATAGACGCTCCTGCTCATACGTTGGCATTCACTCATTACAAGCCCGAAATAGGCAGCCGCGAGTACGGCATGGACCATCTGGATCTGTTCAACCCCGAGACGTATACATTCATGGATGCTCTTTTCAAGGAGTATCTGGAGGGTGACGAACCTGTCTTCTGGGGACCGCGTGTGCACATCGGCACTGACGAATATTCCAATAAGAAGAAAGATGTAGTCGAGAAGTTCCGTGCCTTTACCGACCGCTATATCCGGTTGGTCGAGAGTTATGGCAAGCAGGCTTGTGTGTGGGGAGCGTTGACCCATGCGGCAGGCGATACTCCGGTCAAGTCGGAGAATGTCATCATGAGTGCCTGGTATAATGGCTATGCTGAACCCAAGGCTATGGTGGAGCAGGGCTACAAACTGATCAGCATCCCCGACGGTCTGGTCTATATTGTCCCGATGGCGGGTTATTATCATGACTATCTGAATGACGAATATCTGTACAACAAGTGGACGCCTGCCCATGTAGGAAAGGTGGTGTTCGATGAGAAGCATCCGGCCATTCTGGGTGGCATGTTTGCCGTTTGGAACGATCATGTGGGTAACGGTATCTCTGTCAAGGATATACATCATCGTCTCTTCCCGGCTTTGCAGACTTTGTCGGCGAAAACATGGGGAGCACAGCCCGCTCTGCCTTATGCTGATTTCGACCGTTTGCGCCGTCAGTTGAGCGAAGCTCCGGGTGTAAACCAGCTGGCACGGATCGGCCGTGAACCGGCTATGGTCTGCCAGTCAGCGGAGGTTGTTCCGGGTTCTTCTTTGTCTTATCCTGAAATCGGTTATGATTATACGGTAAGTTTCGATCTTGAAGCTGCTGCCGAAGCACCGGGCACCGAGTTGTTCCGTTCGGAAAACGCTGTTTTCTACCTGTCCGACCCTGTAAGCGGACTGTTCGGCTTTGCCCGCGACGGCTATCTGAATACATTCGGCTACCGGCCTTATCCGGGCGAAAAGGCAAACATCCAGATTAAGGGCGACCACATGTCTACCGCCCTCTTCGTTGACGGCCGTCTTGTCGAGAAGCTGGATGTTCAGAAGCGTTACTTCAACGCCGGCAAGGACTCCATGAACTATGTGCGTACGCTGGTATTCCCGTTGCAGAAGGCGGGAGACTTCAAAAGTCGGATTTCCAACCTGAAAGTATTCAATTATGTTACCGGTTCCGACGCTGTAAACGACTGATGGAGGAGGAAGGACAGACGATGAAGGATTTTGCAGCCATCGATTTCGAGACGGCCAACGGCAACCGTTCCAGTGTGTGCAGTGTGGGCTTGGTCATTGTCCGCGACGGACGGGTGACCGACCGTTTCTATCGTCTGATACGTCCTTACCCCAATTTCTACAGCTATTGGAATACGCAGGTGCACGGCCTGACGTGGCACGACACTGCTGCTGCCGCTCCCTTCCCCGACGTGTGGAAGGAGGCGGCACCGCTTATTGGCGACCTGCCTTTGGTGGCGCACAACAGTCCTTTTGATGAAGGCTGTCTGAAAGCCGTTTTCCGGGCATACGGCATGGACTATCCCGGCTATACGTTTCACTGTACTTGCCGCGCTTCGCGTCGCGTCTTCGGCAAGGAACTCCCCAATCACCAGTTGCACACCGTGGCGGCTCGTTGCGGTTACGACCTGACCCAGCACCATCATGCTTTGGCCGATGCTGAGGCATGTGCGTGCATTGCGTTGCTGATACTTTGAGTAACGCTTGCATGGCTTGCGAGGGACACTTGTATGGCTCGGGAGAAACACTTGTGTGGCTCGGGAGCGACGCAAGCAATACTCGTGGGGATTGCTTGTTGCGGTGGCTAACTACGGATGTTGTCTTCCTAAAGTGGGTAGTTACGTCCGCCAAGTGGCACTTCACGGGTGAAAGATGGATACGCGGACTACGCAGAATGAGGCGGACTTACACGGAGAAAGAATGAGAAAGAGGGAAATTGCTTTCACGCTTTCACCTGAAATTTAGAGCGTTGGTATTCACGCGGATATGGTGAAAGATGTGGCTCCACGGAGGTTTCACCTTGTGCTTTCACCTTCTCCGGTGTGTTTTCCTGAATTAGGTTGACTCCTTATAGCCAGATTACTACTATAGGTTTACTCATAAATGTTTATTCCTAGCACAGGTTTACCAACCTTTTCACATGATTTCAAAGAATTTTCTTATTTTCTTCGGTTTCACTTCATGAAAAGCACAATTTTTAATCGCTTGATAGATAGGTGAATATGGTGAAGAATGTAACGTACATGCAAGTGGTGATGTAACGTACGTGCAAGTCGGATATTCGCATACTAGCCTATTCATATATGAAAGCATGGATTTTTAGATGGAAAATTCAGACTTCTATAACGGACGAGTAACATCGGATAGAAGTGAGCGATGTAAATTTATCCCCCAGATGAAGATTTTCCGGATAAAATACTGTAACTTTGCCGCCTGATTATAAATGTAACTGATACGAATATGGCAGCAAAACCTTGTATTCCGAAAGGAACCCGTGACTTTTCGCCGGTAGAAATGGCGAAACGCAACTATATATTCAACACCATCCGCGACGTGTATCACCTCTATGGCTTCCAGCAGATAGAAACACCCGCCATGGAGATGCTTTCCACGCTGATGGGCAAGTATGGCGAGGAAGGCGACAAGCTCCTGTTCAAGATACAGAACTCGGGTGACTACTTCTCTGGCCTGACCGATGACGAACTGCTGAGCCGCAACGCCGCCAAGCTGGCCTGCAAATTCTGCGAGAAAGGCTTGCGCTACGACCTGACGGTGCCTTTTGCACGCTACGTGGTGATGCATCGTGACGAAATTACTTTCCCTTTCAAACGCTATCAGATTCAACCCGTATGGCGTGCCGACCGTCCGCAGAAAGGACGTTACCGCGAGTTCTATCAGTGCGATGCCGACGTGGTGGGCAGTGATTCGTTGCTGAACGAAGTGGAACTGATGCAGATTGTTGACACGGTGTTCAGCCGTTTCGGCATACGGGTGTGCATCAAGATCAACAACCGCAAGATCCTGACCGGCATTGCCGAAATCATCGGCGAGGCAGACAAGATAGTGGATATTACCGTAGCCATTGACAAGTTGGACAAAATAGGGCTGGACAACGTGAACGCCGAACTGCGCGAAAAAGGCATCGGCGACGAGGCCATCGCCAAGCTGCAGCCCATCATCCTGCTGAGCGGGTCGAACGAAGAGAAACTGGCTACGCTGAAGCAGGTACTGGCCGCCAGCGAAACCGGACTGAAGGGAGTGGAAGAGAGCGAATTCATCCTTTCGACCCTGAAGGGACTGGGTCTGAAGAACGAATTAGAGCTTGACCTGACCCTGGCACGCGGACTGAACTACTATACGGGTGCCATCTTCGAGGTGAAGGCACTGGACGTTCAGATAGGCAGCATCACCGGCGGCGGACGCTATGACAACCTGACAGGCGTCTTCGGCATGGCAGGTGTGAGTGGTGTGGGCATCTCGTTCGGTGCCGACCGCATCTTCGACGTGCTCAATCAGCTGGATCTTTATCCGAAGGAAGCCGTGAACGGCACCCAGCTGCTCTTCATCAACTTTGGCGAGAAGGAGGCAGCCTTTGCCATGCAAGTACTGGCCCGGGTACGCGGTGCAGGCATTCGTGCTGAGATATTCCCGGATTGCTGCAAGATGAAAAAACAGATGAGCTACGCCAACGCCAAAGGCATTCCGTTCGTAGCGCTGGTGGGCGAGAACGAGATGAACGAAGGCAAAGTGACCCTGAAAAATATGGAGACCGGCGAACAGCGGTTAGTGACTCCCGATGAACTGGTGGCAGAGCTGAGCAAATAAATAAAAGATAAAATACTACTAAAAAGGAGCATTTTCTGCTCCTTTTTTCGTATATTTGTGGGGTATAGGAGAGCTTTGGGTGGAAAAGTTCAAGCAAATCGGACTTTTTACTGTCACTTTCGCTATATTGTCATACTGTTGTAAGGAGAATGTAACCAATGCAGGTTACCTTTGCGTCGGACTTATAAAAAAGGAGGTTATTATGGTTTCCATTCAGTTGAACGAGAACAGGCACAATCTATTGATTGGTGTGGTGATGGTTATTGTGGCAATTCTGTTTCTTTTGTATATGGGAAGCTCCATGGTCAGTTCGACTAAAGCTTTCTGGAGCATCTGACGGATGAAGATGGCGTCGTAAAAAACGATAGGAACCTTATATTGACTTGATTCCCTGACCATGGAAGTTCGCTTCCGTAGTCAGGGAATTCTTTTTCCCTACTTAGGGAATTCTTTTTTCCCAATTAGGTAATTGTAGCGCCTTGCTTGACGGCGTTGGCCTGTAATTATTGCACAGACCTGTCCGACATAACGTCAAATTGGCAGGCGGCTTCTGCCAATTTGTGCATCCGCCCGTTTGGCACGCTTTTCGTATATCCTTTTTCGCTTGCATCAAAGCAGGCAGAAACAAGAAAAAATAAGTATAACATATAAAAACAAAAAGAACTATGAACATTAGACCATTGGCAGACAGAGTTCTGATACTCCCTGCACCTGCAGAAGAGAAAACAATCGGTGGTATCATCATTCCTGATACAGCCAAAGAGAAACCTTTGAGAGGCGAAGTGATTGCAGCCGGTAACGGTACGAAGGACGAAGAAATGGTACTGAAAGCCGGTGACCACGTACTCTACGGTAAATACGCCGGTACGGAAATAGAACTCGACGGTACTAAATATCTGATCATGCGTCAGAGCGACGTACTCGCCATTCTGGGATAAATTATAAATTTTCAATTATCAATTTTTAATTAGACGAAATTATGGCAAAAGAAATATTATTCAATATTGATGCCCGTGACCAACTGAAGAAGGGTATCGACACACTGGCTAACGCCGTGAAAGTTACACTGGGCCCGAAAGGACGTAACGTGATTATCGAAAAGAAATTCGGTGCTCCCCACATCACTAAGGACGGTGTGACGGTAGCCAAGGAAGTAGAACTGGCCGACGCTTACCAGAACACCGGTGCACAGCTGGTTAAGGAAGTTGCTTCGAAGACCGGTGACGACGCAGGTGACGGTACAACAACTGCTACCGTACTGGCTCAGGCCATTGTAGCCGAAGGCTTGAAGAACGTTACTGCCGGTGCAAGCCCGATGGACATCAAGCGCGGTATCGACAAGGCCGTAGCCAAGGTGGTTGAATCTATCAAGGCTCAGTCTGAAATGGTTGGCGACAACTACGACAAGATTGAACAGGTAGGTACCGTATCTGCCAACAATGATCCTGTTATCGGTAAACTGATTGCAGATGCCATGCGTAAGGTTTCGAAAGACGGTGTCATCACCATCGAAGAGGCTAAGGGTACGGATACAACGATCGGTGTGGTAGAAGGTATGCAGTTCGACCGTGGCTACTTGTCAGCTTACTTCGTAACGAATACGGAAAAGATGGAATGTGAGATGGAGAAACCTTACATCCTGATTTACGATAAGAAGATTTCGAACCTGAAAGATTTCTTGCCTATTCTGGAACCTGCCGTACAGACTGGCCGTCCGTTGCTGGTTATCGCCGAAGATGTTGACAGCGAGGCGCTGACTACCTTGGTAGTGAACCGTCTGCGCAGCCAGTTGAAGATCTGTGCCGTGAAGGCTCCGGGCTTTGGCGACCGTCGTAAGGAAATGTTGGAAGACATCGCTATCCTGACCGGTGGTGTAGTTATCAGCGAAGAAAAGGGCTTGAAACTGGAACAGGCTACTATCGAAATGTTGGGTACTGCCGAGAAGGTTACCATCACGAAGGACAATACGACCATTGTAAACGGTGCCGGCGACAAGGAAAACATCAAGGAACGTTGCGAACAGATCAAGGCTCAGATTGCCGCTACGAAGAGCGATTACGACCGTGAGAAGTTGCAGGAACGTCTGGCCAAGTTGTCAGGTGGTGTAGCTGTACTCTACGTAGGTGCTGCTTCCGAAGTTGAGATGAAGGAAAAGAAAGACCGTGTAGACGATGCACTCCGTGCCACACGTGCTGCTATCGAAGAAGGTATCGTTCCGGGCGGTGGTGTAGCTTACATCCGTGCTTCTGAATCTTTGGAAGGTCTGAAAGGTGATAATGAAGACGAAACAACCGGTATCGAAATCATCAAGCGTGCCATCGAGGAACCGCTTCGTCAGATTGTTGCCAATGCAGGTAAGGAAGGTGCAGTAGTAGTACAGAAAGTACGCGAAGGTAAAGGTGACTTCGGTTACAATGCCCGTACTGACGTTTACGAAAACTTGCATGCTGCCGGTGTGGTAGATCCTGCTAAGGTAACTCGTGTAGCTTTGGAAAATGCAGCTTCTATTGCAGGTA
>OMDZ01000775.1_pt1 | contig 17397 bp, 9 predicted proteins | sample 1673641 | NCBI WGS metagenome assembly OMDZ01 (sample SAMEA103958117, study PRJEB25191) | human gut metagenome | biome: human-associated habitat [ENVO:00009003]; feature: intestine environment [ENVO:2100002]; material: feces | place: Germany | collected 2013/2015
TCAGCACGCAGCAGCCAATCAGGCAGGCCCAGCCGTGCAGGTGCCACTTGCTGCCAGAAGCGTTTCACGTCTTCCCAACGATAGAACGAACCTTCTACACTCGGAATGGGAAGTTTAGCTTCGTGCTCGTTCAGCAGAAAACGTACCAGTACATCCTTTCCGGAGGCGCGATAGAAGACAAGCTGCAAATTGGCTCCCATTGGCGAGACCTTATAGTCCTGCCAGGCCAGATGAAACTTATCTATATCCGCTTCCTGATTTGCACAGCCCTCCATCTGCATCAGGGCCAGCAAGCGGATGAGATGGGTATCGTGTCCGAAGCGTAAATCAGCATCCGTGTTTCCGCCACTGATGGCTGCGTCAGCTTTCACTACAATATCGTTCAACAGATTGGAAGCACAGCGCGGCATCACTCCTCCGTTGAGCGGAGCAGCGGCATTGCACACATACATGCGGGCATTCACCGTCCGCCAGAAGTCGCACAGTTCGTCGTACTGAAAGAGGTCGTAAAACGACACTTTTCCGCACAAATCCACATTCTGCATGTCGGCAGCAATCCAATAAAGCGACGTCATGACATCGGCCGACTGTTTCTCCGAAAAGTTTTCGGCATGCAGAAACAGCGACTTCATTAACCGGGCCGGACGTATCATACGCCTTTCGAAAGCATGAAAATCCTTGCGCCAAGCTGCTTGTTCGGAACTAAAAGCCTCACCTTCGGGCGAAGTATAAGCGATGTAGTTCATATACTCGCCATAAGCACGGCGTGTGATGCGCAAGGAAGGGTTCTGTTCTTTCAGTCCGTCGGTAAAATAACTCATGCTCATTGCACAACGGAGCGAAGTGGAAGAACGCGCATCGACCACCGCACTGTCGTGAAACACTTGCGGAAAATTACGGTACATGCGAACGGCAATGTCGTGATGCTGCCGTTCACCCAACGGTGTGATGTTACCACTGCGTCCGCGGGCATCATCCCACACACGATGCAGACGCAGACGGACATCCTGTCCCAAAGCCGTCAGCTGATTGTACCGGTACAGTGAATCGAACAGACTGACCATCGCCACATAACGCACATCGTCCGTCATCCAGCGAGACCCATGACGGCCGTAATGACTGATGTAAAACGGCTCATATCCTTCGGGAGCTGGTGCAGGCGCCTCTGCCGGAGCCGGATAAGCATAATAGATACTTCCCAACTGCTCGGGTGTAGGACGGCTTTGCGAAAAAACCGTCAGAAAACTGCAAAAAGTGTATATTGTAATCAGTAATCGTTTCATATTCTGTTTTTTACCAATAGACATTCAAATTCAAAAGTAGTTGTTATTTTCAGTCAGAGATTACACGGAAAAAAAGATATAAAGAATAAAAAAAATCTGCGAATATCCGTGTAATCCGTGCCTGAAATAAGCGGGATGCAATGTATCGGATTCCCTCCTTTTCGCTCCTTAACTGTCAGGCAGAAACCGGTCGGCTCATTCAATCACCACGTTGTGGGCATTCTTCTGCATCACACCGTCAGCAGCCTTGTCTGGCTTGGTATCGCCCCACATGATGCGCGAATCTTCTATATAAATGTCTGAAGCCGTATCGATGTAGAAACCGTACGTGCTATCATGTACAAAGCCTTCGCCCAGACAGGGACGCTTGTCATAGATTCCTCCGGGATAGCCGGTACGCTTGTATAGCAACACATCCACGTCCTTGAAGAAAATGTGATTCACCTTGCCCGGTACATCTCCGCCTACAAACACGCCGTTCTCGCTGGTACACTTGATATTCGTGAAGTAAATACGGCTCACCTCTCCGCAACGTCCTTCGGTAGCTCCCTTCGGAAAACGCCAGCCGGCATCCTTGTGATTGCCTACGGCACGCGGATAAGAAGTCACATAGATAGGCTCGGCCTTGCCCCACCACACATCGGAAAAGAACTGGCAGTCGATAAGCATATTCGAGAAAACAACGTTGGTCACCGTGCCTTCGTCACGGTTCTGAATACCGACTCCACGGTTGCTGCCCCGGATGATGCAATTGTTGAACAGCACGTTGTTGATAACATCCATATTCTCCGACCCGATCTTGATGGCACACGAACGGGAAGTCATCACACAGTTGCTCACCACAATGTCTTCGCACGAACCGTATTCCTCGAATTCACGTCTGTTTTTCAGGCAGATGCAATCATCGCCCGACTCGATAAAGCAGTCGGCGATGCGTACCTTGCACGAGTGGTCGAGGTCGATGCCGTCACCATTGCGGATTTTCAGGTTATTGAGTAGGGAAATACCTTCGATCAGCGCATCGTAGCAACCCACCAGATGAATGGTCCAGTAGGCACTGTTGCAGATAGTTACATCTCTAATCACTGTCTTCTCGGCATTGATAAGGGTCAGGACATGCGGACGCGGATCGAAGTCCGTCACCGGTTTCAGTTCGTACGAATCCTCCAGTTCCTTCCCCATAAAGGCTACCCCGTTACCGTCGATGGTACCTGTACCCGTAATGGAAAGGTTTTTCAGATCTTTTCCGCTGATCCACATCATGCCTTCACCACGGTTTTCGCCGAAAGCGCTTTCGGTGTAAACACTTTCGTCAGGATTGGCCAACAGGCGCGAGTTGGGCTCCAGATGGAAATTGACATCGGAAGCCAACTTCAGCGGACCACACAGAAAGGTATGCCCCGAAGGGAGCAATACGGTTCCGCCACCGGCGGCACTACAGGCATCGACAGCCTGCTGTATGGCAGTTGCGTCGTCGGTCTTTCCGTCTCCCGCCGCTCCATAATCCATCACGTTGTAAACTCCGTTCTGCCGTTGCTGGCACGCATTCAGCAAAAACAGACTGAACAGGGCAAGAATCAAATGTTTCGTTCTCATATATCGTAAGCTCGTTAAAAGTTTAATCGGTTGTTCGGATATGGTCTACCTGCTCGTATTGGAAAGCCGGATACTGGCTGCCCGGTGCACAGTCGCCGTAAGTCCGTACTAATTGCAGTCCGTCTACATGACGGAACAGGTAAGCACTCTCCCAAGTAGGTTCAGGATGCTGCGTGTTCCAGTTCACCTCGCAGTCGATTAGCGACAACTTATCAACTCCGTCGAACAGGAACCCATTGCGCGAACGCTTGTCCACCGCGTCTTCCGGCTCCATAAACAGCTGCACGTCGTTCAGGCGAATGTTTCTGATCCGACGGCTGAAGCCTTCAAGACGGATGCCACTCTGTCCGTGAGCGATGATGTGACTCAGAGTCACATTCTCGATGGTGCCCGACGAACCGTCTCCCCGCTTCTGCACGGTAAACCAGACGGGGTCTCCGTTTCCCCACCAAAAGGTTTCTTTCCGGCAGGTAGAGATGGCGATGTTCGAAAACAGGATGTTGCGGGCACTACCACCGTCGCGGATAATCATATTCAATCCACGGTTTGCCTTGTCAATGACACAGTTGGAAACAGTAATATTCTCGAAATCGGCATGCGACTCCGTGCCGATCTTCAACGCAGCCGACGAAGAGGTCAGCACGCAGTTGGTTATGGTAATCTGACTGCAAGGCAAAGCCTTGCCTTCCTGTCGGGTCGTCTTCAGACAAAGAGCATCGTCGCCGGTATCGATGCGGCAGTTGCTCACCATCACTTGGCTGCATCCGTCGATGTCGAGTCCGTCGGCATTGACCCCGTTGTGACGATTGGAAGTGATGTAAACACCATCGACCGTCACCCGTTCGCACCATTGCAGATGCACGGACCAGAAAGAAGACTCGACCACCCGGATGTCGCGGATGCACACACCGGTACAGCCAACAAAGCTGATGGCTCCGGGACAAGGCGGCACTTTACGGAACTTGCTCTGATAGTCGGCTCCGTAACGGGCGGCATTGGCAATCTCACGACCGGTAACCGAATCGGTGACGGCAGTCTGTGGAGCGCGCCGATAACCGATGCGTTCGGCACGGCAGTGCAGGGTTCCGGTTCCCGTCACCGAAATATTCTCGGCATCGAAAGCCCCCAACAGGACTTCACTCTCACTGGTATCGGCTGCTCCAACCTTCTGCCGTAAACCTTCATAGTCAGACACTTTCCGACTGGCATAAACGGTGGCACCGGCATCCAGATGCAGATTAACGTTGCTTTTCAGTACGACCGTCGTGCACAGGTAATTGCCGGCAGGCACCCATACCGTTCCTCCGCCATCGGCAGCGCAGGCATCGACTGCCCGCTGGAAGGCCTCGGTAGAAAGCAACGTAGTATCGGAAACCGCGCCGAACGCAGTCACATCGTACACCGGAGCATGTCCGCCTCTGGCATACAGGAACGGGATAAACAGCAACAGGGACAGACTGGCAGATATTCTATGTATCATAAGCATAAACATTCGTTCAATCAATTACATTACAGAAGGCGGACAGTCGGCCGAAGCACTGCCCCAAGCAGTGTTAGGCTTATCGCCCATGACAAACTCCATCGTTCCTCCCCGCAGAATATCCTCGTGCGAAAGGTAATTCTTCGTATAAGGACGTCCGTTCAGACGGACACTTTGTATATAGATGTTCTTCTCGGAAGCATGAAGCGCCTTCAATATAAATGTACGTCCGTTCTCAAGATGTAACGCTGCTTCGCTGAACGAAGGACTACTCAATATATAATAAGGTGTGCCGGGACATACGGGATAGAAGCCCAAAGCGGCAAAGACGTACCAGGCCGACATCTGTCCGGCATCGTCGTTGCCCGACAACCCGCCGGGTGTCTGCAGGTACTCGGTCTGCATGATGTGACGCACTGCCTGCTGGGTCTTCCACGGCTGTCCGGCATAGTTGAACAGAAAGGCTACCTGATGGCAAGGTTCGTTACCATGCCAATAGCGCTGTTCGCTGAACATGGAATCGAGTTTAGCGATGAATTTGTCACGTCCGCCCATGCATTCCATCAGGCCGTAAGGGTCGTGAGGCACGTACCAGGTGTAATGACACGGGGCTCCTTCGGTGATAAAGGAAGCAAAACGGAACGCATTATCATCCGTAAGAAAACTGCCGTCGGCCCGACGCCCTTGTGCATAACCGGTACGAGGATCGATGACATTGCGATAATTGCGGGCACGAGCCAGCAAGCTGTCTGCATCGGCTGTCTTACCCAAAGCAACAGCGACCTGCGCCAAGGCAAAGTCGTCGTAAGCATACTCCAGCGTACGCGATACCTGCTCCTTCGTATGGAACGCATCGGGAACAGAATCTTCAAGCGGAATGTATCCGTACTTCAGATAGGACCTCAAAGCCCTACGCCCCATTCCGTCACGGTATTCGCGCACATCGGCGGGCGACTGAAAAGCGTTCTTGCGCATGGCCTCGTACGCCTTGTCAATATCGAAATTACGGATTCCCTTGCTATAAGCATCAGCTAAGGCGGCAATGCAATGGTCGCCAATCATGGCAGCCGTATAACTGTTCCAGCACGGAAATATAGGCAGCCACCCACCCTGTTCGTACTTCCAGACAAGCGACTGCATCATATCGCCCGCCCGTCCGGGAGTCAGCAGATTAACCAACGGATGCAGGGCACGATACGTATCCCACATGCTGTAGTCCTCGTAATAGGTGCGTCCGGCAGGAAGCTGACGCACGGGAGTACCGGTAGCAAACGAAGGGTAACGGCCGTCGGCATCGTTGAACGTGCGCGGCAGGAAAGAAGCCCGGTATAAGGCACTGTAGAATTTTTCCTTGGCTTCGCGGTTGTCGGTCTGCACTTCGACAAGCGCCAAACGCTGTTCCCAGATATCGGTCAGTTCGCGACGTGTACGGTCGAAATCCCAATGGGGAATCTCGGCTTCAAGATTGCTCATGGCTCCTTCGGCACTGACAAACGACGAAGCGGCCTTAACCAACAGACTTTCGCCTTCGTGTACATCGAATTCGACATAGGCACCGATACCACAGGCATTGCCTATAGCCTCACGAGCCGGGAATATGGAATCGCCTCGGAATACGCCGAAGCCTGTTATCTTCTTCTGGAAACGAACCACAAAATGTCCGCTATATCCGGCAGGCTCTCCCCAGCCCTGATAGATGCGGTGAACGGGATTGTAACCGCTGATGACGTTGTTCACCGTATCGACCGAGATAAATCCCTGCCCTTCATCGCTGTTCGGATTGACAACCAAATAGGCTTTACCGCTTTTCTGATAGGTGAAACGGAAAATGGACGAGCGCGAACGTGCCGTCATCTCTGCTGTCAGAGCCTCATCGGGCAAGGAAACGGCATAATAGGCAGGAGTGGCCTGCTCGGTCTGGTGCGAGAAACGGGTTACACGTGCTTCGGGCATGCACCGCAAACGGCTAAAAAGTGACATCAGCGTCATGGAGCCATAGTCCTGCGTGCATCCGCCGACAATCCAATGCGAATTGCGGAAACCCTGCAACAGGCTGTCGGCATAATAGTAAGGAGCTACGCATTTTTTTTCTGTATCACGTGTCTGGGGAGTCCAGAAATTCATTCCGTTGGGTTCGAGCACTGCGGGCAACGTCTGTCCGTATTCCTCGGTGTTCTTTCCAAACAGCCCGGCCGTATGCGTCACACTGGGAGCCGTACCAATACGCGTATCGACGTATTGCAGACGTTCTTCCTCCGCAATACCCTCCGAACAAGCCCCAAAGGCTGTTACGGAAAGAATACACAAGATGATATACAAACGGATCCCTGTCATGACACTTCGCCCTTTCTTTTCAAATCTTTCTATCGAGAATATTCTATTATCTACTTATAACTTGATATATATTTTCTTCTTGTACAGCCAATATCCGCATCCTCCCATTACCAGCGCAAAGAGCAACGAATAACATGCCGAAGCCAGATATGGATCGGAGATGCACGAATGGATAGCTCCATAAACGATGGGCTTGCTTTCCGTAGCACTTATCACAATAGCTACCACTTCGCTCAGCACATACAGGAACAACGGGTTGACTCCGAACACCTCGAAGAAACGGCACCAGTTTTTCTTTCCTTTCAGATCAATGAAATAGGTCAGTGTAGCCTGAAGCATGGCTGCGAGTCCACAAGTGACCAGTACAAAAGTAGGCGACCAGATACGCTTGTTCAACGGGAAAGCTTCTGTCAGCAAAAAGCCTACAGCCATCAGCAGAAAACCTGCAACCGCCAGCTTCAGGATTCTTGTTTCCAGCGGAGTATCTTTCTTCAGCATCAGTGCTCCACAGCAAAAGCCTATCAGTGTGTGAGCGATGGCGGACAAGGTGCTGACCAACCCTTCGGGGTCGATCGGGCTCTTTCGATAAAGGTGATCTGTTCCTAAAATACCACGATCGGCGACAGACAGAATGTTGGTCTCGTCACACGCATATCCGTTGCCCATACAGAGCAGAACGGCATAACCCACCAACAATATGCCCGCAATCCATGCCAAACGTTTATGATTGACATACAATGCCAGAAGTGAAGCTACACAATAGCACAAAGCAATGCGGGGCAGCACTCCAGTCAATCGTAAATGGGCAAAGGGAAAGAAATCGCCTTCACAAACAAAATCGAACCAACCGATGGCCCATCCGATAAGCAGAATGAGCACGGTACGCTTCAGTATCTTCCGGATGACCGGTGCTGAAGGCTGAAAATCGAACTTGCGAAGCGCAATGTATGTGGATATCCCCATAATGAACAGAAAGAAGGGAAATACAAGGTCGCAAGGAGTCAGGCCATTCCATGCAGAATGGCGCAACGATTCGTAAGACTGACTGCCTCCGGCATTGTTGACTACGATCATACCGAACACCGTCAGTCCCCGCAATACATCCAACGACAAGAGCCTTTTCTTTTCCATCATTCAAATACTTTGGCAAACACTTCTTTAGCTACATCAATGCAATCGCCTTCGGGTGCTGACGTATATGGATTCGAAGCCAGCGTCCAAGGCTCTTCCATAGCATAAAAGTCGAGAGTTACGGCTGGTTTTCCGTCCAGTTCGTCCTGCAAGGTTTTCCAATAGGCTTCCCAGCGTTTATAATAGAAATCGCGTAAAATACCGTTCCATTCTTTGTGGGCATAGTCGCGCAGACCGCCTTCGTCGGCACAGACACGATTGCCCCACGTGGTAATTTGCACACGGGCATTCCATTCATAGAGTTTCTTTTCTTCAGGAGTATTGCCCAATTTGCGTGCCTGCTCTATCCAGCGTCCGACACGGAACTCGCTCCGTGTACCCAACAGACGATCCTGCAACAAGAGCATATCGAGGAACTTGCGGGAATCTGCAGCAAAACTTTTCTTATCGAAACTCTTATAATCGGCTATCGTACGGTTGTAAACGATACGTCCCTTATCGGCAATGGCCTGGCGAACAACATCTACCAGATCGTACTCGAAATTGTTGTTACCACGATAACGGTCGGCTACTTCCAACAACAGGCGTGCAGCCTCTTCCGTCACCGTCGGATCGTAATAATTCTCCATCTTCGACCAACTTGATACCTGGAAATTGTTCAGCGAAGGACGGCCGCAGAAAATGGATTCGTGAGGACCTTGCTGATTGTTGCCGAAAGGACAGTTGTAGATGGTATTGGCCAGCAGGGTCCATGCCTGTTCGATCTTCTCGTCGCGTACCCCGTAACGGGCAAACAGATAGTCCTTCAGCCATGCTTCTTTGGTGAATTTCTCTGGACGCCAGGGTAACTCGCACATCAGTTCGAACATCATCGGATTGTTCTCGCTTCCCTCCATTGTCAGACCGATACCCTTCAGATGGGCTGCCAACGGATTGTTTTTAGTCAGATAGAAATTATTGAGTAACTGATCCATACGCCCGTGCAAACCTACATTTCCACCGAAATTCAGCAACATGCAGAAGATCCAGTCGTGCTGTTCGTATCCCTTGTCGCGCTTCCAGATAGAAGGTATTCCCCACATGGGACGACACTCACTGAAGAGGTCCAGAATAAGCAGATCACCATTCTTCAGATTTTTCATCATTTCCGGACGCGGATTCTCGGTCCACCCCTGTACAACCCATACAGCTTTCGGATTGACTTTCTTCATGGCATTCATAATGGCTTTTCCTGCCGCATCGAAATCGACTGAAGCGGCATTCTCAGCTTCGTGGAAAGGATCCATCGAATAAAAATCGGCTTTTCCGAACAAACGTTCCTGTTCGCTGTAATACAGATCGGCAATCTCGGCAAACCGTTCATCGGTAGGTTGCAGGAAAGCCGGACGGGTAAATCCGTTCCACAGATCAGATTTGGTCACATTCAGTCCCAACTTCACATCGGCATCGTGTGGCACCATGCCCGAATAACCGGGAAAGACAGGACGAATGCCGTACTCGCGCATCCGTTTCAATATTTTTTTCTGCAAAGCTTCCTGCTGCACATACCAGGAATCGGGATTCGGACCACCCCAACCTTCGAGGTTGTTCATCGCCCACCAGGCCAGAAAAGCAGGTCCGGCGATAAAGCGGTTCACTTCTTCCTTCGTGTAACCAAGTTTCTGAAGCATATTAAACCAGATACATTCCTGTCCTACTGCAGCCAAAGGCATGTTGATACCATGCAAGGCCATCCAGTCAATCTCCTTTTCCCAGCGTTCCCAATCCCAGAAAGCCATTGTATAGGAATAAGTACAATAATTAAAGTCGTAGCGAAGAGACAAATCCGTTTCGTGGCGTTCTTTCTGTCCGACAGGCGGCAGTACATCGGGCAGCTTGGCAGTCATGCCATTCCATGACAACTGGATGCCTGCATAGTACTTCAGATACCAGTTTATACCTGTAGCTATATTCACATAGTTATTACCACGCACCACTACTTTATTTCCCCGTTGATCCAGTTCGAAGAAATCTTTCTCTCCCTTTTTCAACTCGATGGCAAACTTGCGTGAAGCACCCTTATCTATTCTTTCCAACAAACCACTAATGGGGTTGCCAGCCAGACAGAATGTATACACTGATAAAAATAAAAGGACGAAAACAGTTCTGATTTTCATGATAGTACTTAAGATTGATATTCTTTTCAGCAAAAATAAGTACTTTCGCCAATGGAATGGAGGAAAATAGAAAAGTTTAGGCAGAATATAGTAAAGTTCAATCCGACAAAGGCTATTTCTTCAGTAAGCTACTAGGCAAATAACCAAAGAATTCCTTAAAACACTTCGTAAAATACTTGGGGTCGTTGAAGCCCACGGCATAAGCAATTTCGGAAACATTGAAATCGCCCGTACTTTCCTGAATCATTTTCTGTGCTATGTTCAGACGGTAACCTTTCATAAACTGACCGATAGGTTGTCCCGTCAGTGCCTGCATTTTTTTGTTGACCATCGTTTTACTGTACCCCATGTCACGTACAAAGTTATCGAGCACATATTCTGAATCGCCATAGTTTTTCTGCATCAGCTCCAATGCCCGCGCAATGAAGACCTGATCCCGGGATTCTTCCTTCATGGGAAGATCGTCCACATTGCTGCTGGCCGAAAACATCTTTTTATATTTCTGACGCAAATTCAAGATATTGCGAATACGCAGTAACAACATATCGGCATCGAAAGGCTTGCATAAATACTCGTCTACCCCAATCTTATAACTTTCTTTTTCCTGAGCTTCCGAACGAATGGCAGTCAGCATCAGGAAAGGAATGTGCGAAGTTGCCAGATTTTCCTTTATACGACGCGACAGTTCTAAACCATCCATCACCGGCATCATCAGGTCACTGACAATCAGATCGACGTTATGATGCTGTATGGTTTCAAGAGCTTCCTGCCCGTTTTCTGCTTCGAACAGGCAATACTCTCTTTCGAGCAACGTACGGATATAGGAACGCATGTCCTTGTTATCTTCTACAATCAGAATAGTTGCTTTCTTCTGACCTCCCGTTAAGTTTTCCCCATCCAGAATCTTTGTTTCTTCCAATACCTTTTTATCATCAACCAATTCTAGTTCTTCGCTTGGAACAAAAGGCATCAAGATGCGGAAAGAAGCTCCCTTACTATGATTATTGCGTGCATGGATAGTGCCTTCATGCAATTCTACGATTTTCCGACACAAAAACAATCCGATACCCGTACCGCTTTGCCCGTACACCGGATACTTGACACTTTTCTTTGACTGAAAGAAACGGTCGAAGATCTTTTCCATATCTTCTTCAACAATACCATGCCCCGTATCGCAAACATCAATATAAAGCATTGGGGTACCATCCTTTCCACGTACAGACGCAACAAATACGTCAATGCGCCCCCGATCAGGCGTAAACTTAATGGCATTCGAGATGAGATTCACCAACGCTTTACGCATGTAAGCGGCATCGAGCAACACCCACGGAGTACTGACCCGTGAGAAAAAGCGGATCTCAATCTGCCGCTCTTTGGCAAATACCTTAAAAGGCAATAATAACTCGGACAGAAGAGCAACAAACTGACAAGGCTTCCTGTCCAATGCAACTTTGTCCATATCCAGTTTCCTGAAGTCCATCAGTTCGTTGACCAACGAAAGCAAATAACTGGAATTGCGCTCAGCAATCTGCAAGTCTGCCTTCACATGTTCGTCGGTCACTTCTTTCAACGCATGCTCAATCGGTCCGTGAATCAACGTAACGGGAGTACGGAATTCATGGGTAATATTGGTAAAAAAGGCAATTTTCTCTTCTGTTACATCTTTCACATGTTGTGCCATCTCCTCCAGCTGTCTGTTCTGAACAGCTAATTTCTGAGTACGCTCCTCAACCTTCTGTTCCAGTTCAATCCGTTGTTCGCGGAAGCGGCGTGTCTTACGTCGATAAAACCACCAGGCACCCAATACTGCCAGAATCAAAATCGAAAGGTAGAACCATACTGTCTTATAGAAATAAGGTATAATACGCACCTGCACTTCCCGAACATATTCAGACCAATGTCCGTACTCATCGGTAGCACGCACCTGCAATATATAATTTCCGGCAGGCAAAGCTGTATATCTGACCATACAATCTCCCGGCAATGTTTCATTCCATTCTTTTTCATAGCCTTTCAAACGATAAGCAAAACGAATCCGCCGGTTATTGCCATAATTGCATGTTGTCAATCCAATTGAAAAACGACTTTCACTTTCGTGCAAAGTAATTTTAGAAGCTTTCGTAACAGGCTCTTCCAAATAATTGCCGTCCAACGGATAAACCACATTTCCGGCCACAGTCAGCGATGATAAACGCACTTCGGGAATGCCTGATGGTAACAGTTCATTTTCGGAATGAATAATAAGCAATCCGCTGGTTGTTGCCAGATATAACAAATCGTTTCGCGACGAATAATAGATACCATTCCAATAGAACTGTGCAGTTGGCAAACCGTCGGACTGTGTATAGCTGATAAAAGTCATCGAATATGGATTGACTTTTGTCAGGCCCTCATATGTTACAATCCATAAGTTGCCTTGTCCGTCTTCGGTCATCCCTAATACTGTATTGTTGGGAAGTCCGTGCTGCGTTGTATAGTTTTTAAAACTGAAACGTCCATTTTTGTCATCTGACAACTTATAAAGTCCGCTACCATTCCCTCCCAACCAGATATTGCCTTCATGGTCCTCCAGAATACTGTTTATCTTTTCAATCTTTCCCGATTCGGGATCATCCAGCTTATAACGCAGGTATGTATAATCGAAGCGTTTACGCGATTTGGCAAACGAAAACAGATCTATAATAAACACTCCCTGTGAAGAACCAACCCACAAACGTTTTTTCTTGTCTATCAGAAGTGCGTGAATTGATTCGAATTCGTTTGTAACCCTATCCAACAACACTCTACTAAAAGAATTTGTTTCACGATCGTAAAACAATACTCCACGAGTGGAACCAAACCAGATTCCCCGATTGATGGTATCCTCGCAAGCACTACTGATAAAATCGCCTTTCAACGTAGAAAATTCCTCACGGGTATATCGCTTGAATTTCCTTTCATCCGGTTTGTTCAGATCGAGGTCGTTGATACCAACTCCCCACGTATAAATCCACAAATGATTGTCTGCGGTTGTAAACAGACCGTTAATTGTATTATTACTGATCGAGGTCATATCACCCGGAGAGAACAAATATCGTTTATACGAATTGGTTACCGGATTCCATTCTACCAATCCTCTCTCTACCAGACCAATCCATAAATTACCCGAAGCATCCTCGGTTATGGCATTAGCCGCCGCATGTTCACCTTCCTTGCCCAATAAAGGGCATGCCCACATTTCTGTCTGCAATCGTTTAGGTGAAAGCAGGTTAATGCCACCAGTCTCCGTACCTAACCAAATGGTTTCTCCAGAAGTAAATATACAATTGATGCCATTACAGTTAATGCCAGATCCATTTTGAGTATTACCTTGACGAATGAAAGAGAAAGTATCTGTATCACGATGGTATACATTCAATCCGTTCAGTGTGGAAACAATCAGATATCCCAATTCTGTCAGTTTGATATCCGTGATATAAGCCTGACTCAACATACCGGGACGGTGAGTAGAATAACGGTATCTCTTCAGACTTTTGGTAGAATGATTGTATTTGAACAATCCGCGATTGGAGCCAATCCAAAGGAAGTCCCCATCCATCAGTAAACAGGATATGCGCCAGTCTTCACTGAAAGGTACCAGTTCATCGGACAAAGGAACTGCCTTTAAAATATGGTTACCTGCCTTTTCTATTATACAAATCTCATTGTCAATGCCAGCACAGACAAAATCCCCCATATCCACCACAGCATGAACAGGGGAAGTGGCTTTTGACCTCAGTACATGATATTCACACACTTGCCCGTTAGCATCCAGACGAAGATGCCACAAATCATTGTTACATGCTATCCACAAATCATCTTTCTTGTCTTTGTAAATAGTATGAATAAAGCTATTTTGCAAACGATGAAGGATGGTATCAGAAGGAAAAGGAAGCCGGACGGAAGCGTATGTATTCAAGTCTATCAAATCGAGACCTCCTTCCGTGGCAACCCACAAACGCTTGAATTTGTCTTCACATAGGTGATGTACAAATCCGTTTTTCAAACGAATAGGATGTGTCTGGGAATTATAATTCAGAAACTGATAACCATCATAACGCGCAAGCCCGTTGTAAGTAGCAGCCCAAATATAGCCGTCAGAGTCCTGAATAATGTCTGTCACAACACTATAAGGAAGTCCAAAACGTTCGGTTATGAAATGAAAGTTGTACCGGTTGAAGAAGCGGTCTGATTCGTTGGAATAGGCAGAGCATACCCAACTTAAACAGACTAATACAACCAGCAACTTCAATCGTCTCATAACCAAACTACTTTTTCAAATCCAACCTTTCAGAAACGGAAATCCCGCTCTCCTTTTACGATCTGTTCCAAATATTCGGAAGCTCGGGTTCGTATGGCTGCATTCGGAACATGCTGCATCTCTTGCCTGATCATCTGCCTACCCAACTCACGGGTTTCTTCCGACGCATAATCCTCCAGATACTCCTGCAAGGTTATCAAGGCATTGGGCAAACAGCAATTGGCTATCTGACCGCTTTTTACCAGTGACATGAACCGGTCACCCGTACGTCCGGCACGGTAACAGGCCGTACAGAAGCTCGGAATGTAGCCCAGACGAAGCAACCAGTTGACTACTTCGTCCAGCGTCCGGGTATCGCTTACATCAAACTGAGCGGAATTCTCTTCCGGCAATTCGGGCGCAGCATAACCGCCCACACTGGTACGCGAACCGCCGCTAATCTGTGAAATACCAATATCGAGCACTTTCTCGCGTGACTTCTGCGACTCTCGTGTCGAAATAATCATCCCTGTATAAGGCACACTGACGCGAATCACAGCTACAATCTTCTGGAAAGTCTCGTCGGAAATGGCATTCTCGAAGGTGCTGGCATCAATGTCGTCGGCTGAGCAGATACGGGGAACGCTGATGGTATGAGGACCTACGCCAAACGCTGCTTCCAAGTGTTCGGCATGCATTAGCAAACCTACAAAATCGTAACGATATGTATTCAGTCCGAAAAGCACTCCCAAGCCTACATCATCGATACCGGCCTGCATGGCACGGTCCATGGCTTCCGTGTGATAGGCATAATTGCTCTTCGGTCCACGCGGATGAAGTTTCTCATAATTTTCCTTATGATAAGTCTCCTGGAAAAGAATATAGGTACCGATGCCTGCCTCTTTCAGCTTTCTGTAGTCTTCTACCGTCGTAGCGGCAATGTTTACGTTTACTCTGCGGATAGCGCCGTTCTTGTGCTTTATGGAGTAAATAGTCTTGATACATTCGAGTATGTATTCAAGAGGGTTGTTCACGGGGTCTTCGCCTGCCTCTATGGCAAGTCTTTTGTGACCCATATCCTGTAATGCGATAACCTCCTGCCTTACCTCGTCCTGCGTCAGCTTTTTACGGCAGATATGCTTGTTCTTTGCGTGGTAAGGGCAGTAAAGGCAACCGTTCACACAGTAGTTTGAAAGATACAGCGGAGCGAACATTACAATTCTGTTGCCGTAAAAGTCCTTCTTGATCTGCTCTGCGAGCTTGTATATTTCCTCGTTCTTTTCGGGAATGTCGCAGTCGAGCAAAACCTCTGCCTCTCTGTGCGAAAGTCCTTTTCTGAGCTTTGCTTTTTCAAGAATGCTGTCGATAAGCTCGGCGTTATGCTTGTTTTCTTCGGCATATCTCAGCGTTTCTTCGATTTCCTCGTGGTTGATGAATTCCTCTGCTTTCAGAGATTTGGGATCGTAATTATACATATTTATTTCCTTTCGTTAAAAGAGGCATGGTCGCCCCTTGATTCGACTATTCTGTAGCCTGCGCCCTCAACACGTTTTTGCAGGCACATTCTGCACTGTGCGGATTCGTCGCCTGTGCAGATTTTGTTGTCATACAGCAGATATTTTTTTCTTACGTCTGTCGGTGACAGATTCGGCATTACAACGTTAGCACCGGCTTTAAGCGCAAGCTCACGTCCTGTCGGATGAATCGTTCCTATTGCAGTAGTCGCAGGAAGCAGTACATCGGGCAGTGCAAGCCGCACAAGACCCAGCATAAACAGCGTAAGCTCAGCCGTACCCTGCGGCTTATCGGCAAAGGGCGTTGCATGGTGCGGTATAAAAGGGCCTATCCCCACCATTTCGGGCTTCAGTTCTTCCAAAAACAGCATATCATCGGCAAGATTTTCAGCCGTCTGATACGGAGAGCCTACCATAAAGCCTGCCCCTGTCTGATAGCCGATTTTTTTAAGCGTCCTAAGACAATCCTGTCTGTGCTTTGCCGAAAGACCGGGCGGATGGAGCTTTGAATAATGCTCGTAATCGGCGGTTTCGTGGCGCAACAGGTATCTGTCCGCACCGCTTTCAAAATATCTGCGGTAGCTTTCTTCGCTTTTTTCGCCTATCGAAAGCGTTACAGCGCAATCGGGAAAATCACGCTTTATCGAACAGACAATATCGCATATCATATCATCGCTGTAATAAGGATCTTCTCCGCCCTGCAGTACAAACGTTCTGAAGCCAAGTTCATAGCCTGTCTTACAGCAATCAAGTATCTGCTCCTTGCTGAGCCTGTAGCGCTCTGCCTGCTTGTTACTGCACCGTATTCCGCAATAATAACAGTCGTTTTTACAGTAGTCGGTAAATTCTATCAGACCTCTGATATAAACATCCTTGCCGTAATATTTTTCACGGACGCTGCGTGACAGTTCAAAGAGATAATCACTCACTGCGTCTCTGTTTTCGATAAGCGATACATATTCGCTTTTTTCGAGGTGGTGTGTGCTGTGCAGCTTTGATACCAGTTCCTTAAGTTCTTCGGTTTTGCTCAATCGTCCGCCTCCTTTTCCTTTGAACAATCTGCAGGAAGCTTCTGATAGATAGTCTTTGAGGTAACGCCCTTCAATGCGCCGAGCTTACCCGATAAGGTATTTATCACATCCTGCGGTGCGTCAATGGCAACGCTGATGATAGAAACGCCTGCCTTTTCATAAGGTACTCCCATCCTGCCGATAATGTAATGAGCGCACTCATGCAGATATTCGTTCAGTTTTGATACCGAAGAGGACTCTGATACGACTATTCCTATAAGTGCTACTCTGCTCTCACAATTCATTTAATCACCTTTTTCCCGTTTAAAATAAAAATGAGCCGTGCAAGGCACAGCTCTATCATAAAAACGTAAAATCGTAAAAATAGTAAAACAAAAACCGCCTTGCTTTTCTGTCAGAATAATCTTTCAGATCAGTCAGGTTTATAAAATTGTAGATATTTTGCCGTTCGGTGAAAGAAGCAAATCTCGCACCTTACGGTTCCAGTATTAATTATAACGCAAAATACGGATAAAGTCAATATCGGTACGGCTTTATCCGCATTTTGCACTAAAAGTTAAGGCAATACCGCATAATTATTGTCGTGCGATTGCGCAGTCAGATTTTTCGTCAGA
>OMDZ01000789.1_pt1 | contig 17224 bp, 14 predicted proteins | sample 1673641 | NCBI WGS metagenome assembly OMDZ01 (sample SAMEA103958117, study PRJEB25191) | human gut metagenome | biome: human-associated habitat [ENVO:00009003]; feature: intestine environment [ENVO:2100002]; material: feces | place: Germany | collected 2013/2015
GCACGTTGGCTGCCAGAATCAGAAATACTACAAAGTAACCGAGATGTTTCACTTGCTTTCGTCAATAATGGATGTTCTTTTTGCTGTCGAAGAGAACGGCTACCGTTTGCTGGCGTCGAACAGACTCTTCTTTTCGTCGGCTGTCAGACTTTCGTAACCCGACTTTTTCAGTTTGTCGAGTATGCGGTCTATTTCTTCCGACTGTGCCTTTTTACGGGCATTGTATTCGTAGTCGCTTTTCCGGTTGGCGCTGTAGTGCACCTTCATTTTGGGCTTGCGCGGCTTGAAACTGAACAACGAACTGACAGCATCGATCAGTTTGTTGATCCAGGCTGTTGCGTCCGTTCCTTTACTGAGTCCGGCTGCAAACCAAAGTCCGGCCAAGGCCCCTCCCAGGTGTGCGATGTGTCCGCCGGCATTGCTCGAAGTAATGAACAGCAGATCGGTTCCGATGACAATCAGTGCTAGATATTTCAGACGGATGGTACCGAAAAGCAACAGGCGGATAGGGTAGTTGGGTTCGCGGTAGGCTGTGGCCGTCACAATGGCCAGTACCGAAGCCGAAGCGCCCAGCATGAATGAGTAGTCGACCATGGGGCGGAAGTAGGGGAAGACGTTATAGGCAGCCATGTAGAGGATACCGCCGCAGATGCCGCCCAGCAGGTAGACACCCCGCAGGTGTTTGGACGTGAAGAACTGCAGAAACAAAGCTCCGAACCAGTAAAGCCACAGCATATTGAACAGGATGTGCAACAATCCACCATGCATGAACATGTACGTCAGGATGGACCACGGCTGCACGATGAAACGTGCAGGGGAAGCCGGCAGTTCGAACCACTCGTAGAGTCCGGAAAGACTGCGGTTGAAAAGCTGTACGATAACTCCGCACAAGGTAGTCAGTACAAATACGGCCACATTGATGTAGATCAGCCGGATATAAATATTACCTCTACGGAAGGTCTCTCTCAGTTCATTGATAATAGTAGCCATTTCTTCTGTTCTTTCTTCTCCAATACATTATTAATATAAAGCCGAATATCATACCACCCAGGTGTGCAAAGTGAGCCACGTTGTCGCTGGGGTTGTTGGCGAAGCCCGACCACAGCTCAATCAGGGCATATCCCATGACAAAGTATTTGGCCTTGATGGGGAAAGGCAGGGGGAAAATGAACATCGGCTGGTTGGGGAACAGCATGCCGAATCCCAACAGAATGGCATAAACAGCTCCCGAGGCACCTACGGTCGAGGTATTCAACGTCAGGTTCAGGCTGGCCATGGCCGGATCGACGAAATTCATATTACGGCTCAGGGCTTTGGCTCCTTCGTTGAATACGCCTTCGATGGCTTCGGGCGACATACCCGACTCCAGCGTGATGTAGCGTATACCGGTCACCAGCTCCTGAATGAGTCCGGCTCCGATGCCGCACAGCAGATAGTAGAACAGGAAGCGTCGCGGTCCCCATACCTGCTCCAGAATGCGACCAAACATCCATACGGCAAACATATTGAAGAACAGGTGCGTGAATCCACCGTGCATAAACATGTAAGTGATGAGCTGAGCCGCGTTGAAATTGTCGGCCAGAATAAAGTGCAGTCCCAAGTATTTATTCAGATCGATGCCATAGCTTTGGGCAACGATGGTACCAAGAAACATCAGCACGTTGATGATTAAAAGGTTCTTGGTGACAGTAGGTATATTGTTCATAATCTGTTTTTTCGTTCTGTGAGTTGCAAAAATACGAATAATTTCTGTTCTATAACAGAAAATGGGCTGACTATTCTTTGTTTTTATCAGAAATCCAATCTTTTTTTAGTGTTTTTATTTGATATTCAGAAATATTACTCTATTTTTGTAGATACCTGATTTAGTGGAGGTAATCACTATTGTATAACATAACTTATTAATTCGTCCATTATGAATAAAGCAGAACTTATCAGTGCAATGGCTGCTGAGTCGGGATTGACAAAAGCCGATTGCCAAAAGGCGCTGGATGCATTTACCGCATCGGTGATCAAGACTTTGAAGGAAGGTGGAAAAGTGTCCTTGGTGGGGTTCGGTACCTTCTCGGTGATAGAAAGAGCTGAACGTTCGGGAATCAACCCTACGACGAAGGAAAAGATTGTTATTCCAGCTAGGAAAGCTGCGAAATTCAAACCTGGTAATGAGCTGACCTTCGAATAAAAAGGAAATACGGGTCGGCAGACAATACGACGAGGAGACGTGTCGAAGGAAAATGAGGTGACGGCATCCGGTAGGACGGATGAAGCGTGCCGAGAGGTTTCTTCTGACACGTCTCCTCGTTTTGATTACTGCCCTTCGGAGTGCTGTGTTGCAGCCGAAAACGTTTCGCAGACCGGCATCCGCTTTGTTTACAGGTGAAAATCGTCTTTCAGTGAAAGAGAAGCTTGTACCTTTCCGTGCTTTTATGTACTTTTGCACCAGGAAAATACATTATAAGTCATGAATATAGAACAGAAACTGGTTTCGTCCGTAGTCAACGGACTGAAAGCACTGTACGGACAGGACGTTCCTGCCGCACAGGTGCAACTGCAAAAGACCAAGAAAGAATTTGAAGGCCACCTTACACTCGTGGTGTTCCCTTTCCTGCGCATGTCGAAGAAAGGACCGGAACAGACCGCACAGGAAATCGGTGAATACCTGAAGGCAAACGAACCTTCGGTAGCGGCATTCAACGTAATCAAGGGGTTCCTGAACCTGACCATCGCATCGTCGGCATGGATCGAGTTGCTGAACGGCATTCATACAGACAAGCAGTATGGTATTACGGCTGCCGGCGAACAGTCGCCGCTGGTGATGATCGAGTATTCGTCGCCCAACACCAACAAACCTCTTCACCTGGGACACGTGCGCAATAACCTGCTGGGTAATGCATTGGCCAATATCATTGCCGCCAACGGTAACCGTGTAGTGAAGACTAACATCGTGAACGACCGTGGTATACACATCTGCAAGTCGATGCTGGCTTGGTTGAAGTACGGAAACGGCGAGACTCCTGAGTCGAGCGGCAAGAAAGGCGACCACCTGATTGGTGATTATTACGTAGCTTTCGACAAGCACTTCAAAGCCGAAGTGAAGGAACTGATGGCCCAATATATGGCCGAAGGCATGGGCGAAGAAGAAGCCAAGGCAAAGGCCGAAGCCGAATCACCTTTGATGAAGGAAGCCCGCGAAATGCTGGTGAAATGGGAAGCTGGCGACCCCGAAGTACGTGCCCTTTGGCAAAAGATGAACGACTGGGTATATGCGGGATTTGACGAGACTTACAAGCTGATGGGTGTCAGCTTCGACAAGATATATTACGAGTCGAATACCTATTTGGAAGGCAAGAAGAAAGTGCTCGAAGGACTGGAGAAAGGACTTTTCTACCGCAAGGAAGACGGTTCCGTATGGGCCGACCTGACAAGCGAAGGTCTCGACCACAAGCTGCTGCTCCGTGCCGACGGTACGTCGGTCTACATGACGCAGGACATCGGTACTGCCGAACAACGTTTTTCTGACTATCCCATCGACAAGATGATCTATGTAGTGGGTAACGAACAGAACTACCACTTCCAGGTACTGTCCATCCTGCTCGACCGTCTGGGTTTTGAGTGGGGTAAGAGCCTGGTGCACTTCTCTTACGGTATGGTGGAACTGCCCGAAGGCAAGATGAAGAGCCGCGAAGGTACCGTAGTCGATGCCGACGATCTGATGGAAGAAATGATCAATACAGCCAAGGAAACGAGCAACGAACTGGGCAAGCTTGACGGACTGACACAGGAAGAGGCCGATGACATTGCCCGCATTGTCGGTCTGGGTGCGTTGAAGTATTTCATTCTGAAGGTGGATGCCCGTAAGAACATGACGTTCAATCCGAAAGAATCAATCGACTTCAACGGCAATACCGGTCCGTTTATCCAATATACGTATGCCCGTATTCAGTCGGTACTGCGCAAGGCAAAGGAAGCCGGTATCACGGTTCCCGAACAGCTTCATGCCGGCATCGAGCTGAGCGAGAAGGAAGAAGGCTTGATTCAGATGGTAGCCGATTTTGCTGCGGTTGTGAAGCAAGCCGGTACGGACTACAGTCCTTCTATCATTGCTAATTACTGTTATGATCTGGTGAAGGAATACAATCAGTTCTACCACGACTTCAGCATCTTGCGCGAAGAGAATATCGATGTCAAGGTGTTCCGTCTGGCATTGTCAGAGAATGTAGCCAAGGTCGTTCGCCTGGGTATGGGACTGCTGGGCATCGAGGTGCCGGAACGCATGTAAGCCAAAGCCTATAAAGACTAAAAAACGCATTAGCATATATGCCTTGATTTTTCCCCAGTTAGGAAAAAATATTTTCCTAACTGGGGAAATTTTTTTGCATACTTGGCCTTAAAAATCCATGGAGGTGATGCCGGTGTGTAATGCAAGTACGGCTCATGAGCCACACTTGCACGGCTCGCGAGCCGTACAAGTGTTGTTCATGAGCCGTGCAAATGTTCTGCAAAGCTGCTATTTTCAGTTTAGTTTTTAGCGCTTACCTGTGCTTTTGGCTTTTGCTTTTCCGCGTTTGGGTTTGTCACCATCTTTGTCTTCCTGTAACTTGACGAGTTCCAGACACGATTGCAGGCTGAGGTCTTGCGGAACAATATCCTTGGGTATCTTATAATTGTTGCCTTTGTAGGAAATGTAGGGGCCGTAGCGTCCGTTCATGATTTCCAGTTCGGGTTCTTCGTCAAACTTCTTCAGGTGGCGTTTGGCTTCTTCGGCTTCTTTTTCCTTGATCAGTTCCAAAGCTTCCTCCAGCGTAATAGCCAGCGGATCAGCACCCTTGGGCAGGGAAACATACATGCCATTGTAGTGGACGTAAGGACCAAAGCGTCCGGCACCGATGGTGATGGCCTTTCCTTCGTGATCGCCCAGTGTACGGGGCAACTTGAAGAGGTCGAGCACTTCTTCCAAGGTAACGGTTTCGATGGACATGTCTTTCTTCAGCTGGGCGAAGCGGGGCTTGTCCTTGTCGTCGGCTGTGCCAATCTGGGCAACCGGACCGAAACGGCCGATTTTGACTGATACTTGCCGACCGCTTGCAGGGTCTGTGCCCAGAATACGTTCACCGGCTTTGTGGGCACTCTTGGTGGCAAGAGTCGATTCTACCGAAGGATGGAAATCCTTGTAGAACGTTTTCAGGATGGATGTCCATTGCTTCTCTCCCTCGGCAATTTCATCGAACTGTTTCTCGACATTGGCCGTGAAGTTGTAGTCGAGGATGTTGGGGAAGTATTCCAGCAGAAAATCGTTCACAACCGTTCCGGTATCGGTCGGAATCAGTTTGGCCTTCTCGGCACCGGTGATTTCCGTCCGGTTGGTGTCGGCGATGGTGCCGTTCTGCAGTGTAAGTACATTGTAAGTACGCTCTTCTCCTGCCTTGTCTCCTTTCTCTACATATTCGCGTTGCTGGATGGTAGAGATGGTGGGGGCGTAGGTTGACGGACGTCCGATGCCCAGTTCTTCGAGCTTGCGCACCAAGCTGGCCTCGGTGTAGCGTGGAGGATGCTGGGTGAAGCGCTCGGTAGCTACGATGTCCTGATATTCCAGTTTCTGTCCTTTTTTCAAAGGCGGCAGCAGGCGTGCTTCGTCTTCCTGCTCCATATCGTCGTCGTAAGATTCGCGGTAAACGCGCAGGAAACCGTCGAACTTGACCACTTCGCCAGTCGCTGTAAAGGCATCTGCTTCGTTGCTGATGCTGACGGTAACAGTAGTCTTTTCTACTTCAGCGTCGGCCATCTGTGAGGCGATGGTACGTTTCCATATCAGGTCGTACAGACGTTTCTCCTGCGGAGTAGCGTCTATTTTCGATTTCTGCATGTCGGTGGGGCGGATGGCTTCGTGCGCTTCCTGTGCACCTTTGGTCTTGGTGGCATAGTGGCGCGGGCTGACGTAGCGTTCGCCCATCAGGTTAAGGATGGCTTCTTTGCTGCCATTGATGGCGTATTCGGACAGGTTGACTGAGTCGGTACGCATGTAGGTGATGTTTCCCGATTCGTACAGCCGTTGTGCCACCATCATGGTCTGTGCCACGGTGAATCCCAATTTGCGGGCGGCTTCCTGTTGCAGGGTCGAGGTGGTGAAGGGGGCGGCAGGCGACTTCTTCAGCGGACGGGTAGTGATGTCGCTGATGGTGAACGTAGCTGTGCGGCAACCTTCCAGAAACTTCTGCGCTTCGGCCTTGGTCTTGAAGCGGCGAGGCAGTTCGGCTTTCATTTCGACTGTTTTTCCGTCGGCATCGGGCACCAGGAAAACTGCTGTCACACGGTAGGCGGCTTCGGTACGGAAAGCTTGTATCTCGCGTTCGCGCTCTACGATGAGGCGTACGGCTACCGACTGTACACGACCGGCCGAGAGGGCAGGCTTTACTTTCTTCCACAGTACGGGCGAGAGCTCGAAACCTACGATGCGATCCAGTACACGGCGTGCCTGCTGGGCATCCACCAGATTTTTGTCAATGTTTCTTGGGTTTTGAATCGCATGGAGAATCGCATCTTTGGTAATCTCATGAAATACTATTCGCTTGGTGTTCTCCGGTTTTAATTTCAACACCTCAAATAAATGCCATGCAATGGCTTCTCCTTCGCGGTCCTCATCGGAAGCCAACCATACGGTTTCGGCGTTGGCAGCCTCTTCCTTCAGTTCAGATACCACTTTCTTTTTGTCGGCCGGTATTTCATAGTGCGGCTCAAAGTTGTTTTCAATGTCGATACTGAATTCTTTTTTCTTCAAGTCGCGTATATGGCCATAGCTGGAAAGTACCTTGAAATCTTTTCCAAGGAATTTTTCGATGGTTTTAGCTTTGGCCGGAGACTCAACTATAACAAGGTTTTTTTGCATAAATTTTTGTTTTGTAGCGACTCCTGTCACTGAGTTTGCCCGCAAAAGTAGGAAAAAACATATTTCCCACCTTATAATATAAGAGATTTTAGCAAAAAAGACCTTTTTTTGTAGGAAGAGTTCTGCCCTTTAGAAGCAGAAACTTACTCCTCCTACGAAATTGATGCCTTCTGCCGGATATCCCAGGTAGTATTGATACTTCTGGTTCAGCAGGTTGTTGGCACGGGCATAGATCGAAATTCCCTTGAACAGCTTGTACTCCAGTCCGGCATAGAGGTTGCTGACGGCGTCGATTGTTTGGCCTTCCACTTCCTGACGGGCAATGTGCTGGTAGCCTAGCTTCAGCAGGAATGGAGAGACGGGGCGGATGTCGACATGCAGGTCAGCTTCGAGAGCGGGCTTGAAGAGGAGGGCTGCTTCGGCATAGGGATTTGTTTCGTCTTTCTTTGTGTCCCAATTACGGTACGTACCCGAGGCGGCGATGGCGAAAATATCCTTGTAAGAGTAGCTGACTTCGGCTCCGAAGTAGACGTTGCTGGTGTTCTGTCCGTACAGCAGCAGAGCATCGTCGCCGAAACCCTGTACCAGGTCATTCTTCAGGTTCTGGTAGCCGCCGTAAATGTTCATCCACAATCCGGTGACGGGACTGGCTTTGAAGCCGAGGGCAGCATTCAGCTGTTCGTAAGTGGCGTCGGCCTGGCTGGCCAACTGGCCGTAGGGGCATATCGTCTCCAGTCGGCGGAAGTCGTTTTGCAGTTTGCCGCCTTTGGCCTGTACGTAGAGCAGATAGCTGTCGGCAAAGTTGTATTGGGCATAAACGTCGGGGGCTGCGCGGAACGTCTTACCGAATCCGAATGCCAGGTCGACGTGTGCACCCAGACGGAGTGTCCAGTCATCGTTCTGCAGGAGGTAATACGGATTCATGTCGAGCGACGTGTAGTTTTCAAAGTCCGTATGCTGATAGAGGACGTTGTCCATGGCAAGAGCGACACTGATGGACTGGCCGTCGCTGATGTCGCCTGTTACTTCGGCTTTGGTGCGTATCAGGGTTTCCTGCAGGTCGTCGTAGGGCAGATCGTGCTGGCGCTGGTAGAGCAGGAGGTTGGTCTCGGCACTGAAGCGGAAAGGCATTTCCTCGTCGGTCGACCGAACGCCTACATGGAAGTCGCCCGAAGTGAACTTTTGCTTATTGCCGGGCAGGGCAGGCAGCAGGTTGAAGTTGCTCAGTCCGAAGCGGCCGGCTACATTCAGATCTACTTTATTAAAGGCGTGCAGATAGTCGATGGCAGCACGGGTGCGGTAGTAGAAGGCATCCCATTCTCCGTTTTCGCCGGGCAGGTCGAGACTTCCGTTCATGCCATCCATACCGAATTTCAGGTTCAGGCGGTCGCGCGACGAGAGGCTGAACAGGTAGTTGGCCTGAGCGTCCAGATTGCCATAATTACCATAACCCAGCCGGACGTAGCCCGGAGCGGATTTGTGTTGTGTCTCCTGTCCGGTATAGGCCTGCATGGTAGTTGCCGGAATCTGTGCGGCCGGAACCATCCGTGCATCATACTCTACAGCTTTCTTGCTGACGGTAGGCGGAGTCACCTGAGGCACTACATTGATTTTGGTTGCATCGTTGATGTCGGGGGCGTATTCTTGTTCCACTACGACTGTACGGTTCACAGTGGTATCTTTGGCTTGTTCCTGTGCTTGGGCTTGCATCGGGAAGACGCAAGCTGATAAAGCGGTAGCTATCAGAATGGATTGTATCGTTTTCATTGTCTATTATTTCAGTTTTTCCAGTCGTTCTTCAATCATGGTCTCTATGTCGTCATCAGCCTGATAATTCTGTTGCAGGCTGAGCAGGTATTGGCGCGCGTCTACTTTCTTGTCCAAGGCCACGTAGACATCGGACAGAAGGATGAAGCTGCGTGCCAGCCAATAGGCATGCGGTGTGCTCTGGTCGATGAAGTTCAGTATTTCCTTTTCGGCCTTGGCATATTCGCCTTGGTTATAAAGCTGTTGTGCCAGCAGGTATTTGGCTTCGGCACCATAGAGAGTGCGGGTATCCTTGGCCAGTACTTCCAGGTCGGCCATGGCTTTTTGCGTGGCTTTCTGGTTCAGGTAGGCCTTGGCACGGAAGTACAGGGCTTCGTTGTGCAGCTCGGGCGAAAGTTTGGCTTCGCTCAGCAGGCTGGTAGCGGCATGTATGACTTCGGTGTCGTCTTTCAGCAGGGCGGCACAGCGCAATATTCCGGTCGTACCCAGCTGTCGGCGTTCGGCTGTCGAGGCTTTGGCTTGCAGCTGTTTGTAGTCGGCCATGGCCTGGTCATACTGCTGACGGTTGAACAGAATTTCGCTGTGCATCAGCAGAGCTTCTTCAGAGTAAGGATTGTCGGGATATTCCAACAACTTCTCGGCATGTTCGAGTACGGCATTGTCGTCCTGTTGCTTTTTGGCAATGACGCAGAGGTAGTAGCGTGCATTCAGAATGAAAGCACCGTTCGGGAAGCTTTGCAGGTAGCGGCTGAAGCTTTCCTTGGCAGGGGCGATTTCTCCCTTCATGTACACCTTTTCGGCTGCGATGTAGGTCAGCGAGTCTTGTTCGCTGGGTTCGAAGCTGATATTGCCGGGCAGTTGTGCGGCAAGGGCTGCGAACTCGTCTACGCGGTTGGCATCGACATAGATTGACTTCAGGTCGCGCATGGCCAGACGGGCTTCTTCACTACCAGGGTATTGGGTGACTACGTGCTTATAAGCTTCGATGGCACGGTTGTAGTCGTTATTCTGATAATAGAGCAATCCGATTTCGGCTGCAGCCTTGCGGCTGACTGGGCTTTCGGGGTATTTCTTCAGCAGTTCGCCGAAGGTAGCGATGGCCTGGCTGCTGTTGCCTGTCTGTACGTAGGAACGTCCTTTTTCGTAGAGGGCGTTGACGGCATAGGGCGAACTGGGGTATTTGGCCGCCAGCTGGTTCAGTAATTGCACCTTGCCGGAGTAGTCTTTCTGCAATCCGGCTACCAGAGCCAGCTGATAATAGGAGTAATCGCCCGACGGCGTATTCAGGTTCTCTGCACGGGTATAGTATTGACGGGCTTCGTCGAAGTAGCGGTTGTGCAGATAGCTGTCGCCGATACGGTTGTAGGCATCGGCCAGCAGTGCGGGGTTATTCCCTTTTTGCAGCTGAATGAACTTCTGGAAGTTGTTTTGTGCCGTACCGTAATCTTTACGATGGAAGGCAATGTAACCCAAGTTATAGTAGGCCAGGGCAAACATGTCTGAGTTTCGCTGGGGGGTAAGAGCCAGATAATCGTTGAAGTTGCGTGCGGCTTCCTGCATGCGGTTCAGACGATAGTAAGATTCGCCGCGCCAGTAGTAGGATTCGGCTTTGGTCTGTAGGTTATACTGCCCCAAGCTGATGCTTTGGCTGAAGTAGCCGATGGCCTGTTCGAACTGGGTGTTGGTAAATGCCTGTGTGCCTAATTGGAAGAGGATCTTCTGTTTGGCTTCCAGTATGGCTGTGCCCGGATGGGCGATGCGTTCGATGGACTGCAGGGCAGCATCGTAGCTGCGGGTATTCATATAGACTTCTACCAGGTAGTTGCTTGCTTTGTCAGCGTAAACCGAATTGGGAAAGTCGTTCAGGAACTTCTCGAAGACGGTGACCGATTCGCCGAAAGCCGAGTACGAGGTTTCGTGTATGCAGAGAGCGTGGTTGTAGGCAGCCTGTTCCTTTACACTGAGGTCGGCGTTGGAAGCGGCAGCCTGTTCGAAAGCCATGCGTGCCTTGTTCTTGTCGTCCAGTTGCAGGTAAGCCAGACCCATGTGCAGCCATGCGTTCTGAGCCAGAGCGTCTTGTCCGTCGGCTACTTCGTTCAGCAGTTCGGGGACACGGGTGTAGACTTTGCAATGATAGCAGGCAAGGCCTTGCATGTAGCGGGCATCGCGTCGCAGAGGATGCGAGTTGCTCTCGCTGGCATATTGGTCGAAGGACTTCATGGCTTCGAGGTATTTGCCCGTATGGTATTCGGCCGTACCGAGTACGCGGTACATTTCAGCTTCATCGGGCTGGCCGGAGTAGGCCGACAGGTAGTTTTGTGCTACGATTTCGGCCTTGTCGAAATTCTTCTTGATAAGGTAGATTTCGGCTATATAATAAGGAACCAGTGATTGGTATTTTTTGTCATCCTGCAAGGAAAGGAATCCTTTGAGAGCATCGTCATACTGTTGTTGTGTATAGCGTATGTACGACAGATAATAAGTACAGTCGGCAGCATACTTCTCGCTGACGATGCGCAGTGTCTCGAACCAGGTAGCAGCTTCGCGGGTGTTTCCCGTTTTCAGATAGCTGACGGCGAGGCGGTAAGTCATGTCGTCGCGTTCGGCGTTACTGAGCAAGTCGAGCTGTGAACCGTTGAACATGGCCAGTGCTGCGTCGTAATCGCCTTTGAAGAAGTAAGTCGAGGCGATAAGTGCCTGCAGACGGTTGGCGTGAGGCGTGTCGGGGTGTTTCTCCAGAAAGGCTTGCAATAGCTCGGTGCTGCGAGGGTTGCGCAGTTCGTATTCGGCACATACCAGCATATATTCGGCTTCCAGCCGTTCAGCGGTTTCGGAAAGGGGTTGTCCGTCTCGGTCGGTTTGCTGGATGAAGGCCTGCAAGGGCGGGATGGCTGCCGAATAGGCTTTCTGCTGAAACAGGTTTACTCCCTCCTGATAAAGCCGTTGGGGAGAGGTGTTTTGCCCGTTGGTCTGTGCCGTGGCGAGCAGGGGTGCACAGCAAAGGGCTGTGCAGAGTATCCGGGAGATTTTATTCTTCATTTTCTTGGTTTTAGAATGTGTATCTGACAAAAATACGCTTTTCGGGTTGATTTTGTTGCATTTGTTTGGCTTTTTTATAGAATCGCGCGGAGTCTGCGGCTTTCCAGAAACTTTTGCAGGCCTTTGCGGATGGAAGTCAGGCCGAAGTCTTCAGGCCGGATGTCTTTTATCGGAAGGAAAAAGGCATCGGCGGCATCGTCCATGGCTTTGAAGTGAAGCAAGTCTTTCACAGTGCAGTGGAAAAACATGTCCAGCGTATGTACGGGGAACCCCGAATAGATATAAATGTTGGGTATCGAGAAAAGATACTCGGCACGGGTCACTTCCATACCGGTTTCTTCCTTTACTTCACGGCACACACCTTCTTCGCCGGTTTCGAACATATCGACAAAACCGCCTGGAAGGTCAAGAGTACCTTTGGCCGGTTCCTTACCGCGCCGGCAGACCAGCAGTTCGTCCTGTTCATTGACGATGAGTGCTACGGTTGCCGACGAAGGGTTGAAATAGTAGACGAAACCGCAGTCGGGACATTGCTTGGATTTTTCGTTATGAATCTCGAAGCGGTGTGAACCACACTTTGGGCAATATTGAAATTGTGATAAAGGATGTTCCATGTTCTTTGTCTTTTTGCTTTGTCGGCAAAGATAATGCAATTTGGAGGGATAACTTTCAAATGCAAAAGATTTATTTTCACGCTATTTTGCTACATTTGTCACTTGAATAACTGTATGGATGCAGAATTTAGTAAACAGACATATATATGGAAAAGATATTAGATCTGGAGAAGCTGACGGCAGACGTCTGCCGCATAGCCCGCGAAGCGGGTGCATTTCTGAAAAGCGAACGGCTGAACTTCCGTCGTGAAATGGCACAGGAGAAACATGCGCACGATTATGTATCATACGTGGACAAGGAGTCGGAACGCCGGTTGGTGATGGCATTGCGTGACTTGTTGCCCGAGGCAGGTTTTATCACCGAAGAGGGATCGGCCGAATATCACGACGAACCTTACTGTTGGGTGGTCGATCCGCTGGACGGAACGACGAATTATATTCATGACAATGCTCCGTATTGTGTCAGCATAGCCTTGCGCAACAAGCAGTCGCTTCTGTTGGGCGTGGTCTATGACCCGTGTCGGGATGAGTGTTTCTATGCCTGGCAGGGTGGAGGTGCTTATGTGAACGGGCAGCCGATGCAGGTATCTGCAGTAGAACGTGTCGAAGATTCGTTTTTGGTAGTAGAACTTCCTTATAATTCGGACAGTTATGCCCGTACCGGCGAGCATTTGATACACGAACTTTATGGTAAGGTAGGCGGTATTCGTATGAATGGTTCGGCAGCATTGGCTATCTGTTATGTGGCTGCCGGTCGGTTCGATGGCTGGCTGGAGGCTTTTATTGGTAAGTGGGATTTCTCTGCAGCAGCCCTTATGGTGCAGGAAGCCGGCGGACGAGTAACCGATTTCTATGGAAATGAGAATTTTCTGGAAGGTCATCACGTTGTGGCCACTAACGGTTATCTGCATCCGCTGTTACTGGAACTGGTGGCTCAAGTTCCGCCGAAAATGTAACCCGGTGGTTTATGTGGGAGGTTGTAAAACTCTGGCTTCATTCGTTCCTGCACTTGCTTTTTCCTTATCGTTGTGCGGTGTGTGGCGAAGTCCTGATGGAGGGTGAAGAGGGAATCTGCATCTCCTGCAATATCGATATGCCCCGTACGAATTATCATTTGAAGAAAGATAATCCGGTGGAACGCATGTTCTGGGGGAAGTTTCCGATAGAGCGTGCTTCGGCATACTTTTTCTATCGGAAAGGAAGTGCCTATCACAGTATTCTGCATTTGCTGAAGTACGAGGAGCGGAAAGACTTGGGAGATGTGATGGGGCGTTTCATGGCGGCTGAGTTAAAGATGAGCGGTTTCTTTGACGGGATCGATGTCATTGTGCCTGTGCCTCTGCATCCGCGTAAAGAACGTGCACGTGGGTATAATCAAAGTGCCTGTCTGGCAAAAGGTATTTCGCGTGTGACAGGCATTCCGGTTGATCTTACCTCGGTTGTACGCGAAAAATATACGGAATCGCAGACGCAAAAGTCGGCGTATGAACGTTGGGAAAATATGAACGGTGTCTTCAGGCTTCTTTGTCCCGAACGGTTTATGGGGAAGCACATCTTGCTGGTAGATGATGTGCTGACTACCGGTGCTACGACCACAGCCTGTGCCGATGCGTTCGAGTCTGTGGACGACATACGTATTAGTGTGCTGGCATTGGCGCTGGCCGGTGACTGACAGATATGAAAAAAGCCACCTTGATGGTGGCTTTCTGCTCTTCGTCTTGGACTTGAACCAAGGACCCTCTGATTAACAGTCAGATGCTCTAACCGACTGAGCTAAGGAAGAATGTTGTTTTTTCTCAAATGCGCTGCAAAAGTAATAGGATATTTTGAAATATGCAATATCTTTGCAGAAAATTTTTCGAAAAATGGATAAAATACTTGGTTTAGGAAATGCTTTGGTCGATGTACTGGTGACTCTTGAAGATGATAATGTGTTGAAAGAAATGGGTCTTACCAAAGGAGCCATGACATTGATTGATGAAGATAAGTTGCTGAAAATAAACGATTTCTTTAGTAAGAAGGAAACGCATTTGGCTACCGGAGGCTCTGCGGGAAATGCTATAAATGCGCTTGCTTCGCTGGGAGCGGCTACCGGACTGATAGGAAAGATAGGAAATGACCGTTACGGCGATTTTTTCAGGGAAAAGTTTCAGAAGCGTGGTACGGAAACGTTTTTGCTTACTTCGGATACCTTGCCGTCGGGGGTTGCCTCTACTTTTATTTCTGCTGATGGCGAACGTACATTTGCCACTCATTTGGGGGCGGCCGCTGCTTTGAAAGCTGAAGAGCTTACATTGGATATGTTCCGTGGATATGCTTATCTGTTTGTTGAAGGGTATCTGGTGCAGGATCACGATGTGATTTTGCATGCTATTGAACTTGCCAAGGAGGCAGGATTACAAGTATGTCTCGATATGGCCAGCTTCAATATTGTTGCTGGTGATCTGGATTTCTTTTTGCTGTTAGTAAATAAATACGTAGATATAGTATTTGCCAATGAAGAAGAGGCTAAAGCCTTTACTGGTAAGGAAGGAAAAGAAGCGTTGGATGTGATTGCAGGAATGTGTAGCATTGCTGTGGTGAAGATGGGAGCACGCGGATCGCTGGTACGTAAAGGTACTGAAACGATAGTAGTTGATGCTTGCAAGGTGGATCGTGTTGTCGATACGACCGGAGCGGGCGACTACTTTGCTGCAGGTTTTCTGTACGGACTGACAAGCGGTTATGCTTTGGAACGCTGTGCACGGATTGCCAGTCTTGTTTCCGGTGAGGTGATTCAGGTGATTGGTGCAGAATAACCCGAAGAAAAATGGGATGTGATAAAAGGAAAACTCGAACTTAATAACTGATTGACGTGAAAAAGATTTTTAAGTTACGCTGGCTGGTAGCCATGATGCTGGTGCTGGGCGCGGTAGCCTTTTGGGGCTTTAAGAGCGGTGATAGCCGTAGTTTTCAGATTGCAAAGAATCTGGATGTATTCAACTCGATAGTCAAGGAATTGGATTTGTTTTATGTAGATACCATCAATCCGGACAAAACCATTCGCGAAGGTATTGATGCCATGCTTTATTCGCTCGATCCTTATACGGAATATTATCCCGAAGACGACCAAAGCGAACTGGAACAAATGCTGAAGAACTCTTATGGTGGTATTGGCTCTATCATTACCTGGGATGCCAAGCTGAAGCGTTCGGTGATTGCCGAACCTTATGAAGGAATGCCGGCTGCTACTTCGGGACTGAAAGCAGGTGATGTACTGATGGCTATTGACGGGAAAGATTTGGCTGGGAAAAATAATCAGGAAGTAAGCGAAATGCTTCGTGGACAGGTGGGCACTGGATTCAAGCTGACTGTACAGCGTCCGGGAACGGAAAAACCATTGGATTTTGATATCGTGCGCCGTTCCATCCAGTTACCTATTATACCTTATTATACAGTGCTGGATAATCAGATCGGTTATATCAATCTGAGTACATTCTCCGGCAATCCTTCGAAAGAATTCAAACAGGCCTTTCTTGATTTGAAGAAGAAAGGAATCACTTCGCTGGTTATCGATTTGCGCAACAATGGAGGAGGTTTATTGGACGAAGCTATCGAGATAGCAAATTTCTTTCTTCCTCGTGGAAAGGTATTGGTAACTACCAAAGGAAAGATAAAGCAGGCCAGCAATACATACAAAACCTTGCGTGAACCGTTGGATCTTGATATTCCTTTGGCGGTGCTGGTGAACAGTTCTACGGCTTCTTCGTCGGAAATTCTAGCGGGCTCATTACAGGATCTTGACCGTGCAGTAATTGTTGGAAACCGTACTTTTGGTAAGGGATTGGTACAGACTACCCGCATGCTTCCTTATGGAGGAACGATGAAGCTGACCACATCCAAATACTATATCCCAAGCGGTCGTTGTGTGCAGGCCATTGACTATAAGCATCGCAACGAGGATGGTAGTGTGGGACGTATTCCTGATAGTCTGACTACTGTGTTCCATACGGCTGCCGGTCGAGAGGTACGCGACGGTGGTGGTGTGACTCCTGATATTGAGGTAAAACAGGACAAACTTCCCAATATTCTGTTCTATCTGGTCAACGACAATCTGATTTTCAATTATGCTACCCAGTACTGTCTGAAGCATGCTACCATAGCCGAACCGGAAAAATTTGTGATAACCGACGCAGACTATGCCGATTTTAAGGAAATGGTGAAGAAAGCCGATTTCAAGTATGACCAGCAGACGGAAAAGATTCTGAAAAGCCTGAAGGAAATGGCTGAGTTCGAGGGTTATCTGACAGATGCTTCTAAAGAATTCGATGCTTTGGAGAAGAAACTGACCCATAACCTGGACCGTGATTTGGATTACTTCTCAAAGGATATCAAAAACATGATAGCTTTGGAGATTGTGAAACGTTATTATTATCAGCGAGGAGCCATTATCGAGCAGCTGAAAGATGATGATGATTTGAAGAAAGCAGTCGAAATACTGACTAGTCCGGAGGAATATCGCAAGATGCTGAGCTCACCGGAAGTGAAAGAATAATAAATCCGTTTAATCTTTATTTTAGCCCGAATAGTACAACTGTTCGGGCTTTTATGTTCTATTTCTCCTTTTTGTGGCTTGTAAGTCCTATTCGTATTGCCTATATTTGCAAAAAAGAATAAACGGACGTTAAGAAGTAATTCTTTGTGGTTCCTGCGTCTTTTTTGTTTCCTTATATGCTGAATGAGGGAATCCATCGGCAATTGTAAAACGGACAAAATTATGAAGAACGTTAAAATTTGGCAAGTATTGTTGTGTGTTGTGCTGCTCGGTTCTGTTCCTGCTCAGGCACAGTTTCTTCGTACTTCTTATTTTATGGAGGGTAGTCATTATAATAGTCCGTTAAAAATTCAACATATCGGCTAAGCGGCTTCTGCCACTAAGCCA
>OMDZ01000806.1_pt1 | contig 17061 bp, 9 predicted proteins | sample 1673641 | NCBI WGS metagenome assembly OMDZ01 (sample SAMEA103958117, study PRJEB25191) | human gut metagenome | biome: human-associated habitat [ENVO:00009003]; feature: intestine environment [ENVO:2100002]; material: feces | place: Germany | collected 2013/2015
ATAAATCGTAAAATGTAAATAACTTCTTGCATTTTAGATTGATGGAATATTAGATTTTATATATTTTTGTCAAAAGATTTTCTAATGGCTAATTCTCATAAAATATCCGGTTCTGCATTAATAGCCCTCAAAGAGGCATTAACTAATATTTATTGGATAAAAAACGATCTTAAAATGTTTGTTAATCATACAATCAATAATAAATCGTTTGTATCTACTTTAGACATGACCAAATATAAACGAGAAATAGCAAATGACATTGTAAATAGAATGTCAAATCGATTGGACATATATGAAGAAGATTTGTTTAAAGAAATGGGAAGACGCAGATAAAAAGATAAAAAAAGCCCAGGAAAGTGTTGAAGCGCTAAGACTACATACAAAAGGTTATTTTGCTATTATTGAAGAACAAAAGGAAGCAGAAACCCGGAAGATAACATACCAAAATAAAATACAGAAAGCTCAATTTTTTCAATCAGAATTAGAAAAATTAAAAATAGACTTTAATCGAATGTCTGCGTCATCGGCAAGTCCACAAAAACGCGGATATGAATTTGAACAATTCCTGAACTCCTTATTTAATTTATTTGATTTAGACCCGAAATGTTCCTATAAAATTAGTGGAGAGCAAATTGACGGTGCGTTTACTCATGATAACCAAGATTATCTAATTGAGGCAAAATGGGAGGCTAAAGCCATGCCAAAATCAGCATTGCATGCGTTTAGTGGTAAAGTTAAAGATAAATTAACAACAACACTTGGCTTGTTTATATCTATTTCAGGGTTTGCAGACGAATGTATAAGAAGAGAAAACTCAAATATAATCCTGATGGATTATCAAGATATAATTATGGTAATAGAGATATAATATAAGTTAAACCTATAAATAGAGAAAGAGCCTATGAAACAGAAACTTATCTGACAGGAGAAATAGCCTTAGCTATTTCTAACTGACTATCCTTACCCCAACTTTTTAGAGAGAACTATTTAATTAATAACAAAATCATCAATCTTTTTATGAATGAAGATCGCAAAAAACGAGGATTGGCACATAGCAAATTCCTCACAGTAGTAGCAATGAGCGCACTGTTTTTAAGTAGCGGTAATGTGATGGCTACTCAAGTTGCTTCGGATAATGTCTTGGAAGTAACTGAGCAGTTACAATCTATTAATGTTACAGGTTTGGTCGTAGATGCGACGGGCGAGCCGATTATCGGTGCCAGTGTGGTAGAAAAGGGAACGACGAATGGTATTGTAACTGATATCGATGGTAAGTTTATTTTGAGTGTAAAGACTGGATCTATATTAAAAATATCATTCGTAGGTTATCAGCCTCAGGAAGTAAAAGCTACACCTACTATGAAAATCGTGTTGAAGGAAGATACGGAATTACTGGATGAAGTTGTAGTTGTAGGTTATGGTGTACAGAAGAAAGCTAATCTAACAGGTGCGGTAACTACTGTAGACTTGAATAAGACTATGGCGGGACGCCCTCAGCAAGATGTATCCAAGGCATTGCAGGGTGCGGTTCCTGGTTTGAGCATTACTACAGAAAATGGCGATATCAACGGGAATGCTTCAATGCGTATTCGTGGTGTCGGTACGTTAAGCAACTCTGAAAAGAGTAATCCACTGATTGTGGTGGATGGAGTTCCGATGGACGATATCTCTTTCTTGAATACGCAAGATATTGAAAGTATCTCTGTACTGAAAGACGCCGCTTCTACCTCTATTTATGGTACCCGTGCTGCCTTTGGTGTTATTTTGATCAATACAAAGAGTGCTAAACCGACGGAAAAGGTTACTATAAATTATAGCAATAACTTTGCTTGGGATCAAGCAACCTACCTTCCGAATTTCTCGGATGTTCCCACACAACTTCGTTCTGCGTTGGAGGCTAAGGCAAATGCCAACCAATATGAAGTCGAACTTTTTGGTATGTATTTCGATAAGTTGTTGCCTTATGCTGAAAAGTGGGCACAACAGAATGGAGGAAGAAAACTGAAATACGGTGAAATGAGACCGTATCAGAGCGATAGCAATGTCGGTGATTATACCATCATTGACGGAACTCCTTATTACTATGCTGATTGGGATGTTCAGGATATTTATTATAGCAAAGCTGCTCCTTCGCAAAGTCACAACTTATCCGTTCAGGGAAGTTCAGGTAAAACTAACTACTACCTTTCTTTTGGCTATGATGAGAAAGAAGGTATTATGAAGGTGCGTCCGGATGAGTTGAAGAAGTACAACGTTTCAGTAAATGTGACTACGAATTTATATGATTGGTTGCAAGTAGGCGCACGTGTCAATTACTCCCGCAAGGCTTATCAACGCCCTGATATTTACAGTAGTACTTATCAGACCCTTTGGCGCTGGGGTTCTTTCTTCATTCCATCAGGCACCATTGATGGTTATGATACTCGCCTCATGGCTATGCGTAAACAAGCATCTGATCGTAAGGAAATAACAGACCTTACTCGTATGAATGCATTCTTGAAAGCTGAAATTATCAAGGGGCTTACTTTAAATGCCGATTTTACTTATGCAATTCAGAACTTGAACAGTGGTTCTGAGGACTTTTCGGTCTATGGTATCAACTGGTCAGGAATGCCTGTTCCCAGCTATATCGTTACCAAAAGTAATTCAGCTATTTGGCGTGATAATTCCAAGCAGAATACTTGGACTCTGAATGCGTATGCCAACTATGCCAAGACTTTTGCAAAGAGTCATAACTTGAATGTAATGGTTGGAGCCAATGCGGAAGAAGTGGATTACACTTATTTATATGGATATCGCAAAGGACTGTATGATGAAGCATATCCCGAATTGAATTTGGCGAGCCAAGATGGACAGCAAATAAACTGGTCACATACTTCCCGTGCATCAGCCGGTTATTTCGGTCGTATTAACTACGATTATAAGGGTATCTATCTGTTGGAAGTGAATGGACGTTATGACGGTTCTTCCAGATTCCCGCACAATGATAAATGGGCATTCTTCCCTTCTGCCTCTATAGGATATCGATTCTCGGAAGAAGCTTATTTTGCACCGTTGAAGAAAGTTATCAGCAATGCTAAATTCCGTGCATCCTATGGTGAAATTGGAAATGAAGCTATCGGAAACTATATGTTTGAAGAATTGATCAGCCAACGTGAAAATACATCGGCTACGGGATATATTTATTGGGTAGATGGCAATGGGGCCAATGCTAACAGATTGACTCAATACAATATGCCTAAACTGGTATCGAAGTCTCTTACCTGGGAACGTATCCGCACTACTGACATTGGTTTGGACTTAGGTTTCCTGAATAATGAACTAACCGTAGGTTTTGACTGGTATCAACGTGAAAACCGTGATATGCTTGCTCCAGCTCAAGTTTTGCCGAACAGTGTAGGTGCCACTGCTCCTTACGATAACGCAGGTACACTGCGTACTCGTGGATGGGAGTTGAACCTCGACTGGCATCATAAATTCGGTGAATTTAATGTTTATGCCAATTTCAATCTTAGCGATTCTAAAACGAAAGTAACAAAGTGGAATAATGATACTAAGTTGCTTAGCTCTTATTTTTCGGGCAAGACTTATGGTGACATTTGGGGCTTCGAAACAGATCGTTATTTTGAAGAATCAGACTTTACAGGTCAGAATGCAGATGGTTCATGGATCTATAAGTCAGGCGTTGCCAGCCAGTCCGCACTTGAACGGGCTCCGTTCCACTATGGTCCTGGTGATATTAAGTTCAAAGATTTGGATGGCAGTGGTGCGATTGACGGTGGAAAAGGAACAGCTGATGATCATGGTGACTTGAAAGTTATCGGTAATTCACTTCCTCGTTACGAATATAGCTTCCACTTAGGTGGTAGTTGGAAAGGCATTGACCTGGATTTGTTCTTCCAAGGCGTAGGCAAACGTTCTGATTGGACTATTGCTTCTCTGAATTTCCCGATGATGCGTTCTGCCGACTTAGCAGTTTACGAACATCAATCAAGTTACAACAGAGTGTTCTATAGCGATGACTGGAAAACAATTACCGGCTATGATATCAACCAAGGCAATACTTATCCTCGTTTATATCCGGGAAATGAAGCCAAAGGTACTGTATCGGGTATTGCGAACGGTTCCAACAACTACTATCCGCAAAGCCGTTACTTGACTGATATGTCTTATCTCCGTTTAAAGAACGTAACTGTCGGTTATACTTTACCGAAGGAATGGACCCGCAAAGCTTTCATCGAAAAGGCGCGCATCTACTTTAGCGGTAGCAACCTCTTCTTGCTTTACAAGGGTAGCGATCTCCCCGTTGATCCGGAAATCAGTACAGGCGACGGGCTTACTTCAGCAGGTTGGGGACGTACGGCACCTATTACCCGTACTTTCTCGTTCGGTATTCAGGTAACCTTATAATAATGATTAAAACAATAAGAATGATGAAAAAGCTATTCATATACGGAACAATGGCACTGATGGCCTTGACAAGTTGTAATGACTTTCTCGACAAAGCACCTTTGGATGCCTTTACCAATACTCCTGCATATTGGAGTAATACGAGTAATCTTGACAACCAATGCAATACGTTCTATAACAACTATTCAGGTTATGGAAACGGCAGTGGTAGCGGATGGTACTATTTTAAGACATTGAGTGATGATCAGGTAGACTATCAGTCGACAGTCTGGACTTACACAAGTGTAGTGGCTACTTCTACAAATTGGTCCGACCCTTTCACCGAAATCCGTCGTGCTAATTATATTATCGAAGGATTGAAAACATCTTCTCTTGATGACGCTGTTAAAGCTAATTATGAAGGTCTGGCACGTTTGAACCGGGCATGGGAATATTATCAATTGGTTCGCATGTATGGTGACGTACAGTGGATAACTACGGTTGTAGACCCGGCAGAAAAAGATGTGGTTTACGGACCACGTACGGATCGCGATATTGTAATGGACAATGTCCTTGAAGATCTGAACTATGCTACGACTACAATTACGGGAACCAACAAGCAACGCTTCAGTGCTGACATGGCACTGGCTATGAAAGCTGACATCACGTTGTACGAAGGTACCTACTGTAAGTATCGCAATGCAAATGACAATGCTGGTAAGGCTGCCGACAACGCTCGTGCTGAGAAGTACTTGCGTGAATGTGTGTCTGCTTGTGAAACTTTGATGGGGAAGGGATATTCATTGAATCCGAGTTACCAAGGAAATTATAATTCAATATCGCTCAGCTCCAATCCGGAAATGATATTCTATAAGCCTTATTCGCAGAATACATTTATGCATTCTACTATTGACTACACTATAAATACCAGTGGTACCAGCGGTATGACTAAAAATGCTTTCGACAGTTATCTGTTCCTTGATGGTAAGCCCAAAGCAACCACTACAATGGATACCAATGATGCCGCAGTAAAAGATGCAAATGGAAAGTATAACCTTGAGTCTGTGCTTGCTGTTCGCGATAAGCGATTGGCGATTACTCTCGATCCTGTATTATGCTTTAAGGGTAGTGCTTATAGCCGTGCCGGAGTTGCTGCATTTACTTCTACTACCGGTTATGGCATAGCTAAATATGATAATACGGCGGAATTGTCAGTAAGTGACCGTAACAGTATTGGCAAGCAATATACAGATTGCCCGCTTTTCTGGTTGTCTGTTGTCTATCTGAACTTTGCTGAAGCCAAGGCAGAGCTTGGAACATTGACGCAAGCCGATCTTGATAATTCCATCAATAAATTGCAGGAACGTGCCGGTCTGCCCGCTATGACTACCAGTCCGGAAGCCGATCCGGCTAATAATATGGGTGTCAGTAATTTGCTTTGGGAAATCCGCCGTTGCCGTCGTTGTGAGTTGATGTGCGATAACTGGACACGTTATTGGGATTTAATTCGTTGGCATAAGCTTGATTTACTTGACTCTTCCAAGAATCCTACGATCTATCTTGGGGCTAACATGAAGAATGTAGAAAATCCGGAAGTGGATGTTAATAGTGATGGATACATGATTGGTTCCAATACCATCAACCAACCGCGTACCTACGAGGCTAAGCATTATTTCTATCCTATACCTACTACTCAGCTGACTCTGAACTCGAATATGGAACAGAATCCGTTCTGGAAATAAGGTGAGATTGTTAATGGCGTAACTGAAAGAGGTTGGATTCTATTTGTTAGAGTCCAACCTCTTTCTTGTTGGGATATAGGGGCGTTGTTGGATATCACAAAATATTCTCTATCTTTGTAAAAAGCTGTCCGATACTAAAATCATAATTTTATCATTTGAACCATGCTTAAACTAAGAATGTTGTCACAGGGTATTGCAGGACCACGGTTTGAAAAGCCGGAGGAAGTTGTTGAATGGATGGGTGCCATGCAGGCACAGGACATCAGGGCGGCGAAGTGGGCTGTAGGGTTGCGTATTGCAAGTCCCTCGCTGACGGCTGTGCAAGAGGCGCTGGATACGGGCCGGATTTTGCGTCTTCATGTGATGCGTCCCACGTGGCATTACATTCCCGGTAGAGACATCAAATGGATGACGGGGGTATCCACTAAAGGTCTGCTGTCTAAATTTCGTTTTTATGCCAAGCATTTCAGTCTGACTGAAGAAGACTTCCTCCGCAGTAAGCCCCAGATAGAAGAAGTGTTGAGCGGACAACACCTGACGAGCCAGGAAGTTCTTGAACAACTCCACTCAAAGGGCATTGCTCTCGATGAACCCATCGTGAAAATGTATCTGAGTTTTGGCGAGGCAGGCGGTACCGTGTGCAGCGGCATCGAGAAGAACGGAAAGCATACCTACGCACTGACCTGTGAAAGAATTCCGGATGCCATCGAGCTCTCCCATGAGGAGGCTCTTGCAGAACTTACACGGCGATATTTCAGGAGCCACGGTCCGGCCACACTGGAAGATTTTGTTTGGTGGTCTGCATTGAATATAGGCGAAGCGCGTAATGCCATCGCTTCACTTGGCACTGAAATGATAACAGAGCGGTATAACGACCGTGAAATGCTGATACATGCTTCTTCGCCCGGGCTTGTAGGAGAAGTGGAGATTGATGAAAGAAATGTATTCCAGTTCCTTCCACCGTTTGATGAATACTTGGTAAGTTACAAAAATCGTTTAGACTGTATAAAGGAAGCGCATACGAAGTATGCTTATAATAATTTTGGTATATTTCAATCTGTAATTCTCCATCAAGGCCGTATCACCGGGAATTGGCGTAAAACTTCAAAGAAAGGGGTTTTTGATACATCTTTTTTCCCTGGGTGCAGGCCTGCTGCGAAGAAACTTATCGAAAAAGCTATAAAGGAATGTGTATTGTTCCATGAAAGTTGATTCCCTTTTTTATTGTAATATTATGTATTTCTTCATTTGAGAAACAAATAATTTATAAAAATCATCTGCTATATAGAATATCTCTGTAATTTTGTCATAGATGAACACTGTTATATTGGTTTGTAAATACTCAATCGAATATAATTTATTGAACGTATGCTAAATATGAAGATACTATGAGAATGTTTTTATTTTTATTACTGGTACAATTCGTTTCTACGGCTTCTGCATCTCGGACAGACTCTATTCTTACTATATTGGATTCTGAATTGGGCAAAAAGATGGAATACCGGATGGAAAAGGAAAAACAGATAAGTACATTGAAGCAAAGTTTATTCGTTGCAAGTAGTGTTTATGAGCAATATTTCATCTGCGATAAATTATACAATGAGTACAGTTCTTACCAGTTTGATTCTGCCTATGTCTATGCGCAAAAATCAATTGAAAAGGCGGAGCTATTGAAGAATGATGAGTTGATGGAATCTGCTAAATCTAATTTATTGTTTTGCTTTATATCTGCCGGATTATTTAAGGATGCCATTGATGTTATGCAAGAGATAAATACTTCCCGAATGTCAATCAGACAGAAGCAAATATTTTATGATCAGATGAGCAGGTTATATTCCGAGCTAGCCAGGGAGAATATGAAAGAACCGTACCATAGGAAGTATGTAAATCTTTGTCAGGCATATTGTGATTCTGCACTATTGATTCTGCCTGAAGGTTCTTATGAATACAATAATGTATTGGCACTGAAAACTTATACAAACCCTGATATACCGTCTGAGAAAAAGATTGCTTTTTATGAAAGAATAACTGACCCGAAAGACCGTAATTTACATCAATTGGCTATAAATAGTTCGATTTTGGGGGCGTTGTATATGGGGGATAGGAATAGCGAACCGGCTCTTTATAACCTTGCATTATCCGCTATATCAGATATTCGGCTCGGAATAACAGAAACCGCTTCTAAAACAACATTAGCTATTTGGTGCTATGAACTGGGTAATATAGAAAAGGCGAGCAAATATATTCATGCCTCACTTGAAGATGCTAATTTCTATAATGCCCGGCATCGGAAAGTAGATATCAATGCCGTATTACCTATTATCGATAAGGAAAATATGGAGATTGTAGCGCGGCAGAATAACAAACTTATAATTCTGTTAGTTTTGGTTTGTATTTTTGCCACCCTTTTATCGGTTTGTTTGTGGTTCTATTATAAGATAAACAAAAAGTTGGGAAAGAAAGAAAAGATAATCCGCGAACAATTTAACCAGCTACAGACAGTGAGCGACCAACTGAATACAGCTTATGAAAATCTGAAGGAAGCTGATGCTATTAAAGACCAGTATATTTTAGAATCTTTATATAGTAAATCCGACTATTATAATAAGATAGAATCCATTCTCAAGAAAATAGATCATAAACTTTCTGTCCGCCAGTATGACTCTATTAAAGGACTTCATACAGAGTTTGACTTGAAGAGAGAACGGGAGAACATGTTTCAGTCATTTGATAAGACTTTCCTGATGCTTTTCCCGGATTTTGTCAGCGAGTATAATAAGCTTTTTCCCGAAGACAAACAAGTTGAGTTGGACGAAGAAAATGCGCTGACTCTGGAACTTCGTATATTTGCTTTGATAAGATTAGGGATTACAAACAGCGAAAAAGTATCTCAGTTCCTCAATCTTTCCGTCAATACCATTTATGCATATAAAACTCGCATAAAAGCCAAATCACTTGTTCCGAAAGAAGAGTTTGAATACTATATTATGCGGATAAAGAGAGCTTATAACTGATATTTATATCTGTATATAATCTCTTTTGAAATGATGTATATTGTTGATATATAGAGATATATCGTTTTTAACTATTTGTATCATGCATTGATTGCTTCTTTGCTGTTCTGTAACATACTAATTTTGCCATCAGTAAATTTTGCTGTTAAATTTTAAATTTAGTATTATGCGGAAAGAGCAGGTTTTTTCTCGAAAGCTACTATGCTTTCTTTTTATGATCGTCTTTTCTTCTTCGGCAGTACTATATGCGCAAGGAGGAGGAAAAGTAAGAGTGAAGGGACACGTTTCTGACGTGAATCAGGAACTCCTGATTGGTGTCTCTATCCAGGAAAAGGGAACATCGAACGGTATTATTACTGATGTTAACGGTGGATTCTCTTTGGAGGTAAGCCCTAAGGCAACGTTGGTTGTCAGTTATGTAGGCTATGCTACTCAGGAGTTTCCAATCAAAAATCAAACGGACTTCGATATTGTGCTTCAGGAAGATGCACAATTATTGAATGAAGTAGTGGTGGTGGGTTACGGCACACAAAAAAAAGCTACAATGACCGGTTCGGTAACAGTGGTGAATCAGAAGATGTTAGAGAATAAAGGAACAATGTCCAGTCCTGTACAGGCATTGCAAGGACAGGTTCCCGGTGTCATTATCACGCGTAATTCTACAGCCCCGGGCGATGAAAGCTGGAATATGAGTCTGCGCGGTGCAGTTTCAAAAAACACTACCAGTCCATTAGTCATTATCGATGGCGTGGAATATGAAAGCGTAAACGAATTGCGTTTGTTGAATCCCTCTGATATTGAATCTATCAACTTCTTGAAAGATGCTTCAGCTTCCATCTACGGTAGCAAAGCTGCTGGTGGTGTAGTATTGGTAACTACCAAGAAAGCCCAGGCAGGCAAAGTGCAGGTAGACTATAGCGGTTCGGTAACAAGTAAGTTTATCGGTCTGTCTCCTCATCTGATGAGTCTGGAACAATGGGCTTCCTCCGTGATAGATGCACGTACCAATGACGGTTACGGTGACGATGATACCTGGATGCGTTATGCAAAACTAGCATTGGCGTATAAAAATCAGTATATCAATCTTGACCATACAACAAATCCCTTTGGTAATGCCTTCACAGACGTAGCAGACTTTGTATTTTTCGATACCAACTGGCAGGATATCATGTGGGGAACAGCTGCTTCCACGCAACACGAACTTGCTATAGCTGGTGGTTCGGATGCCTCAAAATACCGTTTGTCTTTAGGCTATATGTATGATGACAGTAACTTGAAGTGGGGTAACAACAATAATAATCGTTATAACCTGCGCTTGACAAATACCTTTAAACTGTCCAACCGCGCTTCTATTGAGTCAGTAATAGCCTACAACCGTCAGGATCAAGTGGCACCTACACAGATTGGTTCGGCACTGACCACCAACTCACAGCAACCGGGTTTCCCATCTGCTACTGCTAATGGCAAGCCTTATGCATGGGGAACATGGGGCGCACCCAACTGGTATTGTGAATTGGGTGGTGACAACAAACTGAAAGTATCTGCTATCAACATCAGCGAGACATTCAGATACTCCATCCTGAAAGATCTGACTGCTTCAGTAACGGCCGGTTATAATACATCGACAGCCATCCGTGATAAACAAAGTAAAGCTATTGATTGGTATAACTATGCAGGTGACCGCGTGGTTCGTAGCAATCCGACCGAAGACAAGAGCTCGTATTCCAAATCCAATTCACGTACCGACTTTTACTCATTGTCCGGACACATCGACTGGTCGCATATCTTTGCCGATGTTCACGATGTAAAAGTGATGGTGGGGTCGCAATATAACCTAAAAGAGTATGAAGGCACTTTCCTCTATACAGAAGGTATACTGCCCTCATTGGAAATTCCTAATAGCACAAAAGATGTTGTTTACCTGAAGAACGGTGACGACAAATCAACCAAATGGCAAGAGGCAGTAATGTCTTACTTTGGTCGTATCAACTACAATTATCGTTCTAAATACATGTTGGAAGCACAGGGACGTTACGACGGTTCTTCCAAATTCCAGCCCGAAAACCGTTGGGTATTCTATTGGGGTACTTCTGCCGGATGGAGAATTTCAGAAGAAGCATTCATGAAGAATCTGACATTTGTAGACGAACTAAAGCTGAGAGCTTCTTACGGTAGCGTAGGTAATCAGAGTGGCGTTGACCGCTATGACGGTGCACAGTTATACAACTTCACCCCCAGTGGCGGTGCATTGATAGGTAATGGAAAAATCTCTTATGTAGATACTAACGGTAAGTTGCCGAGTACCGACCGTACATGGGAACGCATCCATAACTACAATATTGGTCTTGATTTCGGATTCTTGCGCAACCGCCTGACGGGTACGGCAGAAATCTTCTGGAAGAAGAGTGACAATATGTTGATCGACGTAATCTACCCGGGTATTCTGGGTGACAAAGCTCCCACGGCAAACTACGGTGCATTCAAGGCACACGGTTGGGAAGGTATGATCAACTGGTCGGATAAGATTGGAAAAGTAAACTATCATATCGGCGGTACTTTTACCTACACCACCAACGAATTAGTGGATAACGGTGGCAGTGGAGCCATCAAAGCAGGTGTACGCTCCGACCGTGAAGGATATCCTCTGAATTCTGTATTCGGTCTCCGTTACTGTGGCAAAATCCAGACAGAAGAACAACTGAAAAAGTATGTGGATAAGTACAAAAACACCAGTACCATCGGTACACTCAACAATCTGCGCCTTGGCGATAACATGTTCGAAGATGTGAATAAGGATGGCAAACTGACAGAAGAAGATTTGGTATATCTGGGTACAGACGATCCTAAAGTACAATTCTCTATCAATGCAGGTCTGGAGTGGAATGGTTTTGACCTTGCCATCGTTTTCCAGGGAGCAGGCAAACGTACTATCTGGCGTGAGGAAAGTACATGGAGGATTCCGATGCGTGCCGTTTATCTGAACACGAGCGATCAGCACATAGGCAACACATGGTCTCCGGATAATCCGGGTGCATTCTTCCCTGCGCTGACCAACCAGTCCGAACTTAACAACTACAACTACCAATGCTCTTCATGGTCGGTAGAAGACGGAGCATATTTGCGCTTGAAAAATGTAACTCTGGGTTATTCACTTCCGGCTTCTCTGCTTGCCAAAACAAAAATATTAAGTAAGGCGCGCGTATATGTAACAGGTAGCGATTTGTGGGAACACAGCAAAATCAATGATGGATGGGATCCGGAAGCAAATCGTAAAGTGGACAACTCCAAGCGATATCCTTTCCTGCGCACTGTAACTTTTGGATTGAATTTAACCTTTTAATTGAAGACAAAAATGAAAAAATATACAATTAAATCTATTTTGATACTGGCAATAGGATGTATGTTACATTCCTGTCTCGACCTGGATCCGAAAGACCAGATTGCCGATGGTAACTATTGGCAGACTGCTACAGACTTCAAGTTATTCTCCAATCAGTTCTATGGCTGGACACGCGATTTTAAAAACAGCGTCTACGATGCCCCCCACTCCGATAAGCGTTCTGACCTTATCATGGATAAAGGCAGTAAAAATGTATTTGCTAACGGAACCAACAGCATACCGGCTTCCGACGGCAACTACACCGATGCTTACAATCGCATCCGTCGTACAAATATCCTCTTACAGAAAGCAGAGAGTTTTGCAAATCAGAGTGACATCGCACAATATATCGGTGAAGCCAAGTTTTTCCGCGCTTACTGCTACTTTGACCTGTTACAGCTTTTTGGAAATGTCATAGTAGTCACTACACCGATTGATGTTACTGCTCCCGAAATGCAAGCAGCACGCAACGACCGCAGCGAAGTAGCCGACCTCATCATTCAGGATCTGAAAGATGCCGCCGAATTACTTCCCGTCACTTCCACAGTGGAAAAAGGACGTGTAGGTCGCGAAGGCGCCTGGGCAATGCTTTCCCGTGTAGCACTCTACGAAGGCACATGGCAAAAGTTCCGTGGTAACACAGCTCGTGGCAAAGACTTGTTGGACATTGCGGCAAATGCAGCAAAGGAAGTGATCAACTCTAAAAACTTCTCACTGTTTGCACCTGCTATCTTAGGCGACAGTGCACAGAAGTATATGTTTATTCTGGAAGATACGAAGTGTAACCCTGCCGGATTACAGAAAAGCGCCAATACGGAGTATATTTTCTCCCGCCGTCATGACGAAGCGTTGGCTCCTATCGGTGTAAATATCACAAAAGAGTGTTTGGCAAATGCCCAAATGATCTCTCACAAATTTGCTGCAATGTATCTCTGCCAGGATGGACTCCCCATTGAAAAATCGGAAGTATATAAAGGAGACCTGAAGATTTTGGACGAATACCTGAACAGAGATAACCGTATGATTTATACCCTCTGCAAACCTTATGAATATTTTTGGAGTAACCTGAATTCACGCGTTAACTGGACAGGTGATGCCGTTGACCGCGCCTCAGCTTCCATCAAAGGATTGGTACCTACCGGAGGAAGTGGTTATAACAATCAGAAATGGGCTTGCGAACGCTATGTGAACGATACCTATGAAAGCTACGACTACCCCATCATCCGCTACGCAGAAGTTCTGTTAAACTATGCAGAAGCCGTATTCGAACGAGATGGAGCTATCTCTGACGAGGATCTGAATCTATCTCTCAACTTGGTTCGTTGCCGCATCAACGCCAAAATGCCTAAACTAACCAATGCATTTGCCAGCACTCACGATCTGGATATGAGAACTGAAATTCGCCGCGAACGTACCATTGAATTATTCAACGAAGGTTTCCGTATAGACGACCTGAAACGTTGGAAGACAGCTGAAACGGAAATGCCGCAAGATTTTCTGGGTATCAGATGGACAGGTACAGAGTTCCAGAACAAATGGCCGGGCGTTACCAATGAAAGAAACAGCGACGGTTTCATCATCCTGGAGTCAGGACGTAAATGGGAAGATAAGCACTATCTTTACCCATTACCTACCGACCAGTTGCAGTTGAACCCGAATCTGAAACAGAACCCGGGTTGGGGAGAATAAATCAATGTTTTTCATTCATAAAAAGAAGATAACAACATGAAGAATAGAAATTCTATATATCAAGGCTTGAGCCGGGTATCCATTGGGATGCTGGCGGCCTGCATGACTCTGACTGCATGTGATAAGGATCAAGAATTTACTCCTGCCATGCCCGAAGCCAAACTGATTAACGGCATCACGTTTAAAGTCAGTGAAAACCTGCCGCTTGCCATTGGCATGGACTCTACTATTGTTTTTGCGATTGATGCTCCCGAAGAACTGGAAGATCGTTCCATTATCTGGAAGTCAACCGATGAAACTGTTGCCAAAGTTTCGCAGCAAGGTACTATTACCGGTATAGCCGAAGGTACGGCCATCATTAGTGTGACTCCCGCTATAGGTTTCGGTCCATCAGCCTCAGTGACGGTCAATGTAATACCCGAAATCATAAAGGCTACCGATATGACGTTGGTCAATCCGAAAGAGGGAGAAGATATTTATGAGACAGACCGAATTCAGTTGGAGGCATCCATCCTTCCGGCTAATCATACCTACTCTTATCTGACATGGGCAAGCAGTAACCCAAGCATCGCTACAGTATCAGAAAATGGCCTGGTAAACTGTCTGACGCCGGGCAAGGCAATCATTACAGCTTACACACACGACCGTAGTGGTGTATCTGCTTCTTATGAGCTGAATATCAAAGAGTACATTCCGGTAGAAAGTGTCTCTATCTCTGCTTTGACAGAACCGCTTTGTATCTCTCGCGGCCCGGTTCAGCTGGATGTTGCTTACACACCGGCCAACGCTACCACAGGTTCAGTAGACTGGACTTCAAGTGACGAAAACATTGCTACGGTAGATTTGGGTGTTGTAACACCGAAGGGTTTCGGAACTGCTACTATTACGGCAACTTGTAAGGCAACAGGTCAGACGGCTTCCGTATCTGTAACCGTAGAAAGCGGTTGGGTGATTTGGGATGGCCAGAATAACTTCGATGGCTGGAAAATCGGACAGAATTTTTCAAGCTATGTGATAGAAAATGGTAAAATGGTGGTTACAGCCGGTGCTCAAAATGCTACTATGAGACGTGCGGACTTGAGTTTCAAAAATGTCCCCATAAACCTTGATTTCTCCAACTATCCGATACTTGCCATGCGTTCCACATTGCCTGTCGGCGGAAAAGGAATCGGGCAAGGTGGTGCTTACACATTAGATCTAGTCACTAAATCCGGAAATATCAACAAAGCTCATGTAGGAGAACTTCTGAGTGATAATACGAATCTGATATATTATGATATACCATCAATTAATGCGGCATTAGGCAATGGTATGGTAGAAGCCAATACTTTCCAGATCAAGGTAGCAGACATTTACAATGAGAACCTGCCTACCGGTCAATATACGGTTTACTGGATTCGCACATTCAAGAGCATAGCCGAAGCAAAAGCCTTTGCTGAAGCTGAAATATCAGCCGGAAACTAAAATATAACTCTAAAGAATACTCACAATGAAAAAGAATTTAATATTCGCATTAGGTCTCTCACTGATAACAGGCTTCACAGCCTGTTCCAGTGAAATCGAAGACGGAACGACAGATATCGACAGTTGGGAGATGCCTTATGAAGAAGTGGTCGCCAAATACACCTATACTCACCCTTGCGCCATGTTCAACGAGGCCGACTTTACACGTGTGAAGACAATGCTCGATAACGGAAGCGCACCACAGGCAGTAAAGGATGAATTCAATCTGCTGAAGAGCAGTCAGTTTACAAATGTTACTTACACCCCTTCACCTACCGAAAAGATAGTGCGTGGTGATGCTACGGGAACAGGGACGAATGAAAACTACAGCAACGCAATGCGTGATGCCGCTGCTGCCTATCAGTTATCATTATTGTGGAAATTGACAGGTGATACGAAGTATGCCGATACTTCCATCAAAATCCTGAATGCTTGGGCAAAGGTCTGCAAGGAGGTAACTTCAAACGACTCCAACCACATGCTTGCCGCAGGTGCACAAGGTTATACTTTTGCCAATGCAGGTGAAATAATGTCAACCTATAGCGGTTGGACAGCCAACGATTTGACCGCCTTTAAGAAATGGATGAAAGATGTATTTGCTCCTAAAAACCTGGATTTCATGAAGCGCCATCAAGGTACTTGCAGCGATCACTACTGGTCTAATTGGGATTTGGTAAATATGTGTTCTTACTTCGCCATCGGAATCCTGAATGAAGACGACGAAATGGTGAACTTTGTGGTGAACTACTTCTACAATGGAGTAGGCAACGGATATATTGGCAAACTCATTCAGGGCACCTTCTCCGACCCTCTGGGTAGCGGTGAAGAAATAGCCCAAAACCAGGAGAGCGGCCGTGACCAGGGCCACGCCATGATGTCAATAGCTGTAACAGCTAATCTTTGTCAAATGGCTTACACTCTTTTCCAGTACAATCCAGCAGTGACCCAACTCGACTTCTTTGCTGCAAAAGATAACGCAATAATGAAAATGGGTGAATATACTGCTCTCTTCAATCTACGTAATGGCTCTGACCAACTGAATGCTGCCGGTTCCTGGCTAGCAACCAAAGAGCAGATGCCGTTCAACCGCTATGAATATTGCGTTGATTGCAGTTGCGCCGACAAGAACCACGGTGCCATACATACAGCCGTAGCTGATGATAATGGCCGTGGCAACCTCCGTCCGGGATGGGAAATTCTCTTCAATCACTACGCCAAAGTGAAGAAGTTGGGCAGTGGCTACAAGTACGCCAAGATGGCTGCTGACAAAATGCGTCCCGAAGGTGGTGTGGACGGTGGAAGCCGTTACGGCACAAACAGTGGCGCTTTCGACCAATTGGGTTGG
>OMDZ01000825.1_pt1 | contig 16867 bp, 10 predicted proteins | sample 1673641 | NCBI WGS metagenome assembly OMDZ01 (sample SAMEA103958117, study PRJEB25191) | human gut metagenome | biome: human-associated habitat [ENVO:00009003]; feature: intestine environment [ENVO:2100002]; material: feces | place: Germany | collected 2013/2015
AAACATGTACGTGTTTTCTCGGAAACATGTACGTCTTTTTCGGAAAACACGTACACGTTTTTACCGGGTCATACGACAGAAGACAAGAACAAATATAGAAATAGACAATAACCCTCCTTATCATGATGAGAATTTCCCTCATCAGTCCCGTGTAAGTTTGAGGCTATATCAAAACCCAAGCCCCAACTCAAAGGCGAACCGGAAACTATCCGTCGAACCGAACCAAGAATATTTAGTGGTGAACTTATTCAAGAAAGTAAGCCAAATCCCGCCACCATAGGAAGTATGCCAACTATGGGAACGCTCACCGGGAAACCAGACCCGCCCATAATCAAAGCCCGCGAATAGACCATATTTTAAGGGAGTGAACGGATTCTTTAGTTTTCCCATGTCCAAGCGTAAATCCGAGTATTGGTAAAAGGATTGCTTTCCGATAAAACGGTTCTCACGGAATCCCCTTAAATCAATCGTGGCGGCTTGATAGAACTCATAGTCATTATCGAATAATACCGTTCCCTTCATCAAGGAGGCCCAAGTAAAACGATCCGAGAACCGTACGTTCCATGAAAGGCTTCCCTGCGCATAGGGGAAATTACGTTCCGGCTTTTTCAAATTCATTTTCCATCCGGCCGTCCATTCGGTTTCCAATAGGGGAAGCCACGAATAAGGCTGTTTCGTTATCCGGTAAGTAGCACCAAGACCTACGAAATAATTCGTGCGGAAAATAGGATGATCTTCTCCATAAACCGTATAAATATATCGATCATCCGTACGTTTAGCCTTATACATATCCAAAGAGCCAAAGAATGTCATCACCTCTTCTTTCCTCAAATCCATCTCGAAGGATGGATTAAACATATACGTCCGGAGCTTCACCCGGTTATAATTCTTTTTCTCCTCTTTATAGCCCGCCGTATTATTTCCAAATCCGAAGAAGTTCTCGAAGTTACGGGGTGAAGAAATGGAGGCATTTAGGTATAAACGTCTCCGGCCATCATAATTAGGGAAGATACCTGCATACATGAACCCTTTCAAATAATTATACCCGATCCGATGCTGATAGGTGAATGGGGCTCGTTTAAAGCCATACATCGTATATGTAAAGAACGTACCCAAACTAATACCTTTATCCGAATCATATATTCCCCACGGGGTAAAAGATATCTTATGGTATTTTATCTTCTGGTAATCATATTTATAATCCTTATCATAGACATGTATTTTCCGGTTATGATTCAATTGGTATTGGTTCTCCCCCTCTCCGGAGATCAAGTATATCGGAAAATCTTTCCGTGTATTTCCCTTCACTTCAAACGTATCGTTTCCCGCAAGCCCATATAACCACAGTTCCTTGGTTTCCTTGCCGGAGAATTGTTGTTCCAACCTACAGTCTCCGGTCTCGGGATCATAAATCCGTAAAATAGTTCGGTCCGGCGCTTGCCGCTCGATCAAGAAATAATCGGATTGATTGGTTCCGGCAACCACTGGCGTACGTTGCAATAAGCGATAATATTGACTGGCAACCGCTTCCAACTCTAGCCTCCTTCGTTTCAACTTTCGTTTAATCAGTTCTATCTCATCATGTTTTACACCTTCCGGCAAATAAGTAAAAGCGCTATCGATCAAAGAGTCGGTCATCTGTTTCCGAATTTCTTGGGCTTGGCGTATCCAAACCGACTCATCACTGCGGCCTGCTACCGCCATATCCAGCGCAAAAGCTAGCTTATTGATTTTCTTTGTATCTTTTAAAATCAGGCTATCATAATTACAGATAAAATCCAACGATAACATCTTCAACATTTGCTTGAACAATACTCCGTCCACCTTCGTGAAAGCATGATTCCTATCGATCACGATCGGGGTATAAATTACGCTATCATTGACGGTATGTGACTGCCACTCCCAGTTTTCGTTCGTCTTATTCCAATCTCCGGTCCACATATCGAAAATACGTTCCCGAATGTATAGATTTTGATCCGCCATATAGTTTTTACTCACTTGAAGGCTGTCTAGAAAGTCTTCCGTGGTATACAAATTAGACCTTAAATTAATATCCGGAACATTGATTAGATTGACCAGCCTATCTTGTATATCGCTGCCGTCCGCAACTGTGTCTTTCCGTATGTGGGAAGGAATATAGTAAATACTGGAGGGAGAAAAACTCAATCCCGCGGACTTCGCTAAATAATCTGCGACCAAAAAGGTATAGGGATTGATAATCGTATAAGCATCTCCTAAGAACTCATCCAAATAGGTATTCTTAAAATCAGTCTTATTATATATTTCCCGGAAAAACTTCGACTCCAAGAAACTTGTAGAGCCACCCAAGGGCTTTAGCAAATACAATTGCTTACGCTTATTCTCCAACAATAATCCGTGAAACCCTTCCGCTTGCCCGACGATATCCATCCCACCCCCCAACGTTTCTATCGTAGCCGAAGGAACCCTGATCGGGATCGTATAAAGGTGACGATAATGCCTCCCCCACATCCAATTATAGATCTTGCTTTTACCACTATCCGCTTGCGGATAAATGGACTTACGTACCCAATCTTGAGATTGGGAATAAAGCAAGCCGGGCATAAGCACAAAGAGTATGAGTATGATATATTTATAGGACGACCGCATGGACAATTTCTTTCTATCTCTGTTTTACTAATAACAGGGGTAAGACAAGAGTTGTTTTGTTTTTTTAGCCTAAGAGAAGAATCAAGGACTTGACGTATCAACAAGCGATAATTATATATTTTTGGTAGACAAATCTAAAATCATGCTATAAAACATTATTCAGAAAGGTTATAAATACAAAGAAGAAAGTTACTTTTACACGCAATTTCAATAATATTGATACGCATGAAGAACATAAATACACTGTCGGGCTTGTCTGTTGCTAACTTCAGCAAGCAAATTGACGGGAAAGAAACGGCGCTTTATACCCTGTGTAACAAGGTTGGAGCAGAGCTAGCGATCACGAATTATGGAGCGAAAATCGTCTCGCTGATGGTTCCGGATAAGAACGGAAAAATGACCGATGTCGTTACTGGCCATAATTCGATTGAAGAGTACTTAACATCAGAAGAACCTTATTTCGGTGCCATTTGCGGTCGTTATGGAAATCGTATCGCCGCTGGAAAATTCACGATCGACGGTATTACTTATGACAAATTAGCCATAAATAATGGCCCCAATAGCTTGCATGGCGGAATCAAGGGATTCAATGCGGTCGTATGGGACGCCAAACAAATAGACGAGCAAACCATTGAGTTGAAATATACCTCCGCCGATGGTGAGGAAGGTTTCCCCGGAGAACTAAAGACAACCGTAACTTATCATCTGACAAATGAGAATGAAGTCGTTATCTCCTATCAAGCCTCTACGGACAAACCTACGGTCTTGAATCTAACCAATCATTCTTATTTTAACCTATCCGGTGCGGGAGACCCTTATATAGGAGACCATATTCTCACGATCAACGCCGACTATTATCTGCCTACAGACAATACGGCAATCCCGTACGGACCTAAAGAGAAAGTAGAAGGTACACCGATGGATTTTCGTACTCCTCATGCTGTGGGTAGCCGCATCAATGACAAATTTGAACAACTAGAGTTTGGTGCCGGCTATGATCATTGCTATGTACTCAATAAACGCGAACAAGGAACCCTTAGCTTTGCTGCTAAATGTGTTGAACCTGAAAGCGGACGCAGCATGGAGGTTTACACCACTGAACCGGGTGTCCAAGTATATACAGCCAATTGGCACAATGGCTTTGAAGGCGCTCACGGTGCCACTTTCCCTGCCAGAAGCGCTATCTGCTTTGAAGCACAACATTTCCCTGATACTCCGAATAAAGGTCATTTCCCTTCTTGTGTATTAAAACCGGAAGAGGTATACCAACAGATAACCATCTACAAATTCGGCGTAGAAAAATAAGCAAAACAATTTTAAAATAAACATAAAGAACGATTTAACAATGGCTCAAAAAACAAAACAATGGGGTGCTATCATCATCATGATTGCCCTTTTTGCAATGATTGCCTTCGTGACCAACCTGTGTACACCCATGGCAACAATTATCAAAAACCAAGGACCAATTTCAAATGTGCTTGCACAGATTGGTAACTATGGTAACTTCATCGCTTACCTCGTAATGGGTATTCCCGCCGGTATGCTTATCTCTAAGTATGGCTATAAAAAAACCGCCCTTATCGGTCTTGTCGTAGGTAGTGTGGGTATCCTTATCCAGTGGATCAGCGGTCTGATGGATGTAGATAATAATCTTGGTCTTGTATTTGCTGTTTACCTGATTGGTGCTTTTATCGCCGGTCTGTGTATGTGTATCCTTAACTGCGTGGTTAACCCCATGCTGAACCTTCTCGGAGGTGGTGGTAACAGCGGTAACCAGCTAATTCAGATTGGCGGTGTGTTCAACTCTACCGCAGCTGTAGCTTGTTATATTCTGATGGGAGCTCTCATCGGTGATGCTGCAAAAGCCAAAATTTCCGATGCAACACCTGCCTTGATGATTGCACTTGCTATCTTCGTTGTGGCTTTCATCGTAATTTCATTCACTAAAATTGAAGAACCTAAACAAGCTCCTGTACAGCTAGACCTTATCAAAGGTGCTATGAGTTACCGTCATTTTGCATTGGGTACTTTGGGTATTTTCGTATATATGGGTATCGAAGTAGGTGTACCTAACTTCGTACAACAGTACCTCATCAGTGACTACGGACTCCCCGCCAGCACAGTAGGTATGATTGTAGCCGTTTATTGGTTTATGATGCTGATTGGTCGTTTCGTAGGTGCCAGTATTGGTGAAAAAGTATCGAGCCGCACCATGATTACCGTTGTATCATCAGCTACTATCATCCTCGTTTTGTTTGGTATGTTTGCACCTACCATCACGGTAGCTTTTCCGGGTGTGAATTGGGGTACACTCGAAATTATTTGGGAAGAAATTCCTTTGGGCATCTTCTCATTCCTACTGGTAGGTCTTTGTACTTCAGTAATGTGGGGAGCTATTTTCAATATGGCAGTTGAAGGTCTTGGCAAATATACAGCCATCGCTTCCGGTATTTTTATGACAATGGTATTCGGTTGCGCTGTAATGATGTTTATCCAAGCTACAGTTGCCGACCTCGTAGGCTACATTCAGAGTTTCTGGTGTGTAGTAGCTTGCGCTGTCTACCTGCTGTTCTACGCCCTTATCGGCAGCAAGGTTACAAGAAGAGAAGCAGAATAATAATAAATGCGATATATTAACCTTTAAATTATAGAATTATCATGGACATAGAATATGTAAGAAGTCGCTTCATCAAACATTTTGATGGTACAACAGGTTCAGTATATGCATCACCCGGACGTATTAACCTTATTGGAGAACATACCGACTATAACGGTGGTTTTGTATTTCCCGGAGCAGTAGATAAAGGTATGATTGCTGAAATCAAACCTAATGGTACCAATAAGGTACGTGCTTATTCTATTGATTTAAAAGACTATGTAGAGTTCGGTTTGAACGAAGAAGATGCTCCTAAAGCCAGTTGGGCAAGATATATTTTCGGCGTTTGCCGTGAAATGATCAAACGTGGTGTAGATGTGAAAGGTTTTGACACTGCTTTTGCGGGTGACGTACCTTTGGGTGCAGGTATGTCTTCATCTGCTGCATTGGAAAGTACATACGCTTTCGCTATCAACGAACTTTTCGGCGACAACAAAATAGATAAATTTGAATTAGCCAAGGTAGGTCAGGCAACAGAACATAATTATTGTGGTGTAAATTGCGGTATTATGGATCAATTTGCATCTGTATTTGGAAAAGAAGGTAGTTTGATCCGTTTGGATTGTCGTTCATTAGAATATCAATATTTCCCTTTCAAACCGGAAGGTTACCGTTTAGTATTAGTTGACTCAGTAGTCAAACACGAATTGGCTTCTTCTGCATACAATAAGCGTCGTCAAAGTTGTGAAGCTGCCGTATCTGCCATTCAGAAAAAACATCCTCATGTAGAATTTTTACGTGATTGTACAATGGAAATGTTGCAGGAAGCAAAAGCCGAGATCAGTGAAGAAGACTATATGCGTGCAGAATACGTCATTGAAGAAATCCAACGTGTACTCGATGTTTGCGACGCTTTGGAAAGAGGTGATTACGAAACCGTAGGACAGAAGATGTATGAAACTCACTATGGCATGAGTAAATTGTATGAAGTAAGCTGTGAGGAACTTGATTTCTTGAATGATGTTGCTTTCGACTGCGGTGTTACCGGTTCACGTGTAATGGGTGGAGGTTTCGGTGGATGTACAATCAACCTAGTTAAAAATGAACTATACGAAACATTCATCACCACTGCCAAAGAAAGATTCAAAGAAAAATTCGGAAGAAGTCCAAAAGTTTACGATGTAGTCATCAGTGACGGTTCTCGCAAGCTGGTATAAAAAATATCTCAAATTCGCTAACATATGAAAAAACCGCTTTGAATCCAAAGCGGTTTTTTTCTTCTTTATGCTATAAAAGTGTAGGAAATACACTTTTATGTTGCACAACATACTCTTTTCATATCCAATGTATTAGTAATAGTGTTACTTTTACACCCAAAATCATATACTCTATTACTAATTAGTACTTTTATATCATGAAAAGCATGAAAAAAACCTTTCTGGGAACCGGTATCGCACTGACATTGTTAAGTGCTTGCGCTCCCAAACAATCTCAAGAAGCACTTACAAAGTCCGGATTAGCCCCCACTAATTATGAAACAATAGTGGATGGCGTAAAACCTGTTAAACTGTATACGCTAAAAAATGCAGCCGGAATGGAAGTATGCGTAACCAATTTTGGCGGACGTATTGTATCTATCATGGTCCCTGACAAAAACGGAAATCTAAAAGACGTAGTGCTGGGTTTTGACAGCATTGCTGACTACCAAAATATCCCCAGCGACTTCGGTGCTTCTATCGGACGCTATGCCAACCGTATTAATAAAGGAGTCATCGTAATAGATGGAGAAACCATTCAACTGCCCCAAAATAATTTTGGCCACTGCCTGCATGGAGGTCCTAAAGGATGGCAATACCAAGTTTATGAAGCAAACCAATTAAACGACAGTACTATGACACTAACAATGAAGTCACCAGATGGAGATGCCAATTTTCCGGGAAATGTAACCGCTACTGTTACTTATGCACTGACAAGAGACAATGCCATCGACATAAACTACAAAGCGACAACTGACAAAAAGACTGTTATCAATATGACTAACCACTCTTATTTCAACTTGAGTGGAAACCCTGCCAATCCAGCCACCGACCATATTCTTTATGTAAATGCAGACAGCATCACTCCCGTTGACAGCACATTCATGACCACTGGAGAAATGATGGCAGTAACAGAAACTCCATTTGATTTCAATACTCCTAAAACTATTGCCCCCGATGTGACTAATTTTGAAAACGAACAAATAAAATTCGGCAACGGGTTCGACCACAATTGGGTACTTAACACGAAAGGTGATATCAACCAACTGGCTGCCAAACTGACCAGCCCCACTAGTGGTATCACTTTGGAAATATATACTAATGAACCGGGAATACAAGTCTATACAGGCAACTTTTTGGATGGAACTGTAAAAGGGAAAAAGGGAATTACTTATCCGCAACGCGCGTCTGTTTGTCTGGAAACACAGCACTATCCCGACAGCCCCAACAAATCACAATGGCCTTCTGTAATCCTGGAACCGGGACAGACCTATCACAGCCAATGTATCTTTAAATTCGGTGTTGAAAAATAATTGTTAAACTTTAAATATTTAATATCATGAATTGGAATTCACATGAATTCATCTGGCTGGACTGGACAATACTGGCAGTCGGCATTGTAGCTGTGATATGGGCGGTATGGCGCTCTGTACAAAAAGACAAACGCTCGCAACAAGGAGCAAGCAGTGAAGATTATCTATTTGGTAAAGGTGAGCCATGGTACATCATTGGTGCTGCTATCTTTGCAGCCAATATCGGTTCGGAACATCTGGTAGGTTTGGCAGGAACCGGTGCCAAATCCGGAGTAGGTATGGCACACTGGGAAATGCAAGGTTGGATGATTCTTCTTCTAGGATGGCTTTTTGTTCCATTCTACCAACTATTAAACAATAAAATGGGCAAAATCATTACCATGCCCGATTTCCTTAAATACCGTTATACCCCACGTACCGGTTCATGGCTTTCTATCATCACATTGATAGCCTACATTCTTACTAAAGTTAGTGTAACCGCCTATACCGGAGGTATCTTTTTGGAATTTTTACTTGGACTTCCTTTTTGGTATGGGGCAATCGGACTTATTGTCTTGACCGGCATCTTCACCGTACTGAGTGGAATGAAAGGAGTAATGACCCTCTCAGCTATTCAAACCCCTATTTTAATCATTGGTTCTTTCTTGGTTCTTTTCCTGGGACTGTCAGCCTTGGGAGACGGTAATATTGCTACAGGATGGACAGAAATGATGGATCATGCGCGTAGCGCCATGAATATAGGAGCAGACGGACACGCTTATGGTGCCAACCATATGTTTCACTGGACTGAAGCAGACCCGATGTATCAAGATTATCCTGGATTCTGGGTATTTATCGGAGCTTCTATCATCGGTTTCTGGTATTGGTGTACCGACCAGCATATCGTACAGCGTGTACTTGGACAACGTAAAGGCGAAGATAATGATGTAGTAATGAAGCGTGCCCGTAGAGGTACTATTGCAGCCGGTTATTTTAAAATCCTGCCTGTCTTCATGTTTCTTATTCCGGGGATGGTAGCTGCCGCCTTGGCTGCAAAAGGTGAATTTGATATGTCAAATACAGATGCAGCTTTTGCTGTAATGGTAAAGGATGTTCTGCCTGCCGGTGTAAAAGGTATTGTAACTATTGGATTCATCTGTGCATTGGTTGCTTCACTGGCTGCTTTCTTTAATTCATGTGCCACACTTTTTACAGAAGACTTTTACAAACCCATGTTTAAGAACAAAAGTGAAGCTACTTATGTTATGGTAGGACGTATCGCTACCGTAGTTGTAGTTATCCTCGGCATGGCATGGATTCCTGTAATGATGAGTCTCGGCAGCCTTTACGACTATCTGCAAGGTATACAGTCTCTCCTTGCACCTGCAATGGTAGCCGTATTTGCACTTGGTATATTCTCCAAGAAAATCACTCCGAAAGCCGGTGAAACTGCCATGATTGTCGGTTTCCTAATTGGTATGATCCGTTTGCTGACTAATATCCTCACCAACACCGGAAAAGATGTGATGACTGGCTGGTTTTGGGAAAATACAACTTGGTTTTGGCAGACAAACTGGCTTATTTTTGAAATATGGTTACTTGTATTCCTTTTGTTGTTAATGGTTGTTGTATCATGCTTCACTCCGGCTCCAACCGCCAAACAAGTGGAAGCCATCACCTTTACCGGCAGTTACAAGGAACTTATCAGAAAGAGCTGGAACAAATGGGATGTTATAACCTCTTTAGGTGTAGTTCTGCTTTGCGCACTATTCTATGCTTATTTCTGGTAAACCATAAATTAAAGGCTGTATGCTTTGAATTATCTTGAAGAATACAGCCTGTTAATTTTAAACCGACACTAAACCATGACCACCTATTATAACATAAATCCTAAATTCTATGTATCTGTAGACTGTATCATTTTCGGTTTTGACGAAGGAGAATTAAAACTGCTTCTACTAAAACGAAATTTTGAACCAGCTATGGGAAAATGGTCTTTGATGGGAGGATTCGTACAAGAAGACGAAAGTGTAGACGCTGCCGCCAAACGGGTATTGGCAGAACTGACCGGATTGGAAAATGTATATATGGAACAAGTAGGCACATTTGGCGACTTAGAGCGCGATCCAGGAGAACGAGTTATATCAGTAGCCTATTATGCTTTAGTCAATGTAAATGAATATGACAGGGAACTAGTGCAGCAGCACAATGCCCATTGGACAAAAATAGACGAACTGCCACAGCTCATTTTCGATCATCCGATCATGATTTCCAAAGCACGTGAACTAATGAAGCACAAAGCATCATACAATCCAATTGGTTTTAACCTGCTGCCCGAATTGTTTACCCTGACACAGTTGCAAAATCTATATGAAGCAATCTATGGCGAACCGATGGACAAGCGGAATTTCCGCAAGCGGGTAGCCGAAATGGATTTCATTGAAAAAACAGATTTGATAGACAAATCAGGTTCCCGACGAGGTGCTTATCTTTATAAATTTAATGATAAGGCCTACAGAAAGGATCCGAAATTTAAACTTTAAAATAATGTGCCGATGCAATAATTTGCCAATTGACAAATTAGCATATTGCCACATTACCCAATTATTCATTATGTTAGAAAAATTAAAAGAAAAAGTATTCCGTGCCAATCTGGATTTGGTGAAACACGGACTAGTTATTTTTACATGGGGAAATGTTTCTGCCATTGATCGTGAAACAGGCTTGGTAGTAATCAAACCCAGTGGTGTATCATACGATGATATGAAAGCTGAAGACATGGTTGTAGTAAATCTGGACGGCAACGTGGTAGAAGGTTCTCTTCGTCCGTCTTCAGATACTCCCACCCATGTAGTTCTATATAAAGCATTCCCCGAAATAGGTGGAGTGGTACATACCCACTCCACCTATGCCACCGCCTGGGCACAAGCCGGAATGGATATTCCCAATATCGGAACGACTCATGCCGATTATTTCCATGACGCCATTCCTTGTACCGCAGATATGACAGAAGAGGAAGTAAAAGGTGCCTACGAACAGGAAACAGGCAATGTGATTGTGAAACGTTTCAAGAAACTGAACCCTGTACATACTCCGGGAGTACTAGTAAAAAATCATGGTCCTTTTGCATGGGGAAAAGATGCCAATGATGCTGTGCATAATGCAGTAGTCATGGAACAGGTAGCCAAAATGGCAAGTATCGCTTTTGCCGCCAACCCTCATTTAACGATGAATTCTTTATTAATAGAAAAGCATTTCAGCCGCAAACACGGTCCCAATGCCTATTATGGACAGAAATAAGAAACAAAGAAATTAATAACCCTTTTAAAATATAACATTATGGAAAAAGCATTTGATCAGTATGAAGTATGGTTTGTAACAGGAGCACAGCTTCTGTACGGAGGTGACGCAGTTGTAGCAGTAGACGCTCACTCCAATGAAATGGTAAACGGATTGAACGAATCAGGGAAACTTCCTGTAAAAGTAGTATATAAAGGAACAGCCAATTCTTCTAAAGAAGTGGAAGCAGTGTTCAAAGCAGCCAACAACGATGAAAAATGTATCGGTGTCATCACTTGGATGCACACTTTCTCCCCTGCTAAAATGTGGATTCACGGTCTGCAGCAGTTAAAGAAACCACTGTTACATCTACACACTCAATTCAATAAGGAAATTCCTTGGGATACCATGGATATGGACTTCATGAATCTGAATCAATCCGCCCATGGTGACCGCGAATTCGGACATATCTGTACCCGTATGCGCATCCGCCGCAAAGTAGTGGTAGGTTACTGGAAAGACGAAGACACCCAGCACAAGATTGCCGTTTGGATGCGCGTTTGTGCAGGTTGGGCAGACTCTCAGGATATGCTGATCATCCGTTTCGGCGATCAGATGAATAATGTAGCTGTAACTGACGGTGATAAAGTGGAAGCAGAACAACGTATGGGGTACCACGTAGATTACTGTCCGGCAAGCGAACTGATGGAATACCATAAAAATATCAAGGATACAGATGTAGAAGCACTTGTAGCAACTTACTTTAACGAATACGACCACGATGCTTCATTAGAAGATAAATCAACCGAAGCTTATCAGAAAGTATGGAATGCTGCAAAAGCCGAATTAGCTCTTCGTGCCATCCTCAAAGCCAAAGGCGCTAAAGGATTCACTACTAATTTTGATGATTTGGGCCAAACAGACGGCAGCTACTTCGATCAGATTCCGGGACTGGCTTCCCAGCGTCTGATGGCTGAAGGCTACGGATTCGGTGCGGAAGGTGACTGGAAATCAGCAGCTCTCTACCGCACTGTATGGGTGATGAACCAAGGACTTTCCCAAGGTTGTTCTTTCTTGGAAGATTACACATTGAACTTCGATGGTGCAAACAGTGCTATCCTGCAATCACATATGCTGGAAGTTTGTCCTCTTATCGCCGCTTCCAAACCACGTCTGGAAGTACACTTCCTAGGTATAGGTATTCGCAAGAGCCAGACAGCCCGTCTTGTATTCACTTCAAAAGTAGGTTCAGGTTGTACCGCCACTGTAGTAGACTTGGGTAACCGTTTCCGTCTGATCGTGAACGACGTAGAATGCATCGAACCGAAACCGTTGCCCAAATTACCGGTTGCTTCCGCCCTGTGGATTCCGATGCCTAACTTCGAAGTAGGTGCAGGCGCATGGATCCTGGCAGGTGGAACACATCATTCTTGCTTCTCTTATGATCTGACAGCAGAATATTGGGAAGACTATGCTGAAATTGCAGGTATCGAAATGATCCGTATTGACAAAGATACTACCATCAGCAACTTCAAGAAAGAGCTTCGCATGAACGAAGTCTACTATATGCTGAACAAAGCACTTTGCTAATTCATCCATGAAGAGGGGATGTGTCAAGGCTAATAAGATTCTTGGCACATCCCACCTTATTTTATCATCATTATTGTTGTACCTTAAATTATAGGTTTTAATATGAAATCAGATGCAAAATCAACCATCGAAGCAGGAAAAGCTATTCTAGGCATAGAATTCGGATCAACGCGAATCAAAGCTGTTTTGATTGACCAGGAAAACAAGCCCATTGCCCAAGGAAGCCATAGCTGGGAAAATCAATTGGTAGACGGACTGTGGACTTACAGTGTGGAAGCTATCTGGCATGGCCTGCAAGACTGCTATGCAGATCTCCGTTCCAACGTAAAAAAGCTATATGACACAGAAATAGAAACCTTGGCAGCAATCGGTGTCAGTGCCATGATGCATGGTTATATGGCATTCAATAAAGAAGAAGAAATCCTTGTACCTTTCCGTACATGGAGAAACACCAATACCGGTCCGGCAGCAGCCGCTTTATCTGAATTATTCGTATATAATATTCCTCTGAGATGGAGCATTTCTCATTTATACCAAGCTATTTTAGACAATGAAGAGCACGTAAGTGACATTGACTATCTGACCACCCTTGCAGGTTTCATTCATTGGCAAATTACAGGTCAAAAAGTTCTGGGCATAGGTGATGCATCAGGAATGCTTCCCATAGACCCGGCTACCAAGAATTATTCTGCCGGAATGATAGCCAAGTTCGACAAGTTGGTAGCTCCTAAAGGATACCCCTGGAAACTGACAGATATCCTGCCCAAAGTCTTACCCGCCGGCGAGAATGCAGGGTTCCTTACACCAGAAGGTGCCAAGAGGCTGGACGTGTCGGGCCATTTAAAAGCAGGTATACCTGTCTGTCCTCCGGAAGGAGATGCCGGAACTGGCATGGTAGCAACCAACGCTGTCAAGCAACGTACCGGGAATGTATCAGCAGGCACTTCCTCATTTTCCATGATTGTGTTGGAAAAAGAGTTGTCCAAGCCATACGAAATGATTGACATGGTCACCACTCCCGACGGAAGCCTTGTAGCTATGGTACATTGCAACAACTGCACCTCCGACCTCAATGCCTGGATCAATCTGTTTAAGGAATACCAAGAACTGCTGGGTATACCTGTAGATATGAATGAATTATATGGAAAACTTTACAATCATGCGCTCGCAGGTGATGCAGATTGCGGTGGTCTTATTTCATATAATTATATTTCAGGTGAACCCGTGACAGGACTTGCCGACGGAAGGCCATTGTTTGTACGTTCTGCAAATGACAAATTCAGCCTCGCCAACTTCATGCGTACCCATTTATACGCTTCAGTCGGAGTTCTTAAGATAGGTAATGACATTCTTTTCAATGAAGAGAAAATCAAAGTAGACAGAATCACAGGACACGGCGGATTATTCAAGACGAAAGGTGTAGGCCAGAGAATACTTGCAGCAGCTATAAACTCCCCTATTTCCGTAATGGAAACTGCCGGTGAAGGTGGCGCATGGGGAATCGCCCTGCTAGGTTCTTACCTTGTCAACAATGAAAAGAAACAATCCCTGGCAGATTTTCTGGAAGACAAAGTATTCACCGGTGATGCCGGTATTGAAATATCGCCAACAGCCGAAGATGTAGCCGGATTCAACACATATATCGAAAACTATAAGGCAGGACTGCCTGTTGAAGAAGCAGCGACCCAATTTAAGAAGTGAGTCAAACAGGTTTAAAAAAGAGCCTCTTTACATGTTGTGGTTTACACATAAAGAGTTATCTTTGCAGATATTAAATAAAATAGCAAGGATAAACCGACTCACTAATAGCATTCAAATTATAATATTATTTTAATATGAACGAAAAGAAACTTATGAACCGTGCAGCGGACAACATCCGTATTCTGGCTGCTTCGATGGTAGAGAAAGCTAATTCAGGACATCCGGGTGGAGCTATGGGTGGCGCTGATTTTGTGAATGTACTTTTCTCTGAGTTTTTAGTTTACGATCCTGAAAATCCGCGTTGGGAAGGACGTGACCGTTTCTTCCTTGATCCAGGCCACATGTCACCGATGTTATATTCCACTTTGGCACTGACCGGCAAGTTCACCATGGAAGAACTGGCACAGTTCCGTCAATGGGGAAGTCCGACTCCGGGACACCCTGAAGTGGACATCATGCGCGGTATTGAAAATACTTCCGGTCCGTTAGGACAAGGACACACTTTTGCAGTAGGTGCTGCTATCGCTGCCAAATTTCTGAAAGCCCGTCTGGGTAATGTCATGGACCAGACTATCTATGCCTATATATCCGATGGTGGCATTCAAGAAGAAATTTCTCAGGGTGCAGGACGTTTGGCAGGTCATTTGGGACTGGACAATCTGATCATGTTTTATGATTCAAACGACATCCAGCTGTCTACCGCTACCGATGCTGTTACCAGCGAAGATGTTGCCAAGAAATACGAAGCATGGCACTGGAAAGTAATTATTATCAATGGTAATGATCCCGATGCAATCCGCACAGCTCTGACAGAAGCGAAAGCCGTAACCGGTCAGCCCACATTAATTATCGGTAAGACCATTATGGGTAAAGGTGCACGCAAAGCGGATGATTCCAGTTATGAACGTAACTGTGCCACCCACGGTGCCCCTTTGGGAGGTGATGCTTACATCAATACAATCAAAAACTTAGGTGGCGATCCAACCAATCCTTTCCAAATCTTCCCTGAAGTAAAAGAGTTGTATGCCAAACGTGCAGAAGAACTGAAAAAAATTGTTGCAGAAAAATATGCAGCTAAAGCTGAATGGACTAAAGCTAATCCCGAACTGGCAGCTAAATTGGAACTGTGGTTCTCAGGCAAAGCTCCGAAAGTAAATTGGAATGCTATTGAACAAAAAGCCGGAGATGCTACACGCAGTGCTTCTGCCAAAGTTCTCGGTGTACTAGCTACAGAAGTAGAAAACATGATTGTTTCTTCGGCCGACCTGTCAAACTCAGACAAGACCGACGGTTTCTTGAAGAAAACACATGCATTCACTAAAGATGACTTCACCGGCGCGTTTCTGCAAGCAGGTGTTTCCGAATTAACCATGGCTTGCTGCTGCCTAGGTATGGCACTTCACGGAGGCGTGATTGCTGCATGTGCTACTTTCTTCGTATTCTCAGACTATATGAAACCCGCCGTACGTATGGCTGCCTTGATGGAACTTCCCGTCAAGTTCATCTGGACACACGACGCATTCCGTGTAGGTGAAGACGGTCCTACTCACGAACCGGTAGAACAAGAAGCACAAATCCGCCTGATGGAAAAACTGAAAAACCACAAAGGGCACAATTCTATGTTGGTACTCCGTCCGGCAGATGCGGAAGAGACCACTGTAACGTGGAAATTGGCCATGGAAAATACCAGCACCCCCACCGCACTAATCTTCTCCCGCCAGAATATCGCGAATCTGCCTGCAGGAAACGACTACTCACAGGCTGCAAAAGGCGCTTATATTGTTGCAGGTTCCGACGAAAATCCGGATATAATCCTAGTCGCTTCAGGTTCCGAAGTTTCCACTTTGGAAGCAGGTGCAGAACTTCTCCGCAAGGATGGCATAAAAATACGTATCGTATCCGCTCCTTCTGAGGGATTGTTCCGCAGCCAAAGCAAGGAATACCAAAACAGTGTCATTCCCACAGAGGCTAAAGTATTCGGTCTGACTGCCGGTCTTCCTGTAAACCTTGAAGGTTTGGTAGGTGCCAACGGTAAAGTATTCGGTCTGGAATCATTCGGATTCTCCGCTCCTTACAAAGTATTGGATGAAAAGCTGGGCTTTACCGCACAGAACGTGTATAACCAAGTAAAAGAAATGCTGGCATGAAAAAAGTAGGACTGGCATCCGATCATGCAGGATTTGAACTGAAAGAGTTTGTAAAAACATGGTTGACTGAAAAAGGTTATCCATGCAAAGATTTCGGTACATACAGTACAGAAAGCTGTGACTATGCAGATTACGCCCATCCGCTTGCACTGGCTATAGAAGCCGGAGAATGCGGACCTGGAGTAGCTATTTGCGGAAGCGGTGAAGGGATCAGCATGACATTGAACAAACATCAGGGTATCCGTGCGGCACTATGCTGGATTCCCGAGATAGCCCATTTGTCACGTCAACACAATGATGCCAATGTTCTGGTAATGCCAGGACGATTCATAGACCATGAAATGGCTGAAAAAATATTAGATGAATTCTTTAACAGCG
>OMDZ01000831.1_pt1 | contig 16797 bp, 8 predicted proteins | sample 1673641 | NCBI WGS metagenome assembly OMDZ01 (sample SAMEA103958117, study PRJEB25191) | human gut metagenome | biome: human-associated habitat [ENVO:00009003]; feature: intestine environment [ENVO:2100002]; material: feces | place: Germany | collected 2013/2015
CCATTAGGTAGTATGTGCCGTTGATGTGGTAGAGGTGTGGACCTTCTATCCAGCTGGGATGCTGGGTTTTGTCTACTCCCCCGTCAATAATCATCTTCTGTTTTCCTACGGTACAACCGTTTTTCCAGTCAAATTCGCGTATCCAGATAGCGCGGTGACCGTCATATTCGGGCTTTCCTGCCGGACCGTCATTGTTCACAATGTATGCTTTCCCGTCTTCGTCGAAGAGAAATCCGGGATCGATGCCGCCCACTTCGGGCAGGAAAGTGGGATCACTCCAGTTTCCTTTCTTCGGATCATCCGTGGTGACGAAGAAGTTGCCGCCACCGTCTACGGCTGTAGTGATCAGATAGAACAGTCCGTTGTGAGGATTGTATTTGATGTCCGGAGCATAGATACCGCCACTGATGCGCAGGCCGTCGTACATAGGCAACTGTGAGGGGCGGTTGAGGACGTAGCCCAGTTGTTCCCAGTTCGTCAGATCTGTGCTGTGCCAGATGGGTACGCCGGGGTAGAAGGCGAAAGAGGAGTTGACCATATAATAGTCGTTTCCTACGCGGCAGATGCTCGGGTCGGGGTAACAACCCGGTAACACGGGATTCAATGTACCCGGTGTGGTAACCTGATCAGTTGCTTTATCGGTATCCTTGGGAGCTACCGTATATGTGAACTCATCGAACACGGCCTTTTTAGGTTCCAGAATTTCTTTCAGGAAGGGCTTAGGCTGATAGTTACGGTCGAAGAGTAGGGGATATTCCCGTCTTCCCGGTACGGGCCAGTCATTCTTCCAGGAGTCGCCATCCGATACTCCCCAGGCGGTTACGCGTGTAATGACGTCCGAGTGCTTTATGAAAAGTTCCATGAATGATTTCATACGTGCATTCCACAGATTGGAAACACTATCCGGCAGAGCTTCGGGATAGGGATTTAAGGCTTTCTCAAAGGCTACTTTGTCGGCAATATTTGCTCCGCGGTTTACGGTTGGCAAAGCACTCATGTCCCATTCCGTTATCATCACTTTAGCGCCTGTAGAGGCAAAGGCGAGAAGGCTGGTTTCATATTCACCTATGCTCGGGTAATCCAATCCCATGTGTCCCTGCATACCTATGGCATCTATGCGCAATCCTTTTTCTTTGAGTGAATTGACCATACGCACCACTGCGTCTCGGCGTCCCGGTTCGTGCATACCGTAGTCGTTATAGTAGAGTTCCGCTTCCGGGTCTGCCTCATGTGCATATTGGAAAGCCAGCGGGATATATTCTTCTCCCAGTATCTCGTAGAACTTGCTTTTGCGGTAGCTTCCGTCTTCTTCGATGGCTTCGTTTACTACGTCCCAGCCTTTAATGCGACCTTTGTATCGGCCCACGATAGTATGAATATGGCTTTTCAGTCGCTCTCTCAGGATTTCGGGTGAAACATTCTTTCCTTCGGCGTCTACGCAGAACCAAGGTGAGAGCTGGGAATGCCACACCAGGCAATGCCCGATGATGAACATTCCGTTATCCTCGCCGAACTTAACGAATTCGTCTGCCAGGCTAAAGTCATATCTGTCTTCTTCCGGGTGTATCACTTCACTCTTCATGCAGTTTTCGGCCACAATGGAGTTGAAGTGGCGGCGCACTACATCGACTGCGCTGGTGTCGCGCCCCGCAGCCTGTTCGGAATTAATGGCGACACCGACAAGGAATTTATCACCGAGAATGTTTGTTAGAGTCGGGTCTGCTGCAACAGGTTTGTCACTATTACAAGACATTAATGCGGCAGCACAAACTGATAATGCTAAATACTTTAATTTCATGCTATAATTGGTATGATTTGGTTGCTGAAGGGATTTACTCTTAATTATACGGTTTTGAGGGAAAGTTGACGAGTTAACAAGTTGACAAGGGGACAAGGTTCCATGCGGCATAGGAGCATTGCGCAGCCCCTTGTTCCCTTGTCAACTCGTCAACTGGTTTCCTTCCTTTCTATACCATTATGAATAAATCCTATCAGCCTTTACACTTAATAATCTTCTTTACTTCTGCGTTCCGTCAGTTCAGCCTGCATCTCTTCATTATACTTCTTTGTAATAGGATAGAAGTACAGCGCTATGACGCCGATGAAGAACGTAACAGCCGGAATAATACTGGATGAAAGCACGATACCATGAATAGCCGATTCGCTTTGTGCGATCCCTGCGCCCGATACATAACCGAAACCGGAGAGTAGGAAACCCAATATAGCGCCGCCAATACCCAATCCGGCTTTCAGTGCAAATACCACACCTGCGAACACGAAACCCGTTGCACGGCGGTGATTGACATATTCCGAATGATCTGCCACGTCAGCAATCATAGCCCAAAGCAACGGAACGGTAGGAGCGTATGCCAAACTCTTGAGGAAGTTCAGGACGAACATCGTCTCTACATCCGTCTCATTCGGGAAATAGAAGAAGGCGGTGAACACTGCCGTCAGAGTCAAACAAACGATAAATACCGATTTCTTTCCGAAACGGTTGGCCAGGAAACCGGACAGGAAGATAACGCCGAAGAACTGTACCACTGCTCCCAGCATGTTGAACACACCGAAGCCCACTTCATAAGCCTTTTCAGGACTGCTGACAATAAGACCGAAAGCATTCAGTATCGTATAGCCCACCGAATCACTGGCCTGTGTAGCCACCAACCCCAGCTTATCGAGGAAGGCAAATAATGCGCCCGAATCCACATAATTTTCAAAATAGTAGTTCATAGCGCTTCCCCACATGGCAAGGGTAGTGAAAAGGAAGAGCGTCAGGATGAACATAGCCCGCCAGGGAATATTCTTGAATACATCCTTGATGTCTTTCCGGGTATCAGTTTTCTGATTTGCCGGCGGTGTGATACGTTCGCGGCTGGAGAAGAAAGTAATAACCAGGAACACGAAACCGATGACTGCGAATAAGGAAATAGTGCACAGCCAACCGTGCCCCTTATCACCGCTTTCACCTGCGAACTTGCTTACCAACGGGAGCGTCAAGCCCTGTACCACAAACTGTGCAATGGTAGCGGCAACGAAACGGATAGACGTAATGCTTGTACGTTCCTTGATGTCACTTGACATTACACCACCCAACGATGCGTACGGTGTATTGTTGAACGAGTAAAGCGTCATCAACAAGGTATAAGAGATTGTAGCGTACACTGCTACCAAACCTTTATCCTCGATGCCGGGATTGTAGAATGCCAGCACATAGAACACCATGAACGGCAATGCGGTCCAGAGTACCCATGGGCGGTATTTGCCCCATTTGGTTTGTGTCCGGTCGGACAATATACCTACGGTAGGGTCTACAAAAGCGTCCACAATGCGGGCAATCAGCATCACTGATCCTGCAATGGCGCCTTCCAGACCGAAGACATCGGTATAAAACTTGGTTTGATAAATCATCATCATCTGGAACACGAGGTTCGCAGAGCAATCTCCTAAACTATAGCCAATCTTCTCGGCCATAGACACTTTTTGACTTAGTGCGTTCATAGTGCTGTATTATTCAGTTATTAATAGTCAGTAATCAGTTGTTCGTTTGCTGTTATCCGTTTCCGGTTGTCCGTCATTTATTATTCTCCAGCGCACTTTCTGCTGCGCGTTGTCCCAGGGTTTTCTTATCCAATGGATGTATATCGTTCCATTCGCCCAGGTCACTGTTGCGGATGAGTCGGGTGTTCCGGTTGGTTTCAGCTACTTTGGCCTGTTCTTTGCGCATCTCAGCCCAGGCTTGCCGACCGCTGACGTCATCTCGAGACAGGAAGTCTGCCAGTTCTACAATGTAGAAAGGTAATTCCGGGTTGCCGAATGTGCTACGCCAATCAGCAATCATAGCTGTCAGTAGTGCGGCGTATTCATTGCGGCGGTCTACATTGGACTCTCCCTGATACCAGAGTACACCACGGATACCATAGTTTTGTAATGGAGCAATCATGGCATTGTACAGGCATACCGGCTTGTAACAGAAGAACATCATTCCCGGAGCCGGAGGCATGGAAGCACCTAATCTGTATTTCCATTCTCCTTGCAGGCTTACTTCTTCATTTCCGCAAACAATTTTATAAGGCTTCTCCTTTACAAAGTGCGGATAACCGTTATTGCTGATGAGGCGTATGGTTACTGTATTCTTTCCTGCTTTCAACACACCTGCCGGAATGGTATAGATGCGTGGAGGATACTGGTAGGAAACAGTACCTACGAATGTACCGTTCACATAGACGGAGTCTGCATCTACGATGCAACCTAAACGCAAGGTCGCTTCTTTTCCGTTCCAGTCTTGCGGTACTTCCACTTCCTTGCGAAACCAGTGCGAACCGTTTATCGGATTCAAACCGTTGGTTCCCCAGTCGGTAGAGAATAGATCAACGGTCTTCCAGTCTTTATCATTGTAGTTGGCGGCATACCAAGGTGTTGCTTCGTGCAGTCCTGCATCTCCCCGGTATAGGGAAGTGTTCCAGCGATAGAAGCTCAAACCTTCTGTCTGTTTAATGCTTTTCAGATAAGCATCATCCTCATATTGCCGTTTATCATTAATATACTTCGGAAATTCTTTCAGTCCTTCTTCGCTTATCCATGCCTCAACGGGAGTTCCGCCCCAACTGGAGTTTATCAGTCCGACGGGTATGTTGTTCTTTTCATACATGGCTTTGGCAAAGAAATAGCCCAGAGCGGAGAAGTTCATGACGTTTTCCTGCGTCAGTGGTTTCCAGGCAACGTAATCCGGCAAGTCCGTTTGCGGTGCATGGAAGTTGAAGATATTGGGTACTTTCAGTTGCTGTATATTCGTGTTCTCGTAAGCGGAGATTTCATCACGGAACATATCCGTAACCCGGCTGACGGGCAGTTCCATATTGGATTGACCGGAGCATAACCATACATCTCCCACCAGAATATCTTTCAGTTCGATGTCATTTACTTGAAGGATGTAAGGCCCGCCGGGTTTCATGGCAGGCAGGGTGAGGGACCATTGGCCGTTTTCATCTGCTGTGGCTGTGTAAGTAGCTTTTAGTTTTCCACCTTTTACACCTGTAGGGGTGGCATTCTTCAGGAACTTTACCTGTACGCTTTCTCCGGCATCTGCCGTACCCCATACTTTAATGGGTTGTTCGCGTTGTAGTACCATTCCGTCAGAAATCAAGGCAGGTAACTTTACCTTTGCGTTTACCATGGAAGTAGCGCAAAGGCAAAGTAACACTGCCAGACTCAACCTAACTTTATTAAAACTAACCTGATTCATATCTAATTTATCTTTTTATTCACTACTTAGCTACTACCTACTTATACTCATACAACTTCACATGAAGTATCTGGAAATCTCCCACTGAGATGCGCACATGGCGCCCCTGATGGTCTTGATCACCATTCAGACGGCGGATGTAAGAGAGCGTACCGTCCTTGTTCACCTTCACTTCATCTACGGAACCGATGCCGCATCGTGCCCCTTTCCACATCACCTTATCACTTATCACTCCATCACCCTTTCCTCCTGCCTGGGCAAATCCGTCTTCGCCCAACGCCCGAACTTTGGCCTGATTTTCTGTAGCTTTCTCAAACTCGATAACGATACCGCTACCTGCTACGATATACTCATTAGGTGCCAGTCTTAATAATACACCTCCACCTTCGGGCCATACACTGCCATTGGTGGCACGCGCATCCCAGGGAAGAGTAAAGAAATGGCGACAGGTTATCTTCAGATCATCCTGATAAATGATACGTTCTTTATTTTCCTGATCGAAGAGTAATCCTTTCATTGCGCCTTTACCCTGATACTTAGCGAGCAGAGGCATGAACTCTTTCAGCGTACGATAGCTTTTCACCAACGGAGAGTTGGGGGAGTCGGAACCTCCTTCGATGGAGAACGGGCTGATACCGATGGCATCATGTTCACCAAAGATATAGAAAGCTCTTACTCCATTATTGTCTGTCAGTTTGATTTCGGGGATAAACAACGGGTTGTTGTGTAATTTATATTTAGCTACCCAGTCTGTAAAGCCATTGTCGTACAGGTCGGGAGCAAGAAGGTCGATGTTGGGCGCTCCGCAATGCCATATATCAATAAGGTGTGCCAGCGGACCGGCAGAAGGATATTCTCCCGGTTTCCGGTTGCGGCTGTTCATGGCAGCGTTCACGTATAGTGGAATATTGTAGATGGACCGGGCGCTTTGTGCCATTCTTTCCACATAGCGGGCGTAGTGCCAGGCCATAAATAATTCATCGGTGTAAATATCGGCTCCGAATACTTCTTGCCAGGTGCCTTGCTTCTTGCTACCTTGGCTTTCCCATTTCTCAAGCATTTGGGGGTGGAGCGTTTTCTTATTTTTCTGCAAGTAACTCATTAATTCAGCGGGCACCGGTGCATTGAACAGTGCGTTGGCCTCTTTAGAATAGTCTCTCGCATCTTCCAGCATACCTATCTCATTTTCTATCTGTATCATGATGACGGTACCTTCCTCTTTATCAATGGCTGCGACGTGTTCCATCCATTGAGAAAAAGCGCGGTTGTCGGCTTGGAATACATTTTCAGAGAATGCGCTGGCTATTTCGAGTGGTTTTCCTTTTTGTGTATAAGCACGCGGGTATTTCTTATAGTTTTCTTTGAACCAGAGGGGAGCGTAGCAACTCATGGAGTTCTTCCAGGCACCGAACCAAAGAAAGATTACTTTCAGATCGTTCTGCCGGGCTTGACGGATGACTTTATCTGTGAGGGTGAAGTCGAATTGTCCTTCCTGCGGTTCTATCAAATCCCAGTATGCGGGAACGAGTACTGTATTCAGTCCCATCCGTTGCAGCTTCGGGAAGATACGTTCGATATCTTCTGTGCATGCTGCCGATGAATTTCCTAATTCACCGCCTAAAATAAGAAATGGTTTGCCGTCTACTACTAATTGAGTAGCGGTGCCTTGTTTCTGTAATGTACTCTTTTGAGCATTTACATACCCAACTGTCATTACACTCAAAACTAAAATTAAAATCCAATTCTTCATCGTTTGTCTCTGGTATTGATTTGAGATGTTTTCCATTGCAACAAAGATAGTGAGCTATAATTTAGAAAGCTTTTCGCAGTGTTGCAGAAAACTTCATTTCGGTTACATCATTCCTCAATGATGTTACATAATTTTTTGTTTATCGTACATTTCCCTGTTTCAGGGGGTAAAATAGGTGTTTTTACCGTATTTGGGAATAGTTTGGTAAATGGTTTGATGAATGGAATCCGGTAAGGCCGGAGCCTTACCGGATTTCCTGTCTTCACACTTTATTCAGCCGGAGTTTCTTCTCCTTCTGTTTCATACGCATTCTTCCAGTCGTCACCGCTGAAATCTGCACTGATATCTTTTCCGGCAATACCATCGCATACGCCTTTATAGGCATGTTTGCGTTCATAGTTTGCGTCGAAAAGGTTCGGTGCATCGCCTGACAGCCAATATTCATGCTCTGCGGCATTATCACTCAGCGTCCAGATGGTAATACCTGACTGCTGAGATTCAGGAACGTTTGCTTTGTATGATTCAAAGATCATCTGATAAACGTTGGCCTGAGTTGCCAGTTGTTCGGCAGAGGGGCTGGATGTTCCTAATGCTACATCCAATTCTGTTACGCGAACCAGTTTTCCGGTGGCAGCCATTGTCTTGAACATGGCATCTATTTGTTCTCTTGTGATACTGGAAGCAGTCACGTGCATCTGGGTTCCTATACCGTCAACGGTTTGTCCATTGTCTTCGATGTAATTTACGAAGTCTATCAAAGCTGCAAGCTTACTTGGGTTTGTCTCCAGATTGTAATCATTAACATAGAGCTTAACGTCGGCAGCTGCATACTTGCGTGCATATTCAAATGCTTTCACGGCATATTCCTTACCGATGTAGTATCCCCAATAGAAGTGATCGTTTGCCCAGTTCAGGTTCAGACCGTTTTCTTCGTCTTCTACCGGTGCAGTGTCCGGCGCGTCATCACCATTACTCATGAAGTTACCGTCTATGCCACGCCATTGATTGTTGTCCGCAATAGGTTCGTTGATGACATCCCATTCTTTTACGCGTTCCATTCCCTGATGTTGCAGCATACCTTTAATCCATGCTTCCATTGCACCCAGTAAAGCGGCTTTTTTCTCTTCAGGAGTCTTCAGTTTGTAACTTATGCCACCGGCGCGGGTTGATGCACGTAAAGTCTGGGCTGTTGCAGTTTCTTTCTTTTCACCGAATTTGAAATTGTCAATGTAGTAAGTTCCGGCAACTTTTCCGTAGTTGATACAGAGGCGAGTTATACCTTCATTCTTACAAACAAATTCGCCTTCAATAGGTATCCACTGATCAACGACTGTTGCAGCACTTACGTATCCTTCACCGTTACCACCATTGGCGTCTTGTACCTGGAGTGTGAAGTCGGGATTGATGACGGTTGCCTTTACCATAGCAGAGTACATGTAGGTCTTTCCAACGGTTAATGTCTCTGGGAATGAGTGAGCGGTCTGAGCACTCCAGGAATCTCCATCGGAAGGATTGACCATCACCATGCAGTAATCGCTGTTGTAACCTTGTCCCTTTTCTGAGATAGTACGGGTAGAGCCATTACCCCAACCGGACCATGAGCCGAGAGTTCCGTCTTCAAACTTTCCGTCGTCTATGATATTGATCATCTTTTCCTCTATCTTCTTTCCGAACTTGAAATCATCCACCCATACCGTGCTTCCCGGTGTTCCGCCGAATTGGATGCCCACACGCTCGATGTCCTTAGTGTCGCTCTCTGCATAGGTAAATTCGCCTGTGCAGCGAATCCACTCGGAAGGTGCCGTAAATGTATCTTTGTAGATGCCCCCATAAGACGAGTTCTGGCCTATGAACTGAACGGCTATGTTCTGATCCGATTTCACCCAGAATGAGTAAGCGTACGTTACTCCTATTTCGAGCATTCCGGTAGGCCAGAACAGTTGGCAGTCATAGTTCGCATTTGATTCGCTGGTCATGGTGAAGCGAATGGCGTAGTCACTGTCATGGCCCGGCTGCTCTACGGCATAGTTGTATTTGCCCCATAACCCTGTCCATCCATTTGCATTGCCTCCTTCAAATCCGTAGTTGCTGACAATATTCTCGCATACATCATCATCACCTACCTCAACGACAACTTCCGGTGCGATCAGTGATTTCAAGTATGTCTGTTTTTGCTGAGTATGCCAGAGGAAGTTATGCCCATATATCTGGATGTCGGCCGGAACCAGGTTCAGGAATGCGTCGATTGTTGTGAAATTCAATTCACCGTTCGCTTTCACTACAGCCGAATGTTTCATGGCGTTTCCGGTTGTAAACATCTGGAAGTTAGCATCGGCTATAGTTCTGTATGCCGCATCGTTGATGTATAGGTCGGCTCCTAAGCCAAGTCCTACATTCATGTTAGGAGCATATTGTGTCACATACGATTTTATGTAGTCATAATTTGCTATCTTTTCCTTTAATGCAAGGGGAATGTCGGAGGCTGTGATACTTCCGTCGGAGTTTTTCCATTCCATTATCTGGTCATCGCAACTACTCCATGTCAGTGCGCAAGCCATCAGTGGAAGAATAATTCTATTTAGTTTCATAATTCTTAATGTTTAATGGGTTTCTACTGAGTTTATTCCGTAGTTTCTTCATCTTCAGGATAATCGGAGATTGTGACAGTCTTGTAAGGTACTACACGCCAGTTGTCCAGATAGATACGGCTTGAGAAAGCTGTGGATGTGATGCTTACATCTTGGTAAGTAAAGTCTGTATTGACAAATCCCATACCGAAGTTTCTGTAAGTGGCGGCATTGCGGTCTTCTACCACATTTTGGAATACCGGGCTTTCTTTATCTTCTATCATGGTGGCGTATTTGTTGAACTGGCTAAACGGAATAGTTACAGTCTGCCAACCTGTGGTTGAGAATGGAACGATAGCACCTTCCTGAATCCAGGGAACATAGAATGCCACTTGATTGGAAGCACCATCATCGTCGGAACCTATACCTCCAAAATTGAAGTTGTTGAATAAGCTTATTTGCAGATGTCCTGTGCCGCTCCATGCTTCGGGCACATAAACGTCGAATTGCAATGCTACTTCGGTCAGTGGGGTAGTTGCCGGTATATAAGAATACATACGGCTCCAATCATCTGCTGCATCGTCATTGCCGGCTGTCCAACATTCGGATACACGCGGTTTGCCGGATATAACTCCTGCTTTTAATAAACGTTCGGGAACAATCTGAACGCATTTGCCACGTCCGCTATCATAAGGATCTTCTACAAGGTCGTCAGCATTTATCATCGAACCGGTTTCGCTCCAGCTCCAGAAGCCTTGGCTGCCATTGCCATCGAAATCAAGTATCATACAGTCTGCAAAGTTGAAGTAAGCCGGAGTGGCTGCCTGTCCGTTGGCGCCTTCCGAATAGATGGAACCGCTTCCTGAATAGTTTTCCGGCATGATGAATGAATACCATTCACCGTCTTCATCACTTTCAATGTCGGCTGTGATTTCTATTCCGCCGGGCAGGGTTACTTTGGTGGTTTCCTGTAGGCCGGTACCGTATACGGTTACTTTCTCCTTGTCCTTAGGTAAAGTATTGCTGATGCCTGTTATGGTAGGAGATGCTGCACGGATGATGAAGGGGTGCTCCAGCGTGGCGTCATCTTTTACAAAGCGGATCTTATTGCGGTCTGCCTCTTCAGCGTCTTCAACGGGGGTATTGCTGTTGATCTGAATCAACATGGAGTGGTCGGTTACGTAGGCGCGGTTAAAGTAAGTCTCATATCCGTTGATGTAGACTTTCTTCATGCCATAGAGTCCGCTACCTTCTACACGGATCAACTGTCCGAGACGTGCGAAAGTAACCGGTCGGTCGGGTACAGACGATTCATAATCTTCCAGATAGATCTGGTCAACCACAATCTTTGTGCTTTGGTATTTGCTGTCAAAGTATTTATCCTCCTCATTGCATGAGGTGAGGCCTGCGGCCAGGCATGACAAGCATAATATCCATATATATTTTAAGCTTTTCATATCTTCTATAGTTTGTTAATCATTGAACAAATCATTTTCTGTGACTTCTTTTGCACCGAATTCGTAAGCTACCGGGTCGTTATTCAGAAGCGGATTACGTCCGCGGTCTACATCCGAGATAGGCAGTGTCAGATTGGCCGATGTAGCGGTTGAAACTCCGGTTCCGTCAGAAGTCTTTGCATACTGGCAGGCTTCTGTTTCATCCCATTCGTAACCGGCATTACGCTCCTGGCTGTTGAGGTAGTTCACCACTTCCTGTTGCTGGTAATAGGAACGGCGCAGCAGATCGTACCAGTATTGTCCTTCCAGAGCAAGCTCAATGCGGCGTTCGTAATGGATATCTGAATATGTGATGGTTGTCAGGGACGGCATACCGGCACGTTTGCGCACCGCATTGAAGGCGTCACAAGCTGCTTGTTCGCTGGTCGAAGCATTATTTCCAAGAATTGCTTCGGCAAGATTCAGATATACTTCTGCCAGACGCATCATGTAGGTATTCATGCCACTGCTTTGTGCATAGCTTTGGCCATTGTCGTCAATTTTACCTATCACGTATTTCTTGAAGTTACATTTGTTGTCATAACCGGTTTCGGTGACGTTATACGTGTACCCTCCGTTCTTGGTGTTGAGATCTGGATAATATTCACCTACGGTGGCGATAGTGTAATGGCGGCGGGTACGGTCTTGAGGATCGTAAGCGCGTACAAGGTCATAAGAGGCATAGGTGGCATTACCCCAGTTCTGTTCGCTTACCATAGTAGACCAGCCAAAATAGGTTGATATGGAATTATTGCATCCCCAACCGATGGCATCCGTGCTACCCTGCAACCACTGCAACTGGAAGATGGCTTCACTGTTGTTGTTGCATGTGCTTGGTGCGAAGAGGTCTCCATAGTTGTCGAGAAGTGAATACGGGCCTTCTTCGATCACCTTCGTGGCGGCTTTGCGCGCCATATCCAGATAGTACGTGTTGCGCGAACCGCGGTTGAAATCAGTAGCTATATTACTGCCGTTGTATTCGCCTTCAGTAGTCAAACCTGCCATAGAGAGATACATACGCGACAGAATAGCGTAAGCACTGTAACAAGTGACGCGACCTACATCAGATGCTGTCTTGCTGAGGTTGACTGCTGCATATTCGAGGTCGCGGATAGCGAATTCTATCACATCCACACCACGGTTGGCAGGAACCACAGAGTTATTTACTTGTTCTGCCGTATTTTCATAGATGATACCTTTGTTCCATAAAGAGCCGATGTACCAGTATGCCAGTCCGCGCATGAAGCGTGCTTCGGCATAAGCTTGTACTTTGGCTTTTTCACTGACTTGCGGACCGGAATAATCCTTAATATTGTTGATGGCGTAGTTGGATTGTGCCACTACGGAGTAGAAAGATCCCCAGGCATCTTCAAGTCCCGGACTCAATGCTGTTTCCGTAAAGTTAGTATAAGGATAGATATAGTCTGACCAACGGGCGGTGATGTTGTTTGCACGTCCGTCTCCCATGCTATAGTAGGCTTTATCATTAAAACTGTTCCACACATAGTTATAAAGCGGTGCGGTAGCTGCTTCCAGAGCCTCGTCAGTGTCGAAGAAGGTCTCTTGGTTGGCACTGGTGGTATTATCGTGTGTCAAGAAGTCCTCGCAGGAACTCAATACCAATGAACCGGCCAATGTTGCTATGATTAATATCTTATTTTTCATACGTATAATTCTTTTTAAAGGATTTAGAAGGATATGTTTAATCCGAATGTGTAGATGCGTGGCGAAGGATAACGCCCGTAGTCCACACCTGTCATTAATGCATCTCCATAGATGGCACCTACTTCAGGGTCGAGGCCTTTGTATTTGCTCCAGGTGTATACATTCTGTATGTTGGCATAGATTCTCGCATTGTTGAGGAAAATCTTGTTTATCCATTTCTTGGGGAATGTATAGCCGATGGAAATATTCTGGAGGCGGATGTAAGAAGCGTCTTCTACAAGCATATCGCTGATACGGGTGAAGTTATTGTTAGCATCCGATTCCTGCAAAGCCGGCAATGTAGTGGCAGAGCCGTTTACTACATGGAGGTTACGATAGTCGTCATCCGGACCGTTGGGGTCTATCAAACCTATCTGTGCATAGTTCAGCGAAGATTTGAGTATGTTGCCGTTGGAGCGGGGATCTTCAATACGGTAGCGGGTCAGATTCAAAGCCTTGTTGCCGTAAGACCCCGAGAAGAATATTGTCAGATCGAATCCTTTGTAAGAGAATGTATTACCGATACCGTAAGTGAACTTTGGTTCCGGGTTTCCGATGTAGGTACAGTCTTCGTTGTTGATGACACCGTCACCGTTGCGGTCCTCATAGATATAGTCGCCTATCCACGTACTGTTCTTGGCAATTGTATTACCTTCGGGTATGGCTACTTGCTTCACGTTGCCATCGGCATCTTTGTAGTAGAAATCCGTCGGTTCATCGAAACGTCCGATTACTTTGTAGCCCCAGAATTGTCCGATAGGCTGTCCTACGGTCGTTTTGGTTACGATGTAGCTTGCGGAACTGGGTTGATAACTCTTTTCAATGGAAGAATTGTCCGTATCGAGTTCCAGTACTTTGTTACGGTTGAGTGAGAATACGAGGTTGGATGTCTATTGGAAATCCTTGTTTGTGATGTTAGTCGTATTCACGGTAAGCTCGATACCTTTGTTCTCAAGAGAACCTACATTACCCCAAGGATTGGAAGCGGCACCTTGTCCACTTGAACCGAGATAGGCGGGCAAGGGGAGTTGCAGCAACAGATTTTTAGTCTTCTTATAATATACATCGGCGATTACTTCGATACGGTTCTGGAATAAACCGAGGTCGATACCTACGTTATAAGAATGAGTGGTTTCCCATGTCAGGTCAGGGTTGGCGGTATTGCCTGTCAGTACACCGGTTCCCCAGGGAGTGGTTTTGTAAGAGAGCAGTGCCATATAAGCATAGTCGCTAACGTTCTGGTTACCCGTGGCACCCCAACCTGCGCGGAGTTTCAGGTTGTTGATAATTGCGTTGTTGCGCAGGAATGATTCCTGTGACGCACGCCATGCAAGAGCCACTGCCGGAAACCAACCCCACTTATTGCCTTTGGCGAATTTGGAGGAACCGTCCCGACGAATGGTAGCGGTCAGCAGGTAGCGTTCGTCAAAAGAGTAGAAGGCACGTCCGAAGAAGGAAGCGATGGAATTCACCACGCGTGAACCGGTGGTAGTGGAAGTGGTGACATCACCTGCACTCAGGTCGGGAGTTGTATTACTCAGGAATCCTGTGGCTGTACCTACTTGTGTCTCCCAGTTGGAGTGTGACATTTCCTGACCTATCATTACGTTGATGTTATGTTTTTCTGCAAACGTATTATTATAAGTAAGGATATTGCGCCATGACCAGTATTTGGTGTTGGTCTTGGTCCAACGTGAGGTACGTGTGTCGCTTGTTTTGATACCGAACTGGTAGTCTGGCTGATAATAATAATAGTTATTGAAGTTCCAGTCAGCTGATAATTCCGTCTTGAAAGTCAATCCTTTCAGTAGGTTTGCTTCCAGATAGGTATTGAAACGGAAGTTGGTTTTACGGTTATTGTTGGTGCGTATGGAAGCAAGTCCTACGGGATTTTCAGGCATCCACACATCGTCCGGACCGTCGAAGGAACCATCGGGAGATGTAACGGCGACCGTAGGTTGCTGTATCAGTGCGCTCATAATCGTATTATTGTCGGTACCGACATTTTGCTTGGATTCAGCAAACGAGAAGTTTACACCTCCGCGTAACCACGATTTGATTTCAGTATCGATATTGGCGCGCAGGGAAAGACGTCGGAAGCTGGACCCTAATGCAATACCGTCTTGATCGAGGAATCCGCCGCTAAAAGCATAAGTGGTTTTGTTGTTACCACCACTGACAGAGATATTATGGCTCGTCATGAAGGCTTTGCTGAACAATTCGTCTTGCCAGTTGGTACCTTCGCCAAGTAAGTCAGGGCGTACGAAAGAACTGCTTTGTTCTACCAGACCAAGAGCCGAGCGGTCATTGTGATGCTGTGCATACTGTCGTAGGTTCAGCATATCCAGTTGTTTAGGCATTTCCTGCCAGCCCGCATATCCGTCGTAGGTTACGGTTGCTTCGCCTGCCTGTCCGCGTTTAGTAGTAATCATGATGACACCATTGGATGCGCGCGAACCATAGATGGCGGTTGCCGAAGCATCTTTCAGTACGTCCATGGATACGATGTCCGACGGATTGATGCTTGATAAAGGGTTGCTGTTTTCATCGTCAGTAGCAGAGTCCACCACTACGCCGTCTATCACGAAGATAGGCTGGTTGGTGGCGTTCAGTGAGTTGATACCACGGATGCGGATAGAGGTGGACGCACCCGGTGTACCGGAGTTTGCCTGAATCTGCACACCGGCAGCGCGTCCTTGCAATACCTGATCGATAGAAGTCGGAACCGACTTCTTGATGGCTTGGTCATTTACCGATACCACCGAACCTGTCAGGTCCGAACGTTTCATCTGTCCGTAACCTACTACAACGACTTCGTCCAGCATCTCAGTGTCTTCCTTCATCGTGACATTGATTTGTGTCTTCCCGGCTACAGGAATTTCTTGTGTCTTGTAGCCCACAAATGAAATTACGATGGTACTGTTGGATGGAACATTCAGTGTAAAGTTACCGTCGATGTCGGTAATAATACCGTTGCTGGTGCCTTTCTGCACTACGCTCGCACCGATAACCGATTCTCCTGTGGCGTCCTTCACCACACCTTTCACAGTGATATTCTGTGAAAATGCCCATAGAGGTATCAGGCATAATAAGAATAGAAGCCCCAAAGGCTTAAAACAATAATTTGTGCATTTCATAACTGAAATTAATTTAGTTGGATAACAATAATATTCTCTTTCCTTAATAAAGATGTGAAGACATGTTTTTCATTCTCAAGTTTCCATATTTGCATTTATCTGATTAAAGGGTTAAACATTGCTTTTTCGTTTGTGACAAAGGTATTCTATAAAAAGAAAAAGCGGATATTTAATTGTAGCCTGTGTTACATTTAAATGTAACATGACTTTTCTCTGTGTTACAAAATCATTCGCTGGTGTTACGTCCCAGGTTTGTTGACGTCCGAAAGATAGAGAATTAAGTGATAAATCCCATATTCCTTTCACTTATATCATTTATTCCTTTCATCCGTATCAATAAGAGGGCTGATGCAAAAGGTGGCATCTTTTGCTGTAAAAGATGCCATCTTTTGTATCATTAGATGCCACCTTTCGATGTAAAAGATGCCATCTTTTGCAATAGATGTATAAGGCTTCCTGGCAAAAGGGTTTAATGTTCCGCCCCTTTAGGTATAATGCCGAAGAGATAAAGAGCATATATGCAATGGCTTCCCTGTCCATTTCGAAAGTTTTTCTTATCTTTGCTTGCCTTTAAGTATAAAATGCAATGAAAACAGCTCTTAATAAAATCCTCCTTATAGTCTTATTGCTATGTTTGACCGTCCTGCCTTTGACGGCACAAACCGGTAAATTCTATTCTACTAACAACGAATTGTCCAGCAGTCTTATTAACCAGATTTTTCAGGATAAGCGCGGATTTATCTGGATAGCTACTGAGTACGGACTGAACCGTTTCGACGGACTTCGTTTCTCCAACTATAAGCATATATCCGGCGACTCCACTTCCATTAAAAACAATTATGTGCGCACGCTTTTTGAAGACAGCCGGCAGAATCTGCTGGTAGGTTGCATCGACGGG
>OMDZ01000832.1_pt1 | contig 16789 bp, 10 predicted proteins | sample 1673641 | NCBI WGS metagenome assembly OMDZ01 (sample SAMEA103958117, study PRJEB25191) | human gut metagenome | biome: human-associated habitat [ENVO:00009003]; feature: intestine environment [ENVO:2100002]; material: feces | place: Germany | collected 2013/2015
CTCGAGGCATCCGTGGTTTCCGCAGTTGCAGACCGCTTCTTCTTCCGGCTCAACACATGCATGACCAACCTCGCCGCCTGCGCCATGAGCACCTGCTACGATCTTGCCGTCCACGATGATTCCGCCGCCGACACCGGTTCCAAGGGTAACCATAACCAGGTTCTTGCTTCCCTTTCCGCCGCCTGCCCACATCTCACCGAGAGCTGCTGCGTTTGCGTCGTTTGCTGCTTTTACTGCCATTCCGCCGAGTTCGTCGGAAAGCTCTTTTACGATATTTTTATATCCCCAGTTCAGGTTGACTGCGATGGAAAGCTCACCTTTGTCATTAACCGGGCCAGGTACGTCAATGCCGACACCGGCAACATCATCTGCTGCGATACCCTTCTCAGCCATTTTTGCTTTTACGCTTTTTGCGATATCCGGCAGAATTTCGCTTCCGCCGTTTTCGGTGCGGGTCGGGATTTCCCATTTTTCCAACAGAGTTCCGTCTGTCTGGAACAGTCCGCATTTTACTGAAGTACCCCCAACATCGATTCCAAATACATAGTTTGCCATTTTCTTACTTCTCCTCTCTTTTTTTCACTAAGTTAGCCTGTACACGGCGGTACAGCTCCTGTGCGGCATTGTAGCCCATTTTCTTCTGTCTGTTGTTCATTGCCGCAACTTCGAGTATAACCGCAAGGTTACGTCCGGGTTTTACGGGGATAGTCAGCGAGGGAACCTTTACGCCGAGTATGGAAACATAGTGGTTGTCAACACCCATTCTGTCGTATACCTTTTCGGGATTCCACAGTTCAAGTTCAACTACCATATCTATCTTTTCGCTTACCTTTACAGCACCCATACCGAAAAGCTGTCTTGCATTGATAATGCCGATGCCTCTCAGCTCCATAAAGTGACGGATATTATCGGGCGAACTGCCTACAAGAGTAATATTTGACGCTTTTCTTATTTCAACGGCATCGTCCGCTACCAGACGGTGACCACGCTTTACAAGCTCTATGGCGGTTTCGCTCTTACCTACTCCGCTCTCGCCGAGAATAAGCATACCTTCGCCGTATACCTCGATAAGAACACCGTGACGTGTGATTCTGGGCGCAAGCTGAAGGCTTAAATAAGCAACAAGCTTTGACGTGAATGTCGAGGTGCTTTCCTCACTGCGTAAAAGCGGAACGCTCAGTTCCTTTGAAAGCTCACGCATCTCGGGCATAATATCCATACCTCTCGACACTACCACAGCCGCCGGCTGTTCGCTGAAGAATTTCTTTATTCTCTGCGCTCTTATCTCTGCTCCGCACTGTTCAAGATATGCGGTTTCCGCCTTGCCTATTATCTGAATTCTGCCCTTGTCGAAATATTCGTAAAATCCCGCAAGCTGAAGTCCGGGTCGGTTTACATCAATATTTGAAATGAATATCTTTGCAGGGTCCTGCGGTGTGTGGATAATCTCGAGCTTGCACTCGTCGATTATCGCCTGTAACGATACGGTAAATTCCTGTGCCATACTGTTCCTCTTTCTGCTTATAGCTGTACTGCGGACATATCTGCCCTATCATAATAATTATACTACATCGCCGTGAGTAATGCAAGAGAGAATTGCGTATAACCGTCAATATGTGTAAATTCCGTAAATCCGGATAAAGCAAAGAGCGACAGCTACATAGCGTATACTGCCGCTCCTTTGCTTTTTTTGCAGGCTAAGACAGAATGCTGTCGTCCTTTCGCTGAAAATATCCCTGCGGTTTTCTGCAGACAGGGCAGTATTCAGGAGGGGTACTTCCGCAATGTATATGACCGCAGTTCCTGCACAGCCACACCGTTTCGCCGCAGGAAGTAAACAGGCTTCCGTCGGTCAGCTTATTCACGAACAGCTTGAATCTGCTTTCATGCTCCTTTTCAATATCGCCCACCTTTTCAAACAGATCGGCTATATTGTCAAGCCCTTCCTGTCTTGCGGTTTCGGCATACTCCTTATACATCTGCGTCCACTCGTAGTTTTCGCCGTGCATTGCCTTTTCAAGCGCATCGGCGGCTTCCGGTATCCCTCCGTAGATAAGTCCGAGCCATATTTGTGCGTGAGCCTTTTCATTTCTTGCTGTGGTGCGGAAAACCTGCGATATTTCCTCATCGCCGTTCTGTTTTGCCTTTTCGGCAAATATCTCATAACGCACCATCGCCGCAGACTCGTTTGCAAATGCTGTTTTCAAGTTCTCAAGGGTCTTTGATTCGGATAATTGCATAAAAACATCTCCTTTTCTTCAGTTACAGATATTGTAACCGCAGGAAAGGAGATTATGCAGAGCTTATGGCGGAACAGATATGTTTGTCAACAAGGACGGAAAGCTGTGCTGTGAGGGAATATCAGACATTGTCGGAGAAGTATAAAATGCTTGACTTTTGCTGACTCTTGTGCTATAATACCGATAACTTAAGGGAGTAGACGGCGGAATACCGTGACAAGTCAACACACTGACGGTGATAATGCTCTTAAATCACGTCTGGTTTGTCTTAAATGTTGAGACTTGAGTACAGGAAAACTGTACTCAGGTCTTTTTTATTGCACATTTCGCATAAGGCTTCCGCATAAGATTAAGGGCAATACCGCACAATTAACGGCTATCACCTTTGCCGCACGCTTGCTTGTATATTTCCCGTCATCTTGCACAAATTTTGCTTGACAGGCGCAAGCCTGCCTGCACTCAATTTATACAATCTGACGAAAAATCTGACTGCGCAATCGCACGACAATAATTATGCGGTATTGCCTAAGATAAAACACCGGAGGATAAATTATGGGACTGTTGGAATTATTTCTTATCGCTGTGGGACTTTCGATGGATGCATTTGCGGTAAGCGTCTGTAAGGGGCTGTCCGAGCGACAGCTTAAAGCTAAGCATTATCTGATAATAGGCGCTTGGTTCGGCGGTTTTCAGGCATTGATGCCTGCTGTGGGTTATCTTCTCGGCTCGACCTTTGAGCAATATATCACAGCCATTGACCACTGGATAGCATTCGTGCTGCTGTGCTTTATCGGAGGAAATATGATAAGAGAAGCGCTTTCAAAGGACGAGGAAAAACTCGACGCATCATTCAGCTTCAAGACAATGCTGCTGCTTGCGATAGCGACAAGCATAGATGCGCTTGCGGTCGGCATAACCTTTGCGCTTCTTCCCGATGTAAATATAGCTGCGGCTGTCCTGTTCATCGGAGCTATAACTTTTATCCTGTCAGCGATAGGTCTGAAGGTCGGAAACGTATTCGGCACAAAGTACAAGTCGAAGGCGGAGCTTGCAGGGGGTGTCATACTGATACTTATCGGTACTAAAATCCTGCTGGAGCATTTAGGGGTTATTAATTTCTGATATATAGGAACATAACAAACAACACGTTACTTCAAAGCTGCAAATTTTGCGTGTTTTCTGCAAAATTTGCAGCTTTTCTTTACAGTCGATGGGTCAGACTATATAATAATTTTTATGGGAGGAATGCCAAAATGAACAGAATACTGAAAAGAATTATAGCCATCGGTACTGCGGCAGTCATTACAGCCGTTTGCGTGAGCGGATGTACAACATACGTAATGTCGGGCAATGCAAAGGATTTCGATGACGAAATAACCATGCCGAATATTATAGGAATGACGCTTGATGATGTCGGCAGTAAATATCCCGACCTTAACCTTGAGGTTGAGAGGCAGTACAGTGATGAATACGGGGAAAACACCGTCATTGACCAGAAAATACCTGCCGGCAGAACTATACGCAAAAGTACCGTTGTAAGTATCACAGTAAGTAACGGAACGCAAAAAATAGAAATACCGGATCTAAGCGGTACAAATATAGAAGAAGCTATGGATAAGCTTGAAAAAATGGAATTGATTCCGAAGATGATATATGTAGATAATGACGAAACAGACAAGGATGCAGTCATCTATACCGAGCCTGCCGCACATTCGGAGGTCGCCAAGAATACTCTTGTGAAACTGTATGTAAGCAAGGGCAAGCCTGTTAAGGCTGTGAATGTTCCGAAGTTTGTGGGGCTGACAATTGAAGAGGCTCAAAAAGAGGCAGAGAAAACCGGTCTGATACTGAAAATTATTACAGAAGCGAGCGATGAATACGAATCGGGCACGGTAATAAAACAGAGTATTGAGGAAAACTCGGTCGTGTATGTGAATATGGAAATAGAAGTAACAGTGTGCGAATAAGCATCACATAACAAAAAGAGCAATCGTGTGACAGCGACTGCTCTTTTATATTATTGCGTATTATCAATCAAGGAAATATGTAGCTTCCATATCGGCGGTGCTGAGAGCAAACGCAAGAGGAAACATTCCGAATGCCTTCCCTACGTTGTTTGCATTTTCTTCGCCCGAAAATCCCATATGATAGCGTATAGCGAAGGCTTCCTCACGGGTAAGACGCATAAAGCCCGTTATCATATAAACGGACTTCTCGCCGTGACCGTAAGGCAATCCGTCATCGAAGAAGAATGTCGGCACCTTTTCCCACTGACCCGTTTCTTCGTTCTTCACGTTTCTTGTGCCTCTTGTGTAGACGTTGACCTTGCATATATCGTGAAGTAAAGCGCATACCGCTATCGTTTCATCGCTTGCGTTGAGATTATACAGCTCACGGACACGATCTCTTTCAAGATAAGCCTTGAAGCAGTTGTAAACGTTCAGAGAATGCTGTGCAAGTCCTCCGTCATACGCACCGTGAAAACGTGTGCTTGCGGGGGCTGTAAAGAAATCGCTCTTGTTTATAAGATAGTCGAGCAGTTTATCCGAGCCTTCTCTTTTAACATAATTTCTGTAAATATCTATTATCTGCTGTTTGTTATTTTCAATCTGCTCGGGTGTGAGTATCTTTGCTTCGTTGTTCTGCGTCATCGCAAAACCTCCTTTTCATATAAAGTCAAATAAAAGCCCCGCAACGCAGGGCTTCAATATTTTTATGTTTAATCTCCGAGTGCGATATTTTCGGGGAAGATGTTGGCACTTTCATCCTTTGAAAGATAAGTCGTGGTAACAAAGCCGTTGATTACCGCGCCGTCGGATATTGCAATCGAGCCTGCCTTTATATCGCCGATTATGACAGAATCCCTGTCAAGCATTATCTTGCCTGAAATCTCGATATTGCCCTTTATCTTGCCGTTGAGCTGTGCCACCTGTGATGAAAGGTCGCCTATCAGCATCGAATCGTTAGCCATTACAGCCTGTCCTTTAAGACGTACATTACCCTGTACAGCCGAATTTTTCATGCTGATATTGTCACAGGTAAGGTCGCCTACGACCTTGCCGTTTATAGTGATGTTCTTGGTCGTTTCAACGTTACCCTTTATATTGCCGTCAATCTTCATATCGGCAAACGAGCGTACATTGCCGTCTATCATGGTGTTTTTGGATATAACGGTCATTTCCTGCGAATTATCAGCCCTCATACCGCTCATAAAGGGATTGTTGCCGCCATTGTCTGAGCCGCTCTGCGCAAATCCGTTCTGACCGCCTGAGAATCCGTTGTTCTGAGGTGTCTGCGTAAAAGCATCACTGCGTACATTCTGATCAAACGAGTTGTTCTGTGTGTATTGTTCATTCATATCACGGGCTATCCTCTGCGAAAAATCCTGTGTCTGCTCCTGCTGTGTAAAGCCGTTGCCTGCTGTTTCGGGCTTTACGCTCTGCTGTGTCTGCTGTTCGGGCTGTTTGTTCTCGGACGGCTGAGTATTCTGTACGGGCTGTACAGGTTCTGTCGGCTGTGCGTCGGCAGTATCATTCATATATGAGGCAACGTCCCTGACCTCTTTACGAGCGTCAGACGGTCTGGGATTCGTCAGCTCCTTCATAGCCTGTGTGAAATTATCCTTGATTCCCATTGTTATCCCTTTCTTGAAATCAGAATTTAAAATTGAACCGGCTTTATCTTCTGAGAAAGACTGCCGAATTTATAGCCTTTGTTTTTAAGCGCCTTGATTATATCCTCTATCACAAGCACCGTATTATCACGGTCGCCTGTATTATGGAAGAGTATCACGGGCGAGGAAAATTCCTCAGCATCTTTTAAAACGTTTGTGTACAGTGTTGTCCAGCCGTAACCCTGCCAGTCGTTGCTGTCCACGTTCCAGTCGAAATATGTAAAACCTCTGCGATCCATCTCGGCGATAATATCGTCACGGGTCTTTTCGTTATAATCATTCACACTGCCGCCGGGAAATCTGTAAATGTCGGGTGCTTTGCCCGTAGCCTCAAGGACTATCTCGTACGCTTCGTTGAAATCTTCGAGAAATGCGTCAACAGATGCGTATATCTTTTCGTAATCGTGAGATGCGGAATGTATTCCTATCGTGTGTCCCGAATCGCTTATTTCTCTCAGTAATGAATAGCAATACTCCGTTCTTTCGGGAACTACAAAGAAAGTAGCTTTGACGTTTTCCTGTCTCAGATAATAAAGCAGATTTTCCGTAAGCACAGAAGGGCCGTCGTCAAATGTAAGATAAACGGTGTTTTCACTGTTTTCATATTCGCCGTCATATTTATCTGCATACAGCGTCGGGAAAAGTGAAGTATAGCTGTCCGCACCGGAGGACACGGAACTGTCGGTGCTTTCAACCGCCGATGATGAAGCCGGCGTTGTTTCAGGCGCCTTTGTAGTTTCCGGGACAGCCGCCGATGTTTCAGGAGCCGCCGATGTTTCAGGTTTTACGCTTTCGGTCACAGAAGGCTCCGCTTTAACATTGTCGGAGCTTTCTGTCGCCGAAGACGTTCTGCTCTGATCGTCCGATGTCTGTGACACCTGCGACTGCGCAGAAAGCTGAGAATTCAGCCTGTCTATCTCATCCGACTTTTTGCCGTTATCAACCGCAAGCAATATACAAAGCACCGTAGGCACTATTATCAGTAATGCCGTTACAGTCAGAATAAGATGCTTAAAAAATCTGACACTACCGAAATACAAGCGCACCACTCCCCTTTTACATATATCAGTATAATACTATATTTATCGGCTTTTGTCAAGTAAAGTCGAACCGAAAGCCAAGAATTACTGACTTTTTTTCTTGATAATGTATTTATAAATCCGGAGATACGTTTGTTGTTTTTACTAAAATCGCACTTCATTTTTTATATATTTTCTATAAAACGCGAAATATCTGTTGTAAAAAATGCTCAAATGTATTATAATAGTTATATTATTTAATCTGCGTCGGCAGATGCAGGAGAGCGGAGGGTGATTTGTTGAATACCGAAGAGATTAAATGGATATCGTATTATGGCAAGGACATAAGTGCGATAAGCTGTTCTTTTCACGAAAAATTAAATAAATACGGCTTTTGTCTTGTCCTTGATGAATACGGCTCGGATAAAGCGACAAAGGCTCAGATAGGTATACTTGATACGGTGCTTGAGGTTCAGACACCGAACATTCTGCTGATATGTCCCAGACACCTTATGCATAGCTGGTACCGTTGTGTCGTAACAGGTAACGGCGTTGACTTCAAGATGATTTCAGGCTCGTCTAAGGCTATCACATATTTTAACGAAAAAGCATCAAATACATATATAATCGCAGAAGAAGCACTTGAGGCGGACAATGCTCTGATGCAGAAATTTGTGGACGCAGGTCTTACATGGGATCTTGTGATAATAGACGCAGGCCTCAGCACATCGGGTATAAAGTGCGGACTTTATACGGAGCATCTGAAAGCAAAAACGAACAAGCTCGTTATTCTCAGCCCCGTACCGTGCGGTTATCACCAAAGCTACGATGAGATAAAGTCGCTTGTCAAGGCTCTGCTTGCCGACGAAAATAAAGCCAATGCGGTCGATGACATCAGCTTTGACGAAAAATCAATATGCTTCAACCCCTACACTCCGGTAATGCGTTATTTTGACAAATCTGTCTATAACGGCGAGGTAGCAAGAAATGTTGTGATGCTCGAATATGAATTTCCACAGGATTTCATCTCGAACTCACGACGTCTTATCGACATAAAGACAGGTCTTCCTCTTTATGCGCAGGGCGGTAACGTCTTTGAGGAATACGGACTGGAAGCAAAGAAAACCTACACCAAGCCCTCCTATAATATAGCTGATGTGCAGGAGCTTCGTCAGGTCGACAAGAAGCTCGACTGCTTCCTTACAAAGCTGGACGAGGTGCTGAAAAGTTCGGAAAACAGAGCGGTCGTTTACTGTGTTACCGGCTCGACCATCCAGTATCTGAAGAAAGTTATATCCGCTCTTTATCCTAATATAAACGGTCTTTTGAAAATCGACAGAGGCGACATATTCAACACACGCTACGATAATTTCACAAACGATGTGCGTGACAACGCAAGAGTAGTGATTACAGTTGATAAAATCGGCTCGATAAACCCTCAGGTAAAGAGATTTACCCATATATTCAACTATGAGCTTCCCGACAGCCCTGTTATCTTTGAACAGCGTGCCGCACGTCACGGAGGCAGAAACGAACAATCAAGAGAATTCATAGTTATGTGCGACAAGAACAATCTGTTCGACGCAAGAATGCTGTCAAAGGTTCTGTTCGGAAAGATATACAAGAGCATTGTAGCGGGGCTTCCCGGACGAAACGTGCTTTTCGACCTTCCTAATGCCGCACAGCTTATAACCGACGCTATACGGGATCTGCAGTACGTCTGCTCCTACACAGGCGAGGTTTCAAACTGCCACGATTTAATAACGCAATTCAAAGGCGATTACAACATTTCGCCCTCTATAGATATTTCCTCTGCAGCAAAGACGCACGAATACACAAAGCTGAAGCTGGATAAAATCTACCGTGCATTCGGTCTTGAAAACAGAATAAAGGAAAACACCTCCACAGAAGAAAAGGTGCTGAAGCCTATGATAAAGGAAGCGCTGGAACGCTTCAGCGGAGCACTGCTCTACCTGGACGATCAGCAGCATATAGTTGCACTCGGCGGAACTGCGCTTGAGGAATGCCTGTACAGCGAGCAGTACAATTCATATAAGGAGCAATGCTCCACGCTTGATATTTCGGCGGGCATAAAAGCCGCTCAAAAGGCTTTTGAGAACTTTATCACAGATAACAAGAATGCGGAACTGCGTTTATGCGTAAATATGCTGCCCGATACGGTAAAGATGCCTGTGCTTCTCAACTCCTGGCGTTATCTTACCGATAACTTTATGATACAGGAAACATTCAGACAATTCATGAAAAAATATAACGAGGGAGTGATGTAAGGTGGAGGCTTTTCGTAACGAAGAAATTGCGGGGCTTTTAGGCGATTTTTATCAGGCGCACGCAAACGAGAACCGTGAAGTGATGGAACAGTCGCTGATGAAGATGCAGAACCTGCTTTACACAGGTGAAGCCGACAGCACCCCGTTCAAAGACTACTTCAACTCGGTATTCGGCGGACGCACACCGTATAACGCTTCGCTGTCCGTAAGCGACTATCCGAAGGAATCAATAATAAGAGAGCTGTTACAGAACACATTCGGCTGTTACTACTCCGACCCCGACATCAAGGTTCTTTTCAACTTTGAGCAGGACGGCGAAGTAAGGCTCACATACAACGAGGACGGCTTTACGCTTGAGCAGATACTCTACTATCTCAGTATCGGCAGAAGCGACGGCGACAAATCCCGTGAAGGACGTTTCGGCGTAGGCTCAAAGAGCGTATTTATGAACGTTGAGTGGCTGAAGCTGCGTTCGAACAACTTCAATTTCAGAATAGTAAACGATGCGGGTATCCTCAAGATAAGAGAGCTTAACCTTACCGCACCCGTTTTCAAGGGTACAGAGATTGTTTTCAAGGTTTCCGAAGAAGAACAGGCTAAGATCAAGGAAAACCTTGTGAATCTGACAATTCACAAGGGCGAATATATAAACCTTGTCGAATTCTGCTTTGCATTTATCAGAAAGAAGCAGCTTGGCAGATTCGGTGAAGCGGAAAACCCCAACCGCACATTCAATGTTGCCGTTATGGATATGGGCAAGCCTCTTGCGGTATATAAGGTTATCCGTTATCAGAAAACACCGGACGATGACCCGACAGTGCGTTTCTTACAGAACGGCAAAAGCGTTATCGAATTTATCTGGCACGAAAACGAGGGCTTTGTATATCTTATTCCGTTTGCGGTTTCTTCCGCAAAGCGTGACACGCTGGTAAAAGTCCTGCTTGATAAATACAACTACTTCTCCACTTATGAGCTGACAGGTCTTATCAAGTCAACGGGAGAAGATTTCATCAAGGAAAAGCTGTCGGCATTCTTCATCAGTGTGCCGAACTCATATATTACCACTCACAGAACAGGCATCCGCCACGAATGTGAGGAGGAGGTTTCGGAAGCTATAAACCGTGATCTCAAATATATGATTGAAAAGTATTCACGCTATTTCGTTATCGAGCTGCTGCCGAGAACGAATTCGGACAAATATTATATGCGTCCGAAGCACTATGTGTTTGAATTCTTCAGCAATTATCTTTCTACCAGCGTTATGGTAGGCGATCTGCGCAGTGTTTTCCACAACAGCATCTCACTGCTTTTACCCGGAAAAAGCGAGGCTATGCCGTATTCCGAAGTAAAAGAGATTGGTTTCTTCTCGCTCACCGACCACGTTTCAAAGCAGGAGCATGAGAACGGCTCGGCATTTACCGAGTATATCGAAGATGAACTTGTCAAGATGCGTAAGGATGTATCGGATATGCCCGAAAACATCATAATGGCAAGCTACAATTGGATAGATGAAGAAACGGAAGAAGAAGGCAGAGAGTTCTGCTATAACTTCAATTTTGACGGTAATACATACGTTCTTGACAGCGAGAAGAATCCCGCTATCAAAGACTTCGACCTTAGCTTCGGCTTCAGAAGTATAGTCAGCCTTAAGCTCGGCAAGTATGTTATAAATGACGCTGTTGCCGATGAGGACGCACTTATCGGAGCGCTCGGTCTGTTCGATACGATGTACGGTCAGGATTATAAGATAGGAATGAGATACTTCCAGTTCAACGTCCACTACCGTGACATCACCCATAACTTCGACGTTGCAAGAATGACAGTGCATAATCTCAAGCGGGCTTATGACTGCATTGTAGCGCACAAGAACAGCTTCGAAAATCACCAGATATACAACGAAGTCATAAATATGCTGATAAACAGCTTCACACAGGGCAAGGATACTATGACCTTCCTGCGTGAGATGAAGCAGCAGGGCAGTGACATCACGCTCCAGCTTGATATCAACAAGAAGTTCAGATTTGCCGCATACGGCAAACAGTTCATGATACCGAGCAGTATCACAAACGCCGACCTTCTTGAGATAATCGGCGATGTTTATGCACTTATCAACTGCGGAATGTTCAACGGACGTGTATTCGACTTCCCGTTCATGAAGTCCGGCTATTCGTTCGAAAAGGCTTCGCTTATGAGCCTTCTGCGTGAGAGCAATCTGACAGATGAAAAGGTATCGGCAACTATGCCTAACCTTTATATCTGCGACCTTAAAATTCCCCGTATCGCACTTCTCGGCGAAAAAGACAAGATTATCCGTATCATAGATATAAACGACCCGATAAGCGATGAGGAGCGTCAGAGCATCACAAAGTATGTTATACTCCGTGACGACTGCACCAAACCCGAATTCGCAAAATATGTCGAATATCTGCTGGTAGGCGAGAACAACAACGTTCTCAGCCAGTTCTACTCAAGCACCGAAGAACCGAATCAGGTACTTCTTGACCAGATTCCGTACTACTATAAGCCTCTGCCGTCAATTACCGCTGAGGAGCTTCAGTACCTGCGTACAAGATACAAGTCGCTCCGCAACCTTTCGAACCTGCGTGTTTACCGCAACTATTTTGCAAAGGATATTAACGGCACAATGTTCGGCTACGGCGGAACCTGCTCCTGCTGCGGATTTGAATCAAGCATTATAAACAACTACGTTATAAAGAGTTTTGAAGTCGGTCTGTTCAAGGACGACAGAGAAGAAAAGTTCAAATTCTCTCTTTATATGTGCGCTAACGATTCCTATGCGGCAAGCGGCTGGATCATTGAGGATATAAGCATAGGCGGAATGAGTCCTTTCGTATGGCTTGACGAGATTTCAAGCTGTGAGGTTATTCCTCCCGAATTCCTGCTCTGCTCCATCAAGTACCGTTGTCAGCTGACCTACGATATAATAGGCAGTGAGGGACGTGAAAAGGGAGAGATCGTTACTATGGAAAGCGTCAGCGACGGTGAACAAAAGACTATGGACATCATACTTTCACCGCTGATGATGGCTAAGTGGATAGAGGATAACCTGTCGGACGAATACGACACTGCCGATTCTGCAAACAGCGAATCAAACGTAACAACAGCACAGTTTTAAGCGAAAACCGCCCTGCGAAAGCAGGACGGTTATTTCAAACGGCATAAGCGTGCATCTGTTCTTGCAAAATGGTTTGAATATGATGTAAGCTATGAATTGCCACGGCTTAATGCAAATCTCCGTTACCGATACAATCTCAGCCCGTATGTCACAATCATGGCATAGGGGCTGTTTTTACATAAGCGTTGGCAAAACAGATTTACAGTCATCAACAGCGAAAATTATTGCAAAATAAACTTATAATTGCATGAATTAGCTGTCACTTTCAAAGATTTCTGTTTCAGCTTTCTCTACCGTATGGTTGTTTATATGAAATTTACTATAATGCTTTATTTTGGGATCGGCAAGTTGGAAGAAATGACAAAATTTATGTAAAAATTAAAAAGCACTTGCTATTTTTTTTAAAAAAATGTATAATATATTACAAAACTGTAATGCTTTTAGAAAGAGAGAATGTTATTATGAAAAAACATTCAAGGAGTACTATATGAAATGAAAAAATGGCTTATTATTTTTGTCACAGCGGTGATTTTTTCCATACCGATACTTTCGGGTTGCGGAGCAGACACAGATATAAAGTCGCAGGAATATATTGTCGCTACTGATATGGTAAAGTATAATTTGCACGGAATCGAGGATTTCGGTTTCAATGTCAATCTTATATCTCGCAATAGAGATATTGACGTTGAGTTTTTGGGCTTTGAGGGTGAAAATACACAAGGACTTTCAGTGCAGCTTAATGATGACAGCTACGAAGAAATAAAGAAGCTTAATCACAACGGCTATTACATAAGGCTTTTAGGTTTTGTTTGCAAAACGGCAGATGACTATGTGAAAATTGACAGCGTGAATTTAAAAATTGACGGAGCAGATAAAAAGTTCGATTTCCCCACACCGATAGAGCATTATCTTAAGAATGACGACACAGATTCGTATGCTTATGTGCAGGATCATCCTGTTTTTATTTCTACAAATTCATATTCATCGTCAGAATATTGTTTTAAATATTGTGCTGAAGATGAAATTACCGTTCAAAGCTTTGCATTTAATGATTTTTGGCGTATTAAAAGTGCCGTCGTTTCGGTAGACGATGTTGAAATCGGCGGACCGGATTCATTACCGCTGACTTTAAAGAAAGGCTCAGAATTATCTGTAAAATGTGTTTTGGATTTTAAAAATCCGGATAATACTGCCGATTATGACAGCATATACTGTGACACCGTCCTGACCTATGCTTTAAAATCAGGTAAGCAGTTCACACTTTATAACAATTTGATAAGTCAAAGCATATCCAACGAAGATGATGCAAAGTGCGCTATAGACTATATTTTGAAAAATAAAATCAAGTAAGCAATCGTGGCTTCAATTTAAAAGTATTGAAGCCATATTTTTTTACTGCGAAAGGAATCTTATGAGGAGAAAAATAACTCTTATTGTAATTTTGATATTGTTCATATCGGCAATTGTATCAGGTATAATTTGGTCGATAGCACCACAGCTTTTTCTGCAGTCCACTGATGAAAGCCATGATTCTATGCTACCTGAAGTGCAGAGAATTAAGTATCATGTACTCGAAGGACAGATTGAGCATACATATGAAACCGATGCACAAGTCATTTCGGGAATGCCTGAGATTTATATAACAGAAGTGCGTCTTGACAATATAAGCGATTCCGATTTTTCATTGAAAAAGAATAAGGGCGATTCAATAGGTCCAAATGAAATTCTGTATGTATACGGCAATGAAACTCATACGGTAGATTTTAACGGGCTGATTACAGATATTATTTATGAAGGCGGCGAAAACAGCAAATCCGTTACTATAAGATTACTGAATTACGATAATCTGTTCATATCGGCAAATATCGGAATGGAGAAAATAGATAAAATCACTTATGACACTCCTGTCAAAGTAATATTTAACGGCAGTGAGGCACAGGCAAAAATAGATACTATCGGATATGAAATTACCGATGAAAAGCTGCCTGTGAATATATCTCTGCCAATGAAACTATATCCCGGCACTCCCGTAAAATTAGTCTTCACTTTGGAGATTAAAGAAGCCGGAATGTATGTGCCTTCAGAAGCTGTTTTTTCTGATGGCGAGGAATATTATGTATATATCGAAACCGAAAATGAACCGGAAAAAACTCCCGTTACTGTAGGACAAAGATTTTCGTCCGAGGAAGATGGAAATAGTTTTGAATATATTGAGATTTTGTCCGGTGTTTCAAATAAAGATGTGCTTATAGTTGAAAAAGTAGATTATTCAGGCCGGCAGTTGAAGGAGTCCTTAAAAAATGAGTGAGCTTATCAAAATTACAAATCTGCGTAAAACATATGACGGTAAGCGGTATGTTTTAGACGGTTTGAATTTTTCAATCGGGAAAGGTGAAATAAAAACAATTTTTGGAGCTTCGGGATGCGGTAAAAGCACCTTCCTTAATATAGTCGGTCTGTTAGACAATTATACAAGCGGAGAATATCTGTTTTGCGAAACAAATATCAATCCAAAAAGATTAAACGACTATTATAAATATCGTGCGCAAGATATAGGTTTTATCTTTCAGTCGTACTTTCTGATAGATTCGTTAAGTGTTAATGATAATATACTTATGCCATTTTTATACAATGAAATTGACTTATCGGGTTCAGTGAAGAAAACGGTAGATAAACTTTTGGACAGCTTTGATATGCTGAGTTTAAAGAATAAGAAGGTATCGCTTCTTTCGGGAGGAGAGCGGCAAAGAGTGGCAATTATGCGGGCAATAATCAAAGAGCCTAAGCTGATAATAGCCGATGAGCCGACAGGAAACCTTGATGAAAGCAATACAGAGCTGGTCGTTAAAGCATTTAAGGATATTGCCGAAAAGGGAACCGCCGTTATAGTCGTCACTCATAATAAATTCTTATCCTTCGGCACGGACACAACATATACGCTTAGGGGTGGCAAATTATATAATGAATAGCGCAGTAAAATTTTTCTTTTATTTTCATCACCTTATAAAAATGGCTACTGTAAATAAAGTGAGATTGGTATTGACATCAATAGGAATATTTGTAGCTGTTTTTCTGTTTTGCTCAGGTAAAATTATTACGGATTCTTATTACAGTGAAAGTATGAGAAAAGTTAGTCAGATGTCAGAAAACACCGTAATTGTTAATCCTATGGGAAACAAAGAATTGAAACAAGAACTGGCGGTTTCTGATAAAATAAATTGTATTGATGTATCCACGCTTTCGGAAAAGCAATCAATTTTTTCCGTTTCAATAGGCGATAATCGTTATCTGACGGTAATGGCATATGTGCATGGCGTATCGGAACTGAATTCTGTTATGCCGATTGTTACCGATGATGGCTGTTTTATAAGTGTTGAATCGAATCTGATAAAAGGCAGATTGATTTCTAATAACGATATTCAAACGAAAAATGCCGTCGTGGTTATTGACCGCCTGACCGAGAGCCTTATTTTTTCCGGAGGTAACGGATTAGGTAAATATATCGAAATCGGTTGCGGTGCTTTCGGTGCAACAGTATCGTCACAGTCGCAAGCCAATGTACCTGTGAGATTTGAGGTAATCGGCGTGGTTGAAAATTCATACACAGCCGATGTTGCAAAAATGAAATTGAAACAGGAAATAGAGAGCAGTCAGCAAAGTATAACGACCTGCGTATCGATATATTGCCCGTTAACTTCAATCAATGAAAAATTTGCTCGTCAGGATAAGAATAGTCTTTATTTATACAATTTCAACAATCACGGGGAATATAACAACTTTTTATATTACGCACAAACACTGTCAGAAGTCAAAAACAGAACAGGAAACGGATTTTCAGTAATCACCAAAGATAATCTTTCTGCCGAGTTAGAAAACGAGCTGTCTAATACAAAAACTATCTTGAATATGATCTCCGTTCTTCTTTGCGTAATTTCGGGTATAAGTATTATGAGCATAACGTTCTTTTCAGTAAAGGAAAGAATTCCCGAAATCGGAATAAGAAAGGCTTTTGGTGCAGGAAAACTCGATATAGCCTTTCAATTCGTGTTTGAAATGATAATAATAGCAGTTTTTGCATCGTTGCTCGCAATCGGATTAAGTATTGTAACTTGCAAATTGCTTGAAACGTTCCTTATTGAGATTTTGTATATGACATTTTCCGTGGACATCACTCCTCAAATGATAATTGCACCTCTTTTGGTGGGAATTTTTGAAGCGGTTGTCTGCTGTATCGTCCCCAGCCTATATGCCGCTGAAATTAAAGTGACTGATTCTCTGAGGTTTGAATGATATTTCCCCGTGTGCAGTATGATAATACATAAACAAGCAGTCCCACCGCAATAATCACGGTGGGATTGTCTGTTTTAAAATCTTGATTTTCTCAATCTATCATTATCTTATTTCTTCCTGCCGCCTTAGCCTTATAAAGTCGC
>OMDZ01000839.1_pt1 | contig 16741 bp, 13 predicted proteins | sample 1673641 | NCBI WGS metagenome assembly OMDZ01 (sample SAMEA103958117, study PRJEB25191) | human gut metagenome | biome: human-associated habitat [ENVO:00009003]; feature: intestine environment [ENVO:2100002]; material: feces | place: Germany | collected 2013/2015
TGGCTGCAATAGACCGAATGCTCTGCCAAGCGGCAGAGCATTTTTTGTATATCGGTACGGAGGAGATATTTATGTCTGTGAGTTATAAAAAACTCTGGAAGCTGCTCATCGATAAGGACATGAAGAAAAAGGACCTGTGTGAAAAGGCAGGTATTAGCCCAGCATCTGTCACCAAGATGGGGCGGAACGGGCATGTTACCACAGAGATACTCGTGAAGATTTGTGCCGCGTTGGATTGTGGAATTGAGGATATTATAGAAATTGTGCCGGATGAAAAGCAACCATCAAATAAAGCGGAGCCGGGGGTGATGAGATGACTATCGTAGAATCTATTAAGTGTGTTTTACAACAAAATAATGATGGTTTGACCTCAAAACAAATATATGATGAGATTATTCGTCAGGGATTGTATTCTTTTGGAGCAGAGAATCCTGTTGGTGTTGTCAATGCTCAACTTCGCCGTCGGTGTATCGGTCTGGATTTTCCGACTGCTTACCCGATAAAATTCTTTGAAATTGCGGGTTATGAAGGAAAAAAGATCAAATTCCGTTTGATTTCGACAGAAAATACAGCCACTATTATTACTGCTCCCAAAACTACAGATATTTCTGAACTGTTACCGGAAGAAAAAATCAAAGCTGCGCTGCAGGAGCATTTACAAAATATACGACAACAAGTATTTGATTCTGTCCTAAACAATTCCCCAGAGTTCTTTGAACATCTTGTGGTTGACTTGCTTTTAAAGATGGGGTATGGATATGATAAAAATTCGGGTATTGTTACAGGAAAACCACATGATGGCGGAATTGATGGAATAATTAGTGAAGATAAGCTCGGCTTGGATTTGATATATATCCAGGCTAAACGTTTTGCTAATGGCAATAAGGTTACCCGGCATGATTTACAGGCCTTTATTGGCGCCATGGAACATATTAACAAAGGTGTTTTTATTACAACATCGTCTTTTACGAGATCTGCAATACAATTCATCGAGAAGCAACAGCAAAAAAATATCAAATTAATAGATGGCAATTTACTTGCAGATCTTCTTGTTAAGTATGAGGTTGGCGTGGCAGCGGCACAAACTTTCAAATTATATAAACTCGATACCGAATATTTTAACTTTTAAATCATTCGCCTAATCCGGATATAGAGATAGGAGCTTTATTATGGCGGGAATTGTTGGAACAATTACTAATCTGAGTGATTTTTTGTCGAAAACACAAGTGTGCTTATCCGTAAAGCCTAATGATCCCCAACAGCAAATCATTTGCCTCGAGGCAGATAGGAAGTATTCTATCCCTGCTTTTCAGAGAGAGGTTAGATGGGATGACAACAATCTTAAAATGCTTTTGTACGATTTGTCTCGCAGCAGCAAGTTTTTGGGAAATATAATATTAACGATTAAATCTGACCACACTTGTGAAATTATTGATGGTCAACAACGTACAACTGTACTTATGTTGATTGTTTCCTGTATAAAGAAAAAGTTTGGGACCAAGATATCGACGCCAGATCTGTGCCCTCTTCGCAATGAGGGGTTTACAGGCTTCCAGACACTCTTAGAAAAGGCCTTTGATCAGGAAGCAATTACATCCGATGATTGGAACGCTATTCTTAAAAGCGATGATTATCATCAACTTCCTCGTATTCAAAAACTATGGGACACGATATCTTCTTCCGAGTTGTTAGCTGACCGGCATAAAGCCCAGGGGCTTCTTGATAACTTGTGCAAATCTGAGTTCAATATAATTGCCAGCTATTCTAACGATGTAAATACCAGCATCCAGTATTTTCTGGATGTAAATCTTAAAGGCATTCGTTTGGATACTGAAGATATTTTCAAAGGTTATCTTTTTAGTCAGGATAGCCGCGAACTCACACGTTCTCTTTGGCAAAAGAATAAGCGTGATGTATTACGCTTAAATGGCGTCACGCAGAGCTCGGAAGAGAAAAGATATCCTCTGATGAAGTTGTATGAACACTTTTTCTATTGTGACTTATATCTTCCTCGCGAGGGAGATTGCGAGTATAGTACACTCAAGTTTGGTGAAAACTTTTGTCTCACATCCGGATTTGAAAGTGGAAGTACGAAATATTACGAAGGTAGCCATTTAATTGAAGCCATACGAGATCGGGACTATTTGCAAAATGTACTCTCCAGACTCAATAAATGCGTTGAAATAATGACGGATATTATTGAAAGCGAGGGACCTTCTACTCCGTTTAAAGACAAATTTATTTGCGCTAAAAAGGTAGATTCTATAGATATTCAAAACTGCCATTCGATGCTAAAGAAGATACTTATGGAAAAAGAGGTGATTCCTAAAATTTTAGCGTTAAAGTATATCCTTACATACTTTGACGGAAAGCCTCACGCAAAAGAAGAGTACAAGTCAGTCTATAGCGTCTTTTGTGCAGCGGTCTTGTTTACCGTTTTCGCAAACAAAAAAGAGAGTGATACTTTCTACAACTTTGTAAGACTGGAAGAATGGAAAAGCAAGATAAACAAATGGCTTTATGACTATATTTCTTCTCATGCACTGACCAGAGGTAAAGTTCTCGCTGCATATAAATATAGTGAAAGTGACGATGACCCAATTCAACAAATCCGTTGTAAGTCTTTGGCGGCGATTAGTAATTTCTTCAAAGTAACGAAGAACGGTGATAATTATAACATGGGTATTTCCAACGCAGCTGAACTTTGTAATTTTTTTGGAGATAAAACAGTTTATAGTTTAGAACACTTTATTGTAGGAGAATGCGGAACTCTTCATGTCAAAACCGCAAAATACGATTTCCCATATAAATATCCACCAACGATTCAGAAGTACAGAAATTCTCTATTTAATTTTATTTTTATTCCTCAACCGCTTAATAGTTCTCTTTCTAATGAAGGATTGTTTATTAAAGTAGCAGAAATCCATACACATGAAAACGAGATTAAATGCAGCTATAGCAAAGGATACTATGGACTGTTAAACAAATCTCCTCGTATGTACTTTCAACGCTACCCTACCGAAAAGGAGATAGATTCCTTCAGTACTGAAGAGGATGCCAGAGCATACCTAAATGAATATTTTACTAAAACATTTCCGGAAGAGTTTTTACAGTTTTCAACGGCGCTTGTAAAAAAAATCAACTGGGGTTCTTAACACGAAGGCGTTCTCGGATATTTCCGAGAGCGCTTTCTCATTAAATGCGCAGCATGGTAACGACATATCTTGCGGAAACTATTATTGTCCATTTTATTGTACTTGCTTTATAATATCATGATCTTTAAAGAAAGTCACTTTCTCCATAAAACCTGGTGTGTGCAGCATTTTATTACCGGTACTGTGTTGACTGTTGGTGAATTTTAATATATACTTAAGTATATACTTACGTATAAATAGAGGTGCTATATGCTGAAATATCAATTTCCCGCTGTAAAGGGCTGTCAGGCCGGAAAAGATTACTATATCTGTATGGTTCCCCTTGGGTTAATGAGTAAGATTTTTGTGACCGATAGCAGCGATGTCCCTGCCGAGTATCGCGCTCAAAGAAAGCTCAACGAAGCTCGTATTCCCGAAATCTGTGGATACATCTTGTCTAATCGAGATTCATATGTTTTTTCTGCTCTGGCCGCATCTGTGGACGGTGACATGAAGTTTGTCCCTGCTGACAGCAATGAGAATGCAGGCATTCTGGAAATCGATATGACCGCTTCCTTCCTAATCAACGATGGCCAGCATCGAAAGGCGGCCATTGAGGCAGCGATTGCCGAAGACGAGAGCCTGAAAGAAGAAACGATTTCGATTGTCCTTTATAAAGACCAGGGACTTCAACGGAGCCAGCAGATGTTTACTGACCTCAACAAGCATGCTGTTACCACATCGAAATCCTTAAACACACTATACGAGTCGAAAGATCCTGTGGCACTAATCACGAAGAATGTCGTCAACTCAATCAGCTTCCTACGTAAGTATACTGACAAGGAGAAAGACAACCTTAGCAAATATTCCTCTAACATCTTTACACTTAACACCTTCTATACAGCTAACAAGCGCATCTGTAAGGTGATCCATGATCAGGAAAATGCTGAAAAACTCATTCATACATTTTGGAATCACGTGGTTGTTAATATGCGTGAGTGGAACGAGATGGACAGTGGTGAATTAAGTAAAAAAAGTTTGCGAGAGGATTATATCACAACGCAAGGTCTGATTATCTTGGCACTGGGACGCTTGGGAGAATTCTATTGCGTGAATCCTCAGATTAACATGGCAAAATCGTTGAAGGGATTAAAGAAGATCGACTGGCTTCGAAATAATGAAGCGTGTTGGATGAACCGTGCAATTAAACCTAATGGAAAAATCAACAGAAATGAACAGGGTATCTTTTTGACATACATTCAAATTAAGCGACTTCTTTCTCTGCCAATCAGTGATGAGGAGGCAAAAAAAGAAAGAATCATGATGGGATAATCCTGGAGAACTCAAATGGAACAGAATACATTTAATTCAAATAACATCGATGCTGGAAGCAAAATTGCCAGTTTTCGAGTAAAACAAAGTATGCCATATGAATTCAAAGTGAATTACGCGCGCATAAGAGCATGGGAATTCTACAATGAATGTGGAAAAAGGGACTTGGATTGCTATGTTTCAGTAGGGGGACTTGACAGTATCACACTGTTCTTCTTCTTGAAATCAATAGGAATAGATGTGCCAGCGGTATCAGTCTCTTCGCTCGAAGATGTTAGTATCCAAAAAATACACAAACAGATTGGAGTTATCTCACTACCACCAGCAGTTAGAGCTGATGGTACGCGATGGAATAAGCAAAAACTAATCCAAGAATTTGGTTTCCCTGTACTCTCCAAGGAAATCGCCCGTAAAATTGAATTGCTTCAAAACCCAACTCCCAATAACAAAACCATAAGGCATGCAATTGTTACAGGCGAAACTGGTGAATATGGTGGATTTCAAAAGCATTCAAAAATGAAACTTGCGCAGAAGTGGCTTGAAAAATTCGGCGGATTAGAAAATGAAGAAGAAAGCGTGAATTATCAAATTGCACCGTTTAAAGTCTCCTCGAAGTGTTGCTATTACCTCAAAGAAAAACCGTGCTCTGATTGGGCTAAAGAGCACAATTGTGTACCGTATTTAGGGCTGATGGCATCCGAAGGCGGAAGACGTGAGAAGTCTTTGATGCTAAATGGCTGTAACTACTTTGGAAAGGGAACCATTCGTTCAGCACCATTTGCAATTTTTAATAGACAGGATTTATTACAGTTGGCACTTGATTTAAAGGTCCCTGTCCCTGAGATTTATGGAAGCATACTGAAGGATGAAGATGGTCATTTGTATACTTCTGGAGAGCAGCGAACCGGATGCTCGATGTGTGGATTTGGAATTCAGCTCGAAAAACGGCCTCATCGATTCGATCGGCTACGGGAACGGAACTACAAAGAATGGGATTTTTGGATGAATAGGTGTTGCTTTGATGAAAACGGGACACCGTATGGCTGGGGAAAAGTTTTAGATTATCTCGGAATTGGGTGGCGAGATATTCCGGATCCACATAACAGAAAAAAGTAAGGATGGGAATTCACAATGCCATATACAGGTAAGTTTCAAGTATTTGAAGATATCATTAAAGAAATTATGATCGTCTACAAGCACGACAGCCGTCCGTGGCTTATTGGCTACAGCGGTGGCAAAGATTCTACTTTGCTGGTCAGTCTTGTATATGAAGCCATGAAGCGGTTAAAGGATGCTGGCGCTAAGCTTGACAAAACCGTTCATGTCATTACATCCGACACGATGGTTGAAAATCCCATCGTAAAGAATTATATGCACTCATCCTCGGATAACATCAACCGAGCAGCGGGAAAAGATCGTCTCAACATCAAAGCCAGTGTGATCTACCCGGAGCCGGAACAGACATTCTGGAGCCGGGTCATTGGCCTGGGCTATCCTACCCCAGAGCCTCCCGGATTCAGATGGTGTACAGACAGGCTGAAAATCATGCCGATGAATAAGTTTGTCAACGAGCGAATCAAGGAGAGCGGCGAAATCATCATTCTTCTCGGCGTCCGCAAGGGCGAAAGTCTAACTCGAATGAAGACCATTACCGCACGGGAAATCGAAGGCAAACTGCTGAATATGCATAATGACATTCCCAATGCTTATGTCTACAATCCTATCACTGAAATCCCTAACGATTTGGTCTGGGAATTCCTCTTAAAAGGCGATTGCAGAAGTCCTTGGGGAAGTGACATGAAGTATTTGTTCAGTCTTTACCAGGGCGAAAACCTTGGTGAAGAAAAGAGCGTTTTGGGTGAGGTCGACCGTGAGAAAATTCCGATAACCGGCAACTCCAGATTTGGGTGCTGGTGCTGCACCATGGTGAAAGAGGATAAGTCGTTACAGAACTTCATCAACAAAGGTGCTACGGAACTAATTCCGCTTAGAGAATTCAGAAACGAATTGCTCAGAATGCGAGAGAATAGTCAATATAGAGATTCTAAGCGCCGCAACGGTTCTGTCTATAAAAAGTCAGACGGAAGCTTTGGAATGGGACCGTTTACGCTTGAAGCGCGATGCCTTATTCTCGAAAAACTCCTCGACCTCGAAAACGGGACAGGCATGGAGCTGATTACAGAAGCTGAACTGAAAGCAATTGACAAGATGTGGGACGAGGAGGGCGACCTTACATGTCGTGCACTCGTTGAAACCTACCATAAGGTCAAAGGCAAAAAGCTTCCATGGGATGATTATAAAACTCCGCGATTTGATGATGAGGCGATCCAAGCGATCAGGGATGTTGCAGATAAGTATGATATCCCGGTTGAGTTGATTACGAAGTTGATTGTTTCTGTAGATACCAATAAGCACATTACGAAGAACAACAAAATGCAAAAGGCATTTGACAGCATTATTGGGCAAGGCTGGTTGCACTATAATTCTGTCGAGGGAGCATTGAACCATGAAGATTAAGCGCATACAAGTAAAAAACATAGGTCCATATGTCAACGAAAATGCCTTCGATTTTGATGTATCAGACATTACTAAAAGAATGGTACTGATCGGCGGCAAAAATGGTGCAGGTAAAACGACACTGTTTAACGCTATCAAAATATGTCTCTACGGCTGCGTTGCATATGGCTTTGAATCCAATAACGCAAAGTACTTTGCCGAGATAGAGAAAATTATCAATGCCAATGAAAAACTGCAAAAAGTTGGTGAGGCAGAAGTTGTCATTGACTTGCTGATGGATGACGGAAAGTACGATCACACATACACGTTTGTCAGATCATGGAGGGTAGCAGGCAAGAAAATAGCAGAAACCTTTACTGTGTACAAAGACGGCGAGACACTTTCTGAGACAGAAAAGAGTGATTTTGAGAGCTATCTTTTACAGACACTGCCCCCCAATCTCTTCCGCTTCTACTTCTTTGACGGCGAAAAAATTAGTGATTTCGTGTTCAACAGCAGCAAAAACTCCGACTTCAAGGATGCGTTCTTAAAGCTCTGTAGCCTTGATACGATGGAGATTATTCGGGAAAACTTCCGTAGAATTTCTCGTAGCAAGGCAAAGGGGACCATGACGCTTTCAGCGGAATACGATAGATGCCTTGAAGCAGACAATCTGATTGCACAGAGAGTAGAATGCGCTGAGGATGAATATCGAGAGATTTCCAATGAGATTTTGATTATTGATCAGAGGCTTGCGTCTCTTGAAAAGGCATACGCCAAGGGTGGTGGTATTTCTAAAAAAGAATGGCGCTCTATGCAAGATCAGATTGCAAAAGAGGATGCTCGCCGTGAGGGACACCATAAATGGCTCAAAGAAATGGCCAATAATGTGCTCCCATTTATTATCCTTAGAACTCAACTGGAAGAACTAAAGGCCCAAATTGCACTGGAACACAAGGCACAGGTCGATGCAAATGTAAAAAGCACAATTGATACCCCGGAAATCAAGTCGATCATCTCCGGCGTGTTGAGCCGGGCAAATATAGAATTAGCCGACGATATTTCTGAAAAGGTTATCTACGAGATTGCCAGCTATGCCAGCCACACTTCACAGATAACGCCCATTCTCAATTTGTCTGACTTCGACAGATTTGAACTAACTGCAAAAATCAACAGTCTCCTGGCTTATGACACCAACCGTGTCAAAGAAGCGACTGATGACATTAAGGCTTCTTTAAAATGCGTAAAACGCATCCGAAAGAAAATGGAGCGGAGCAGTATCGAAAACTATGATGGATACTTGCAGATGAAAAGCGATTTGAATGAGCAGAAGTCCAAATGTACGCAACAGCTTCTGGAAGTAGATAAAGAATTGCAAGAACTACGCGCCCAGAAAGCGATATCTGCATCTAAGCTTGCCAAGGCTAAAAGTGATTATGAGGCACTCTTGAAAAAGCAGTCCATTAACGATATTTCAGCGCGTGCACTACTGGCATTTGATGAACTCCAAAAGACGCTTTACGATAAGAGTATTCGTTTAGTCGAGACGGGATTTAGCCAATTCTTCGCAAGTCTGATCAATAAATCTGATTTGATTGATGGAATCCATATCGATGATAGCCTAAATGTTCTTCCCTATAAAAACAAACACTTTAAAGCTGATGAAATACATAAAATCATTGGTAAGAACGGTGTTGAGTATCTTATTGCTCAGATCGGTCTGTATGCTTACGAAGTCCTGCAACAAAAGCTTATTGTCGATGAAGCCGAATTTGAACTGCCGGTTGAGGTAAAGCAACAGCTTTCTGCAGGAGAAAAGCAAATCTTCATTATGGCACTATATCAAGCGCTTTCGCAACTCAACAAAATCAATGTGCCTTACATTGTAGATACGCCGTTCGCGCGAATCGATAAGGAACATCGCGGAAAGATCCTGAGTCAGTTCTTTAAGAAACTAAACGGTCAGATTATCATCTTGTCCACCGATGAAGAAATCGTCGGGGACTATCGCGAGAGTATATCTGACATTGTATCTAATACATTCGTTTTGAACCACACAACAAACGGAAATACTGAAATCCTGGCAAACACTTATTTCGGAGGCAAGCACAATGACTAATAAGCTTCATACGTCACAAAAGACCCAGGAGATATTCAACTCGTTAGGTCAGTCATTGAGATTGCAGCCGTTTATCCTATCTAAACTGGCAATCGCACTGTCGGTCAGAAAGGGACAACTTCAAGCCGATGACTTTAAGACTGATAATAATGGCTTGGAACTGAGTCGGCAGGTCATTTTCGGTGATCACGATTTGCTGTTTAAATCTCTCATCATTAACAACGAGGGCAAAGTGATTCGCGAGGATGACTATTTCCCCGGTTTGGTAAAGGCCCATTTGGATCGAGGAGCAAAGCTTCTCGAAGATGAAAAACGGTACAGCAAAGATTTCTATAATCATCTGTGCCATCTGGATGACAACATCTAAAGGAGGTTTATATGGATTATCCAAAGGTCAAAGTCTGTTTAGATACCTCAGAAGATAACCTGATAGATGAATTGTATACGCCGTGTTTAAAGTGGGCTGAACGCTTTGACCGAGGCGTCGGCTACTTCACAACAGGGTGGCTCACATACAACGTCGCAGGATTATCCGACTTCGCCTCTCGCGGAGGAAAAATGCGCTTAATTACAAGTCCCATTCTTTCCACGGAGGACACGGACGCAATTATTGGAGCTGAGAACCAAGATTGTAGCGCATTCCTGCGCCTCGAAGCAGCTCTCCTCGAAAATGTTGAGATACTCAAACAAGAAATGGAAGCAGATATTATAAATACATTTTCCTGGATGCTGTATGATGGAATTATTGATATGCGTTTTGCAATTCCTTGTGAAAAGTTGGAGGAAGGAGACTTTCACGATAAATTTGGCATTTTCTATAAGGGCAACGATGCGCTATCCTTCTCTGGCTCTATCAACGACAGCAAGCATGGATTCCAGAATTATGAAAGCATAAAAGTCTTCAAAACGTGGGCTGGTACACAGGAGTATGTCGATGCGGATACCGCTCGTTTCGAGAAAATCTGGAATCGAAAAGACCGCAATCTCAAAATATTTACCATTCCACAAGCAGTTAAAAACAAAATATTTGAATTGCGTTCCCCGGATAGGCCGTATTCTTTGCCGGCAGGTTCGAGTAAATGGGTTCATCAGGACATAGCAGTAAAGACCTTTCTGGAAAAAGAGCATGGCATTCTGGCAATGGCTACCGGAACCGGAAAGACTGTTACTGCAATGAAAATCATCAACAAGCTGTTTGATAGCGGGGAAATTCGTCGCGTTGTTATTACTATGTACGGCAACGATTTGCTGGATCAGTGGGCAATTCAAATTCGAGAAAACTACAAGAACAAGCAAATCAACTATCATTATGCATCCCAGAAGATGATGAAAGATTTCGTCATGCACCCAGATGATTCCATCTTAATTCTTTCTCGTGACGCCAGAAATCTCTCCAAATTGCTGGACTTGTTTGATCGTCTACCTGGCGATTATCGCAATGATACGCTGTTTGTTTTTGACGAAGTACATGGAGCTGGTTCTAATACTTTTGTCGAAAATCTTTCGGGCAGGCTCTCTCCGTATCGATATCGCCTCGGGTTGAGCGCTACGCCAGAGCGTGAGTACGATGAGGCTGGAAATGATTTCTTGCTGAATGAAATTGGAGAAGTAATTTTTGAGTTTACGCTGCAGGATGCCATTCAAAAAGGAATCCTGTGCGGATTCAATTATATTCCTCTGCCCTATGTTCTCTCTGACGAAGAAAAGCTCAAAAAGCGCAAGATTATCGCAGCGTTCAATGCAAAAAAGGAGAGCGGAGAACCTGTTGATGAAAAGGATATGTTTACTCAATTGGCGCTTGTCAATAAAACAGCGGTCAACAAGCTGGAGGAGTTTGAAAGTCTGATTTCTCAGCGACCGGAGCTGTTGCAGAAGTGTATCATTTTTGTTCAGACCATGGAATATGGCGCAAAGCTCCAGGAGATTCTTGTCAGGTACAGCGACAAATATCATACCTACTATGCCGATGATGAAAAAATCAATTTGGAGAACTTTGCGGCAGGAAAAATTGACTGCCTGCTGACCTGTAAAAAAGTTTCCGAGGGAATTGATATCAGCAGCGTCACGAACATTATCCTGTTTTCTTCTGACCGTTCCAGGCTCGTGACAACGCAGAGAATCGGGCGCGCATTACGCCTGGATAAAAACAACCCAGAAAAGAAAGCAACTGTTGTGGACTTCGTGATTGAGGATTCCGAGGAAAATGACAATAACGCCGATGCCGATCGTGCAGAGTGGCTTACAGAGCTTTCACAGACAAGGAGATGCGAACATGAGAAATAAAATCATCGAAAATGCGATTGATTCCGTTGTCAACGCATCGAACACCTCGTCCGACTTCAAACTGGCATTCAGACAATATGTCAAAAACAAGTTTGATGATAACGCCAAAGAGAGCGATTTAAAACGGATACTTACACTGATTGAGGATGATGAGGAGGATATTCAGGTATGAAGATGGCGATCCTCGAGCTCGAATATAAAAATATCCGAAAAATCACTGCCTTGAAGCTCCCCTTTACCAAAGCCGATGGCTCCGTAATCAGCAACAATTTTATTATGATGGCCAACGGTACCGGTAAGACAACCACAATGGAACTCATCAAAGGATTATTTGATGGAACAGCCGCTGGATGGACTGCGTCCAAAGTGCGTTCTTTCGCGCCTACATTAACGGAAGCAGATACAGGTGAATTCAGCATCACTGTCAAATTTGATGATAGACAGTATAAGTACTTCCTCTCTATGAATTACAAAGATGGAACGGTGCAGGTGGAAACCTCTGCTCCTCCCAAGGGTCGAGAAGCTGGACTTCGTTTACCTGAGTCTATTCGCGGTATTTTTACGCCTGAATTTGTTAGGCGCTTTGTGTTTGACGGTGAGCAGGCGGCGAAGTCTATGGACAGCTCATCCAATGAAGCTGATGAAACGATTCGCTACCTATATCGCCTCGATGAATTGGATGAGATTTTGGCCGCAAACCAGAGAATCCTTACCGAAATCCAAAACGCCGAAGGAAAGCGTGGAACATCCAGTTCACTTAGCAATTTGCGTACCCGGCAAAGTGACATTGACGCAATTCGGGCCAAGCTGAGAGCACGGTGTGAGAAGCTTCGCGAAGAGATTGCTGCGTTTGAAGCTGAAAAAGTAGAGAAGGAGAAACAGCGCCAGGAACTCGACAAGAGCTATGAAAAGCTGAATCAAGAGAAAAATGATATTCTCAAGGAACAGCAGAAGAATCGCGGCGAAATCGACGTTAAGATCACTTCTATTCTGGGGATAATTAAGTCTCCCTATCTACTGAGCGAAAGCCTCTGTGCGAGAATGTTCGAGTTAGGCAATAGCATGAAAAAACTCAAGTTGCCTAAAACCATTGCCAAAGACTTCTTCACCGAATTGGCTTCTGCAGACCGGTGTGTCTGCGATAGATGCATTGGCGAACGGGAGAGAACGGCTATCCTGAAGCGGGCTGACCAGTATCTGGGAAGTGACCAACAGTCGGTTCTTAACACGGTTAAGAGTAGTCTGATGGACAGTGTGTATGACGAACGCTTAAAAAAGGCCTTCGAAGAACTCGAGGAACTGAGAGCTCAAGCTAATCGCCTCGATACGAGATTTAAAACTAATGAGGAAAAACTCATTAAAGCCGGAGGCGAAAAGGCTCGTGAACTGCAGGAGCGAATTGAGGAACTGATCAGACTTATCAGCATTGCTCGTGATGAACTTGAGCGCATTGAATCCAAGGATGAAAACGACGATTCTCTGACAGAAGAAAACAACCTTCACAAGGCGGATCAAAAATTTAAGTACTACGAGCAGGAAATAGCGAAGGCAACAAGAACAAATACTGCATTGCGCAAAAAAGAGTTGGTTGATTTCTTGGTGAATAAGATCAAACTACAGGCTACCACAGCGCTGAAGCAAGAAATCGTCAGAAAGACCAACGAGAAACTTCGCCGTGTTATCGTTGACGATTATGTAGAAATCGAAAGCATCGATAGGTACATAAAACTAAAGGGTAGGGACGGTGCCAGCGAAGGTCAAACTCTTAGCATTGCCTACTGTTTCCTGGGCACTCTTTTCGAAGATTCCGAGTTGGAATTTCCGTTCATTATCGACTCGCCTACCGGCAAGATGGATTTCGAAAAACGGCAGGCTGTTGCAGATATCATTCCTTTGGTATTCAATCAGATGATTGCCTTTGTTCAGTCAGCAGAAGTGGAGCGTTTTGCGGACAGATTCTATGCAAATCCCGATTCGCAGTATCTTACGGTTGTGGCATCTCCCCAGGATCAGGCCGTAGTTGTTTATGAAGGAATTGACTTCTTCGATTCGTATCAAAGAGAGCACAAAGGAGATGAAAAATAATGCATTTTAAGATAGCGAAAAGTGCCCAAAGCTACTTTAACAACATTATGAATCTCGAAGGCTCCCACGCTGCGGAGGATAAGAATAAGTTTATCCAATTCGATGTGTACTACTGCTGTGCATTGATTGGCATGGCAGCAGGCCAAATCGACGAGGATACTTCGGAGTTGAAGGATCTTGTTGAAAGGTACCCAGTTCAATATCGTGACTGTAAAGCACAAATTGCTGGGTTACTGGTGGCATCTGAGGCCAGAAGACTCGGCATCGATACGCAGAGCCCTAAGCTGGAGCAGATTATGCTACAGTATCTTAGCAACAATGATACTCTGCTGTCTGAGGATGGAATTAAAACCCTTAACGCCTATGCGTTGAAAGGATACCGCCTGATTACTGATTATCCGTTGTTTGACAAACCTACTTCCAGAGAAGAATTTCTGGATGCATTCAATGTAGCCATGCAGTTTTACGAAAAGAAAGATAGCTAATCTGTGTAGGTGCTTAGTTAACCTGCGAGAGCGCACCACGAATACCCCACAGCCAAAATAGCGGCTGAAACGTAATGTTCCAGCCGCTATTTTTCTTAAAAGTTTCAGTAGCTGTTTCCGTCGAACTGTGGTATATGTTTGTGCTGCAAGGAGGCGAGCGCATGAAATACAAGCTGCTGAAAGACCTATATGACTGTTTTGTTATGAAAACGTACCCCTAAAAAGGGCGCAAAACGGCTCCCGCCTTTCGGCAGGCAGCTTGCGCTATGCAATAGCGCATTCAGGCGGAACTGGGGATGGCATCAGGTTCCCATCCAAGTGCTTTCAGTCGTTTGAGATAGCTGTTTATCTTTCTGTCGCGGTTAAAAGAATCGTAGTAGTCAGAACCGAGGTCATGGAAAGCAGTCTTGTTTTTAAGAATGTGGTATATGGCGATCAGCATGGAATGGGCGACTGCAAGCGTGGCTCGATTTTTGCCACGTCTAGCAGAAATTCGCTGGTACTGTGCAAAGAAATACGAACTCTTTACGGTTTTTGCAGACTTTGCACATTGCGTCAGAATCGTTTTGAGTGCCTTATTTCCTTTCGTCGTTTTACCATGTTTTCTTCTTCCTGCGCTCTGGTAGTTACCGGGACAGACACCAGCCCATGAGCAGAGATGTGCTGCACTGGGGAATCTGCCCATATCCAATCCAATTTCCGCCAGAATAACTTCTGCACTTCGTCTGGCAATGCCAGGAATTTCGTCTATTGCCTCAATCGCTGCTTCATATTCGGCCATATACTCCTGCACCAACTTATCCAGTTCACCAATCCGACGGTTCAGGTCATCAATATGATCGATAATCTGCGCCAACAGTTTTCTCTGCAGCGGTGTGGTAATTCCTTCGATTGAAGCAACGATCTGTTCCAGCTTCGGACGCATCCGTCCATGAACCAGTTTGGAGACCTCATCACTGTCTGGAATATCATCATCAATAATCCGCTGGAGAAGTTTACGGGCACTTTTGCCGGTGATGTCTTTCACTACAGAATCAAGCTTGATATTGGCACCTTCCAGAATTTTTTGCAGACGGTTTACTTCCCGGCAGCGTTCTTCCGTCAGGCTTTTGCGGTAACGGGTGATCTCACGCAATTCACGTTGCTCCCGGTTAGGAATATAGCTGGCTTTCAACAGGCCATGCCGAAGCAGGTCTGCGATCCATTCCGCATCTTTCACGTCCGTCTTGCGTCCTGGCAAAGCTTTCATGTGTGCGGCGTTGACAATCATTGCATCCAAATCCATTAACTCAAACAAATTGTACAGAGGTTTCCAAAATACACCTGTGCTTTCCATGGCAATCATCTCACAGCCTGATTCTGTGAGCCAATTTGCCAAAGTCTTGATTTCGCTGGTGGTCGTGCCGAATTCTCGCAGCTCCTGTTCGCCGCCATTCACCAGACAGGCTACGATGACTTTCTTATGCACATCAATCCCACAACAACACCGATAGACAACTTCCATAACCAAACGCTCCTTATAAAAGTTGTCACGGCGTGCTCTCCTAAAAGCAATTATTTTGCTATACGTCCTTGATGCCATTCGGCTGGGACAATTTGTGGTTCAACAGGAGAGCAAAACCAGTTTTATGCGCGCGCTCGTAGCGGCAAAAAAAGCCGATCTTGTGCCGTGCATATCTATTTTACCATATGCAGAAGGTTATTGCACTCCGTTTTCATTCATCGTGGTGCAAGAATGTAATGCTGCATGAAGTTTTATGCCTTTTTTCTGAGCAGAACATCCGCGATACATTCAGTTGCTTTAACCTTGTTTTCCTCTATGATGTGTGCGTAGAAATTTTCGGTGGTGCTTGCGCTGGCGTGTCCTAGCTGAGCCGCCACAGTTACAATGTCCGTACCGTTGGCTAACAATACCGATGCAACCGTATGCCGGAAAGCGTGAGGGTTGATATGAGGAAGATCATGACGGCGGGAGAAGTCATAAAGCCAACCGGTGATGCTGTCCGGGTTCATATGTTCTCCGTTGTCCTGAGTGAACACATACCCTGTATCGTGCCATCTATCACCATTTGCCAACTGTAACCGGAGTTGCTCCCGTCTGTGCTTTCGCAAAAGGCTCATTGTTTCGGCTGGCAAAGAAAGATATCGTGTGTCGCTTGTTTTTGTAGTGCTTTCATATACCCCCCGACTGGGGGACACGATTAAGGCGCGGTCTATTTTTATCCGGCTGTTGTCAAAGTCCACTTTCTCCCACTTTAGCCCCATGATCTCGCCCCTTCGGTACCCGGTGACGAGCAGCAGATGGGTAATAAGCTGCTACTTGAGGGGTTCCGTCTCAAGCGCTTTCAGCATTTCAGAAATCGTTTCTGGCTGGAAGTAGTTCGGAACTTTCTTTGCAGCTTTCGGCGGTGTGGCCTTCGTAGCAGCGTTATACGGTACAAGCATTTCTTTTTCTGCCTGGGCTAGTACAATGGAAATGAGGCGGTGGTAGGCCAGTACGGTTCTTTCCGCAAGTGGCTGCATGTCATGCTCTACGGTGAACACCTCGTTCAGCGTCTTCCCCATAGCTTGTGCAATGGCTTGTGATATGCTTCCAATCCCGGAGAATGAAGTCTATCGTGCATTTCTGCGGCTGTACTGCAATTTGAGGGATCATCCAGAGGTTCTGGACTTCCAAATCAAGAAACTTACAGAGATTCGCAGCCGACAGATGCTGTGGAGTCTGGCTGTGGTGGAATTGAACAGGGAAATATCGGATGTTTTAAGTCATACTGAACTCCAATTAAAATCTTTAGAAAAGATTTTAA
>OMDZ01000843.1_pt1 | contig 16700 bp, 18 predicted proteins | sample 1673641 | NCBI WGS metagenome assembly OMDZ01 (sample SAMEA103958117, study PRJEB25191) | human gut metagenome | biome: human-associated habitat [ENVO:00009003]; feature: intestine environment [ENVO:2100002]; material: feces | place: Germany | collected 2013/2015
ATAATTGAAGTAAACAAGGGCTAAAGCAGGAGATTTTTTATTTCTAAGTTTTAATCTATAAGATTTTTACTTTTGCAATTCTATTTTGAGACAGCCTCTTGTCGTTAGTTGGCCAGACGAAACGTGTTGCCGATTCTGCCGCATATCTTGTCGGTGTCTTCCTTGATTTTCGGGTTTACCAGTTCAGCATACACCTGCGTGGAGATTATGCTCTTGTGGCCGAGAACTTTCTGTAAGGTATCCAAGGGCATTCCCTGGTTCAATGCGAGGGTTGCAAACGTATGACGTGACTGGAGTTTTTCAAATAATCAAATATTGCGAGTGGCTTATCGGCAAAAATCATTTCATAATCTATATATATTTTAGTTTCCATATAATTGTATTAAAAATATTAAAGCAAAATCACCATAATTATCTTATCTGTAATAAAATGTTAAGTATAAAATATTCCTATCACTGATTATTGCCGATACTGCTTTATGGCCCAAAGAATCTAAACTATGCAATCTATTCCGCTTCTTGTAGGCTACTAACTTACGGTAGAAAATTGCTTTTAAGCTCTCTGTATTTAATCAGTGTTTATTATTTGAGTACTCAAAGATAGAGATTTACCTACAGATAATGAAAGGTCAGAGAATTTATAATTAACTTTGTAACCATAATATTAGTCCTCCAATATTTAATTTATAAGTAGATTATGTCATTCAAGGCTAAAGTTTCTATAGATGCAAATGGTGTGAAAGAAGAACGTTCCGTACTATTTATACTGACTCTTCTACTTGGCCGAACTAAAAATAATATTGATATAGGGACCACTCAATCTAATATTGACGGATATATTGAGTTGCTTGATTCATCAAATAGAATCAGTGGTAAAATGACCGTTCAAGTAAAAACTGTATCTAAAAGAGATGAAGGACTTAATAAGTACCCTTGTCCTACTTCTTTATTTGCATATGCTGAAACAACAACTGATAATGTATTCCTTTTAGCAGTAGACCATTCTCAGGATAAAGTCTTATATAAACATATTTCGCCAAAACTTTTGAAAGAAAATCGTGACAAAGAACAACAAGAGACTATTACGTTGCATTTCAGCCCAAACGAGGAACTGCGTAAAGATAATATTGAGACTGTATTAAAAGATTGGTTAAGTGTATGCAGTAGCCGTGTATATTGTTTAACTCATGGTGAAGCCATTTTAGAGGAGAATGGCGAACTAAAATCATATCTCCTAGATATGCCTAAAATGGCAACAGATTTAAGACCCCATGATATTCAGGAGATCCAAAACTTTATAGATACATATAACAAATTATTGGAATCTGATTTCAAATACATTAAAAGCGTTCTTTTCCCTAATGTATGGAAACGTGGAATTGCAGTATATACATATTCAGATAGTTCATTAGAATATTCTCTATACAATGTAAATGTAGGAGAACTTGTCGCGCCAATAGTTCAAATGCCTAAGTGTTCAATTTTTGAGATTAAACACGAGCATGACTATGCCTCATTCTCCTGTACCGAAAATAAACTTAAAGAAAATCCTAATTTATATTCTATTTCTATCATTAAGAAGCATGTAGAGGACTTTATCAAAAAGCGGAAAATTATTCCACTATATGAGAGTTTTTTAGTAGAATATATTCATGAGTTTATTGAAGCAAATTGGAGACATCTACATTTAAAAAAGTATTCTGAATTAAATGTGTGCTCGTTGATTCAACACTTTCAATCAAAATACCCATACATTGACAAAATGCCAGTACACATAGTGTCTGGAGGGAAATCTTTATATGTAAATACTGTATATGATGCTATTAAGCTTTTATCCAAGATGGAGTACACGACCATACCATATCCATATCCTGCTAAAGGTTCTTATGGAAATACTGGAATGGTATATGATTTTTATTCTCCAACAACAGTGTTGGAGAAATCTCGAATAGTAATTATAAATACAATACGGGCATATCAGAATTTTATACAGTCAGAGTTCCCTTCATTAGCAAATGACCTTGATGCTTTTTATGGTGGAAATCTTATTTCTGTCTTGGTAGACTATTCTGATCCAGGACATAAATTTATATTTCACATTCATTATTTTAGAAGCATAATACCATCTAATGAAAAGGTTGTTATAATTGAAGATATAAGTGATTCGAAAATGTTGAAAGAAAATAATTTATCTTCTGCACGGGATCTGTTTAGGAAAGAACCTGTAATATTCAATGGTCAAAAATTTTCTTGTTTCAGAGGAGGAGGGCTCAATGATATGACAATATTATTCGGAAAATATAATTGTTTAACCTATTTTTATGAGTTATTAGAAACTCATTTTAACGATTATTTTAGCCGATATGGCTGTATGTAATTACAAGAAAGACAAAAGTTCCACTCAAGATAGTATATAATTAGAAAAAATATTATCTTTGTATTTAAGATAAAGCGTTCTTGTTCAATAATGCAGAATAAGACAGATAAGGGAACTTTGCTCGTTTCTAAATCGTTACCTGTCAAGATTCTCAATTTCATAAATTGCTTGTTTTCAGAGAGGAATAGAAATTGTTATGCCTAAAGCAATGGAAGGTTATGTGTTTTCTGATTCCGGCTTGGGCAATCCACTGTTTCAAAGGATGATGAGTCATGGATCGGGTTAAGCCTTTGAAGACTTTTCCGGTGCCCCATTCGCCACACAACTCCAGTGCTTCCTGACTGATAGGGAGGGTGGCCTCGGTTTCTGTCTTTTCGGTGCAGATACGGATGTAATAGCCTTGATCCGGACCGACTTCAAAGTCACGCCAATCCAGCTTCAGAATATCACTGATACGGAGGCCGGTCATGCAAGCGAATAGGGAGGCTTGTTTCAAGACTGGAATCTTGCAGGGTGTAGCGGCCAGTTTCTTGACTTCATCAAGTGTCAGATACTCTTTCTTGACCTCTTTCCATTCTATCTTTTCCAGAAAGTCGTTCAAGTTCTCACGCAGCATCTTCTCTTTATAGGCTATTTTCAACAAGGCTCGGAAAGTTGAATAATAGCCGGCTGCCGAATTTCGTGAGATGTAAGCATTGGGATGATTGATCTGTTTGCATTTGAGCAGGTAATCCCTGAACTTCTCGCAAAGTTCTACGGTAACGTCTCCGAATGTGCATTTACCGCCGACAAATTTCTCAAAGTGGTTGTAAACGCAATCCCATTTCTCATATTTTTCCCGTGCCTTTGTCCGGAAGTAGGCGAGGAAATCTACCTTTTGCTTGTTCTTATCCAGGAACCCGAATTCTTCATTGATAAGTGCCTGAACACGGATACAGCGGATTGCCTCTGCCTTGTTCAGCATATCCTGATTGAACATTCTTTGCTGCTCGTTCTTAGGCTTGGCATAGATGTAGATACCGAGGAATTCCCGGCGACTCATCTTCATCGTATAAGGATTGCGGATTGCCGGATAATAATCCAGATAAAGAGATATGCGGTCGTTACGCAATGGCTTTTGTCTCAAAGTTACGTTGGTGCATGTAAGTGTCATAGCTATATTGTTTTTTGATTAATACTTGTTTTTGTTGCAAATAAAATAGGTGTTCTAATGGTGGTATTTATCACCGGAAAATAACTTTCGGCTCATTCTATCTTTGGAGGCTCAAAGAACTTGTCCAGCTCTGCCCGCAGGATCTTGGTATATTTACCGACCTTGATACGTGGGATATTATGGTATTTCACATAATGGTAGAGCTGGTCCCGTGTCAGATTGAATCGCTCCATCGCTTCGGCAATAGTGTAGTATTTTGGTTCTTCGGGAGCTATGAGACCTTTGGCAATGTCCACATGCTTCTTGGAGTAGTACACCATGATTCCGACTTTCTTTTTGGGAATGGCATTCTTTGATACAAAAGAATAGATGGCCGTTAGTGTCATGCCGAACTTCTCCTGCATGTCTTGCGTGCTGTACCATTCCTTGATCTCAGGATCGGGAGCTTTCTTTGCAAAGTAATCATCAATATGCTTTTTGCTCCAATAGGTTTTTCCACGGTGAAAGGTTCGTGGAATATTATGTTCCTTAGCGATATGAAATATCCAGGAATCCTTTACGCCATACTTCTCCTTGACTTCAGCTGTGGTGTAAAAGTCGGTGATGCTCTGCTTGGCTCTTGGTAGATGTTTTTTGTAAGGAGAAGCATTATCAAACAGAGCCTCGATGTCTCGTTTCCTGATAATAGTCTTTCTCTTTAACTGAACCGATTTTATCAGGTTAGTTTCTAGATACCTATAAAAGGTAGCCCTGCTGATACCGATATACTTTGCAGCTTCGCTTGGGGTGAAGAAATCCTTGTCAATGCAATCTTCTTTTTCGGTTTGCTGATTGACCATTGTTTGGAATTCGCTAACACGCTTTTGCCTTGTTTTTTCTTTGTAGGCAAGGTTAGCACAACGACGCGAACAGCATCGTGTCGAGATCTTGTGGGCAATAAATAATTTGCCACACCACTCACATTTTTTCTGAATGTTGATGTTACTAGCCATTTCATTTATCTTTTTATTTCGCCAAAACTGTATCTCTGCGTATCACTGTGTCTCACAGCGTCTCATTTTTCCACGACCTTGCCAACGATAATCCTCGGATTTTCGTGGTGAGGTACACAGGAGGTACAAAAAATGGCGTAAAAAGGCTTAGCAACGATTATCAACGATACTTGAGCAACAAAAAAGGCGCCCGTAAAGAGCGCCATATTAATCGATTATAATCAATTTAACTATTTAATAATCAGTAAATTACTTACCGATGCAGAAATTCCTAAATATATTCCCCAGCACCTCATCCGTCTCAATAGTTCCTCCCACAATTTCGCCAAGGTGGTATAGGCATTCGCGTAGATCCTGACTGACGAAGTCACCGGAGAGGCCGATGGAGAGTCCGTCTTGTACGCGCTGGATGGCTGCGAGGGCGTGGGTCAGGGCTTCGTAGTGTCGGATGTTGCTTACAACGACGTCGGTTTGCGAGAGGTCGGGTAGGGCGGCAAAACCGATGAGTAACTGCTGGAGGGCGTCAAGGCCCTCTTTCTGTTTAGCAGCAAGGGTAAGGAGGTGGGCATCTTGGGGCAATCCGTCGAAGGTGATGGAGGAAGCCTGAGGTGCGAGATCGGCTTTGTTTATCACTAACACAAGGTGTTTACCTTCGCATCGGGGCAGTATCTTTTCGGCTAGTTGCTGGTATTGTTCGTAGGCACAAGTAGCATCGATTACCCACAGGACGATATCGGCCTGCTCCAGCTTTTGGAAGGTACGTTCGATACCTAGGCTTTCAATGGTGTCGTGGGTATCGCGTATACCGGCTGTGTCGATAAAGCGGAAAGTGATACCGCCCAGGTTCAGGGTATCTTCGATGACATCGCGCGTGGTACCGTGGATGTCACTAACGATGGCACGTTCTTCATTTAGCAAGGCATTCAGCAAGGTAGACTTGCCGGCATTGGTTTCGCCTACAATAGCTACAGGGATACCATTTTTCAACGCATTGCCTACACTGAACGAGTCGGCCAGGCGGCTGATAACCTTTTCTATTTGGGAGGCGATGGCTTGCAGTTCCGAACGGTCGGCAAACTCCAACTCTTCGTGATCGCTGAAGTCCAGTTCCAGTTCCATAAGAGAGGTGAGGTGCAGAAGCTTATCACGTAACAGGGAGAGTTCGTGGCTGAATCCTCCCCGCATCTGGTTCATGGCCATGCGGTGGGTGGTGGCAGAGGTCGAAGCGATGAGATCGGCTACAGCTTCTGCCTGACTCAGATCCATTTTTCCGTTCAGGAAAGCCCGTTGGGTGTATTCTCCCGGGCCTGCAGCACGGCATCCGTTTTTAAGGAGGAGGTGCATTACCTGCTGAAGAATATATGACGAACCGTGACATGAAATCTCTACGGAATCTTCTCCTGTATACGAATGGGGAGCACGGAATAGGCTGATTAGTACTTCGTCTATAATTTCGCCTGTATTCGTGCGGATCTGGCCGAAAGCCAATGTATAAGCAGGGCGTTCGATCAGGGACTTGCCTGTGGCAGGTGTGAAGATCTTATCGGTGATGCTGATGGCTTGTGGCCCGGACACACGGATGATGCCGATAGCACCGCCTTGGGCAGTGGCTATGGCACAGATGGTATCGTTGGATAGTTGTATGTTCACGTTGTTTATCTCTCTGAAAAATCTGTTCTTTTTATGGCTTGCAAAGATACGTCATTCGGATTACATCGCGAAATGTAGTTTGGAGAATTATGATTGCGGATAGAGGACTTGGGTAAGAATGAGTACTGTTTGCTCCAGATATTTTCGGTCGGTTTCGTCAAAAGTGTTCAGTTGGTCGCTGTCGATATCAAGCACACCTTTTACTTCGCCGTTGGCGATGATGGGCACTACTATTTCAGATCGTGAGAGCGAACTGCATGCGATGTGGCCGGGGAAAAGGTCGACATCAGCCACGACCTGAGTCTTTGCTTCGGCCCATGCGGTGCCGCATACCCCGCGTCCTTTCCTGATGCGGTAGCAGGCTACGCTTCCTTGGAAGGGACCTAAGTGCAGTTCGTTGTCATTTACCATATAAAATCCTACCCAAAAGAAACCGAAAGCTTCTTTTAAGGCTGCTGATGTGTTGGCCAGTATGCTTACAGCATTGGTCTCGCCTTCAATCAGCGGCGCATATTGGGTGAGGAACGCCTGATAGCGTTCCTCTTTACTCATATTTTCATTCGTCTTGAAACTTGCTTCCATTTGATCTGTTTTTAAGGAAACTGTTAGATGCGGTCTAATACTGTTTTGATCAGGTCGTCTATCTGATTTTTGTAGCCCGTATTGGCTTCCTTGATCAGTCGGTTGGCTATAACCATACATACGGTAGTGGCCTTGTGCCCCATCAGGCGGCTCAGTCCAGCCAGGGCCGAACTTTCCATTTCGAAGTTGGTGATGCGGTGTCCCTGATATTCGAAACATTCAATTTTCTCGTTCTGATGCGGGTCGGCCAAAGGAATACGGAGTTGGCGTCCTTGCGGACCGAAAAATCCGCCGCATGCCACCGTTACCCCGCGTACCATGTCCTGACGGGCAATGCGTTCTACCAGTTCCTCGTCAGCATGGATAACGTATGGAGCAGGTGCGCAAAGGTTGCCGCTCCATCCCAGGTGGTTCAGCAAGGCGCGTTCCATGGGCAGGTCGCATACAGCATTACGTCCGGCATAGAAATTGAGCAGGCCATCGAAGCCGACAGAGATTGCAGAACAGATGAAAGTACCTACGGGAGTATAGGGTTGCAGACCGCCGCATGTGCCGATACGTACGATTTCAAGCTGGCGGAAGTGGTCGTTCTCCTCACGCGTTTGGAAATTGATATTAGCCAGTGCGTCAAGTTCGTTCATTACGATGTCTACATTGTCGCATCCGATACCGGTAGACACTACAGTGATACGCTTGCCCTGATAACTGCCGGTAATAGTACGGAATTCACGGCTCTCAACTTCGCATTCTTTATTTTCAAAATGCGAAGCAACGAGGGCTACGCGGCCAGGGTCGCCCACAAGGATTACTTTGTCTGCCAGCCATTCAGGCTTTACATGCAAGTGGAAAACGGAACCGTCTTCGTTGATAATCAGTTCGGAAGAAGGAAAATACTTTTTCATAAGCGTAGGTGTTTTTTTTAGCTGCGAGTTATAAGCTCCGAGCTGTTAGTTTTTAGATTATGAGTTTTTGAGTCTTGGATGACGAGCCATAAGTTATAAGTTCAGATTTTAGTAATTTGTTGGTGAAGAAAGGGGGATGAACTTACAACTTATGACTTGTCATTTCGCCTTATTTATTCATTGGCTGACTGCTTCCGCCAGCAGTGGGACGGGCGATGGTTTCGCGCATGTCGGTATCAGCCTGAATATTTTTCATGCGGTAGTAATCCATGATACCCAGATTGCCGTTGCGGAATGCTTCGGCCATGGCCTTGGGTACTTCCGCTTCTGCCTCGATAACTTTGGCACGGGCTTCCTGGGCTTTTGCCTTCATTTCCTGCTCTGTGGCTACGGCCATGGCGCGGCGTTCCTCTGCCTTGGCTTGAGCAATGTTCTTGTCGGCATTGGCTTGGTCTATCTGCAGGGCGGCACCGATATTCTTACCTATGTCAATATCAGCAATGTCAATGGACAGAATTTCGAATGCTGTTCCGGCATCCAACCCCTTGCGCAATACCAGTTTGGAGATAGAATCCGGATTCTCCAATACAGACTTATGATTCTCTGACGAACCGATGGAAGACACAATACCCTCGCCTACACGGGCCAGAATCGTGTCTTCTCCGGCACCTCCCACCAATTGGCGGATATTGGCGCGCACCGTTACACGGGCCTTGGCAATCAGCTGGATACCGTCTTTGGCAACAGCTGTCACGGGAGGGGTGTCAATTACTTTGGGGTTAACGGACATCTGTACGGCTTCGAATACGTCACGGCCGGCAAGGTCGATGGCGGTTGCCATCTGGAACGGCAGCTCGATATTGGCTTTAGAGGCGGATACCAGTGCGTGTACCACCCGCTCTACGTGACCTCCGGCAAGGTAGTGCGCTTCCAGTTCGTCGCGCGTGATGTTTTGCAATCCTGCTTTATGAGCTTCAATCATGCCGGGCACAATGATATAAGGAGGAACATTACGGATACGCATCAGGAAAAGTTGTACCAGCGAGATGTTTACTCCCGATACTTTGGCAGACAGCCACAAGAAGAACGGTACATAATGGAAGAAAAGTACCAGGAAAATAATGCCTCCTATAATGAGGAAGGCGGTTAAATACATTGTGCTTGGATCCATGAGATTAAATATTAATTGTTAGTTATAAATAGGTTGATTCCTGAAATTTCACTGCTTGAGCCGCTCCACTAAGAGGACTCCGTCGGCAATACGGTCTACGATAATCGGAGTCTTTTCGTTCAGGAAGCCGTCTGATGACTTTACTTCCACGATGTCTCCGTTGATTTCGGCATAGCCGATAAGAGCCAGGCGGGTAGTGGTTACGCCTATATCACCTACCTTGACTTTTTCCTCGGCACTACGGTCTACTTTGGAGGTGATGTTTTTTTTCAATGCAATTTTGTCGAGTGTCTTGGAGCGCATGAACCATACCAACGAGCCGATACAAGCCAGGGCAGATATGATAAGCGTAATGACACCTGCCGTGGTGCCCATATAGGCAAAGGCATAGTAGTTGGCAAAGATGATGCAACCTCCTGCCAGAAAACCGGCAACGCTGATGCCCGGAATTACGAATAATTCCACTAAGAACAAGATTACTGCTCCTATAATCAATGAGGCGATAATGAGTATATCCATAGTTGTCTTTATTTGGTGGCTTGTTTTTCCAGGTTGCGCACTTGAATGGCAGTTTGCTCCATCTCAGTGGACAATTGCCGTACACGTTGCTCCAGGTCGAGGATGGCGGCGGACATCTTGTCCTTTTCCTGCTTGTTGGCTCGGGAGTATTCCGAACGCATATCTTCCAGTTTCTCCTGCAGTTGTTTGTAGCTCTGCTCCAGCTGATTGTATTTGCCATACGAGGCTTTGGCCTGCGGGGAGCGGAAATCGTCCAGCTGGTAGTAGGTGGAGTGGTCGTCAATGATGAATTGGAAATCATGCTTCTTGGTGGTCCGCGGCTTTGCGTTGGCAGCAGTCCGAAGTCTTTCTTGGGCGGCCTCTACCGCATCGGTGTCCGTCCATGTGTCCTTGATAGAGTGAAGTTGCGCCAATGATATCATCTTGTCCGGGTCCATCCCTTCGTAGTTGTACACTTGCTTGGATGAGTTGGGAATGAATACATAGATGCACACTTTGCCTTCCGGCTGGTAGCGGTCGGAGGCAAACCATCCCAAGTCGTTGAATTCGTCGATGACGTACATATAGTCGTTGTAGGGCGAATTGAACGGCATGCCCACATTTTCCGGCATCAGATAGGAGTCGGTATTCGTATTGTAACGGGTGACGAAAATATCATATCCTCCCATCGAGCCAGGGCCATCCGAAGCATAGTAGATAGTGATACCGTCCGTAAGTACATAGGGATAGTCTGCATTCATGGCCTCGTTGATGCTTCCGGGCAACAAGCTGCCATCACTCCATTTGTCCAGCAACTTGTTGCGCGAAAGGATACTGAGGGTGCTGTCCGGTTGCATTTCGCTATAATATAGCTTATTGCCCAGCTCCGTTTCGTATACCGTTCCGCCTTCCTTACCAGAATCATTGAAGTAGGTGTCGTACATGAACAGCTTGCCCGATTCGGGGCTGATTTTGTATGCATCCAGGAATTTTTCCTTGTCTACCACAAAGCTGTCGATGAAGCAGACCTCTTCCACGCCTTTCAGCATGCGCAAGTTGGATTTGCTTTTTTCCAATAATTGTTCGGCCTCTTCGGTGGAGCGTTTTCTCTTTCTCAGGTCGGAAATGTAGGTCTCATAAGTCTCGATGGCATCTTCGAACCGATATAAATCATTGTATGCCCGGGCCAAATAGAGTTGCCCGCTGGGGACGCGTCTTTTGACGGCGCTTTCCAGGTGTTTCAAGGCTTCTGCGGGTTCGCCGGTTTCCAGGCAACATACACCGTACCATAGGTTGTAATTTCCATTGCCAGGTTGTGTCTTGACGAGTTTCTTGAAAGTGGGCTTGGCTTCTTCGTATTCTCCCTTCTCGTACAAGGCTTTGGCTTCTGCCAGGCTTTGTGCGGAAATTGTTATGCTCAAAAGGCCGAATAGAAAGAAAAGGATATATTTTTTATTCATATTGATACATGCTGATTTGTTCAGAAGGTCAAAAATACAAATTTATCGTGAATAAAGCTGGTTTCCGTAATTCTATTTTGTTAATTCTTCTTTAAATCGTTCTTTTGCCTTACTTTTGCAACCGGAAGAGCTATAATTCATAACTTATAACTCATAATTCGTATCAATGGCACGATTTACTGAAGAAGAAAAGATGTTGCGCCGCATAGACAAGCGGTTTAGCAAAGGTGTGGTGGAATATGGGCTGATAGAGGACGGCGATAAGATTCTTATTGGGCTTTCGGGAGGCAAGGACTCTTTGGCGCTGGTGGAATTGTTGGCACGGCGTGCCCGTGTCTATAAACCCCGTTTTTCCGTTGTCGCCGTACATGTAGTGATGAAGAATATACCTTATCAAAGCGATGTGGACTATCTGAGGGAGTACGTAGAGTCGTGGGGAGTGCCTTTTGTTCTCTTTGAAACGGAGTTTGATGCCACGACAGATACCCGCAAGTCTCCTTGTTTTCTTTGCTCTTGGAATAGGCGGAAGGCATTGTTTACCGTAGCCAAGGAGCAGGGATGCAATAAAATCGCGTTAGGCCATCACATGGATGATATTCTGGAGACCTTGCTGATGAATATCACCTATCAGGGAGCGTTCAGCTCCATGCCTCCTCGGCTGGTAATGAAGAAGTTTGATATGACGATTATCCGTCCGATGTGTCTGGTTCATGAGGCGGATTTGATGGAGTTGGCACAAGTGAGAGGGTATCGTAAGCAGGTGAAGAATTGTCCGTATGAGTCACAATCCAGCCGTAGTACAATGAAAGGCATTCTGAAACAATTGGAGGAAATGAATCCTGAGGCACGCTATAGTCTATGGGGGAGTATGACGAATGTGCAGGAGGAATTGCTGCCTGCAATCATAAAACATTAACCATTAATTATTAAAAAATATATGAAAGCATTTTATACCATTTTGCTATTGATTGTATCTAATATTTTCATGACGTTTGCCTGGTATGGGCATCTGAAGCTACAAGAGACAAAAGTCATCTCCAACTGGCCGTTGTATGCCGTGGTGCTGTTTTCCTGGGTAATAGCTTTGGCAGAGTATTCTTGCCAGGTTCCGGCCAATCGGATAGGCTTTTTAGGCAATGGAGGCCCGTTCTCATTGATGCAACTCAAAGTGATTCAGGAAGTAATCACTTTGATTATCTTTACGGTGTTCACAACGGTTCTTTTCAAGGGGGAAACGCTGCATTGGAATCATTTTGCCGCTTTTGTATGTCTGGTACTGGCGGTATATTTTGTATTTTATAAATGATGGGTTAATCGCATTTGCACATTATTTCATATACTTTTCCATTCCTTTTGTTAAGAACGTTTGAAGCTTTCCTTCTTCATCCGTATAAATGAAACAGGCGTCGATATCCGGATGTGCATCCGCCACGCGTTCTGCTTCTTCCAGCCCCATCACCATGAATGCCGTGGCATAGGCGTCTGCACTCATGCAATCTTTGGCGATGACGGTGGCTGACAAGATGCTGTGCTGTACCGGATAGCCGGTACGCGGGTCGATGGTATGCGCATATTTCTTTCCGTCTTTATAGTAGTAGTTGCGATAATTGCCCGATGTAGCCATGCCTAAATCCGTGACTTGCAGCACTGCTTGCAGTTCCTGGTTCACTGCCAGTGAGTCGTCTATCGGCTTGTTCAAACCGATGCGCCAAGGTCCATTTTGAGGGTTTTGCCCGTGAACAACCACTTCTCCGCCTATATCGACCATAAAGTTGCGGATACCCTTTTTCTTCAGAAGTTGGGCTATGACATCTACTGCATATCCTTTTGCCACAGCGCTGCACGAGAGCATTATACGCGGGTCTGTTTTCATCACTTTCCCTTCATCGGACAATTTTACTTTTTCGTATCCTGTCATCTCCAGCAGGCTGTCTATCATGGCAGAGTCGGGGAAGTTACCCTTCTTGAACCCAAATCCCCAGGCATTGGCAAGAGGGGCAACGGTGATATCGAAGGCACCATCGGTCTCCCGGGAGATTTCCATGCTACGTCGGAAGACGTTGGTAAAGAATGTGTCGGGCACAATGTCCTCGTTGCGGTTGATGCGCGTAATGGTCGCCGTATCATTGAAAGGGGACAAGGAACCGTCGAAACGTTTGAGTTCCGTTTCTATCTCCGCCTTCAGATTCTGGTCACATTGATAGGTCACTTTATATACCGTACCGAATATCAGTCCGTTATCCGTCTGATAAGGAGTGACTTGGTTGTGGCGGGCAAGTATCCAGATGGTTCCCAGTACCAGTAGGGCAATCCATAAAAAATTCCGTTGTACTTTCTTTTCCATATCCTATCTGAGTTTTTACTTTTTAATTAAAAGAAGAGATGCTCTACCAATATCTTGGTACCGATGATGACGAGGATAATCCCTCCCCAAAGTTCGGCGCGCAGTCTGCGGGCTATGCCACATCCGAAACGGATGCCGAACATCAGACCGACCATCGACAAGGCGAATGATACAAAACCGATAATGCCGATGGGGGAAAGAATAGCCGAGAATTGCTTGATACCGAGGAATGCAAACGAAACACCTACCGCCAATGCATCGATGCTGGTTGCCACGGCCAGAGCGAGCACCACCTTCAGGCTGGTAGGGTCATACTCGTGCTTGCAATCTTCGTCCTTGAAGGATTCCATTATCATGCGTCCGCCCAGGAAGGCAAGGATACCGAATGCAATCCAATGGTCAATACTTTCTATCAGGTGGCTGAAAAAACTGGCGCCTATCCATCCCAGCAGAGGCATCAAAGCCTGGAAAAAGCCGAAGCTGATGGCCATCACCAGCATAGGGCGCAGCCGGGCGCGTTTCAATATAATTCCGCTGGCTATAGAAACGGCGAAACAATCCATCGCAAGTCCTACGGCCAGTAGCCAAATCTCTAACCCTGTCATAAGTCGCTTAAAGAGGTAGTTTATAAGTTATCGTATAGGTTACTCCCATCGTGTTGGAGCCATATTTCCCGAAACCGGGCACATACCACGGGTCACCGTATTCATCGGCCGAGGCAGACAATTTGAACTTGAAGCGTAGTGACCAGCCCATGTACAATGCCTTCCAGACGTGCGCCCGGATACCGACACAAAATTCCGCCCATTGCATGGAGCCTTTCATTCCTTTATGGTTATAGGGCAGGCTGCCTCCCCATATTTCGTCGTCCAGATTCGGATTGCCTACGATGCCACCGTATATCGGGTCGTCCAGTCCCAAGGCGTCTACATCGTACTTGAAGCTACTTACACCGTAACGCAAGCCTACGAGTAGCATGTGTCCGTGCTGCTTCTTGTATAGCGTGTTATAGTCCATTCCTATGCGGAAGTAGGGGGCGTTGCTTTTGTAGTGTATGCCTTTGTCACTCCAGGTGTCCGTGGAGCCATATCCCAGTTCGGCAATAGGGAAGAAGCGGTTCTTGAGGTTTACATCCACGGCCACTTCGGAACTCAGGAAATCTCCTCCAAATACGGAACTTCCGATTCCCCACAAGTCCAAGCCGACGGACATGCCGTTGTATAACGGATAGTGCACTTCTTCTTTCGCGTCCTTCTTCTCCTTCTTGGGAGGTGCTCCCTGGGGGGGGACGGTAGGATTCCCGTTCTGCGCCCGTAGGGGGAGGAACATCAGCAGGCAGAGTGCCAGACTAATAGAATAACTTAAGATTTTCCTTTCCATAGATGCCTGCTTCATTGTCTTTGATGTATATCGAGTCCAGAGAGATGCGGGTGCACGTTACGTCTGTGATGGCCTGCTTCATCTGATAGCCGCAATCCATCGATAGGAAATAGGGGGTGTTGGTGTGGCGTATCACCATCGTGTCACTCTTGGTCCGGCTATACTTGAATATCAGCTTGGTGGAATCCTCCGTATAGCGCAGTGGCAGGGAGATGTCGTGTACCTTCTTCTGGTTGTTGATGATGATGGAGTCGGTGCCGTATGCTGTGACGGTGAGCGAGTCGAGCGTGTCGTTCTCCACGTATTGGGTTTCGGGGTCTACTCTATAAAGAATGCAATTCACCATGGGGCGTGCCGTCATGGAGCAATCTGCCTCCTCCGAGCAGGAGATAGCTATGCTTATTATCGGGCAAAGGATAGCTCCGAGTATGACAAGTCTGACTAATTTTTTCATCGTTAAATGGTTTTCTCTATTTGATATTTGTTTCGTTCCGGGGCATTACGTGAAATCAGCTCTCCGAGGAATCCTGCCACGAATAGTTGTGTGCCGATAATCATGGAGGTCAACGAGAGGTAGAAGTAGGGAGAGTCCGTCACAAGGCGGTAGGGCATGCCATGGTGCATGTAGTACAACTTGCTGACACCCACTATGACCACGGCTATGAAGCCGAAGATGAACATCAGCGAACCCAGCAATCCGAAAAAGTGCATGGGCTTGATGCCGAACCGGGAAAGGAACCAAAGGGAAAGCAAATCCAGATACCCGTTTACAAAACGGTTCAGCCCGAACTTGGTCTTTCCGTATTTGCGTGCCTGATGGTGCACCACTTTCTCGCCGATTTTCTTGAAGCCGGCGTTCTTGGCCAGGTAAGGGATGTAGCGGTGCATTTCGCCGTATACTTCTATATTCTTGACCACCTCTTTGCGATACGCCTTCAGTCCGCAATTAAAGTCGTGCAGGTTTTTGATGCCCGATACTTTGCGGGCGGTGGCATTGAACAATTTGGTGGGGAGGGTCTTCGACAACGGGTCGTAACGTTTCTGCTTCCAGCCCGATACGAGGTCATAGCCGTCTTGGGTAATCATGCGGTAGAGTTCGGGTATTTCGTCGGGGCTGTCCTGCAGGTCGGCGTCCATGGTTATCACGACGTCTCCTTGTGCTTGTTCGAAACCACAGAACAATGCCGGCGACTTCCCGTAGTTGCGGCGGAACTTAATGCCCCGTACCTTGTCCGGAGCTTGTGCCTGCAATTGCTCGATTACCTGCCAGGAACGGTCGGTACTTCCGTCGTTCACGAAAATCACTTCGTATGAAAAGCCGTTGGCATTCATCACCCGCTCAATCCATGCGAACAGTTCGGGGAGTGATTCTTCTTCATTATATAGTGGTACGACAACTGAAATATCCATTGATGTATGATTTTTCTATTTACAATTGAAATAACATTTCTTTTTACTGTTCCGTCACTTTGCCGGAGCGTTGTCTTTCTTGCGTCTCATCACGAACAAGGCGGTGGGGAAAGCCAGTATCGAACCCCAAAACACATTGGACGATATCATCTGTAGCGTAATGTCGATAGGACTGAGCAGTCGGGCTGTCTCCAGAGCTTCCTGATAGGTGGCGATGTACGAATCCATTCCCGGCATGTTGCTTTGGGCAAGCGTGTCTACCATCGTTTCGCACGTGTTTATCACATATCCGTGGTCTATGAACCTGAAGTAGATGTAGTGTGCCACAGCGGCAAGCAGCGCGGCAAACATATACATGAAAACGGTGAATATCCATGCATGCAGAAAGCTGATGCCGCCTCCGCATACCTGATTACGATACATCCGTGCATAATAATATCCCATAAAAGGTACGCATAGCGTGAGTCCCATGAAAAGGAAAAGTAAAAAAGGAACCGACAGTCCCACCGGAAAGAGTATGAACTTCAATATCCAAAAACCTCCCATATAGGTACCGAACAGCATTGCGTATCGTTGCGTGTAACCTCTATTTTCTGTCATCTTTCTTAGAAATAATGTGCAAAGGTACAAATATAGTTGGATTCAAGGGCAAGCCGATGTGCAGATTTTAATTTTTAATTCTTTAATTTTTCATTATTAATTAAAAAAGAAAAGGTGATACATTTCGTATCACCTTTTCTTTTTCTGAGCCTCTTGTCGGATTCGAACCAACGACCCCGAG
>OMDZ01000851.1_pt1 | contig 16583 bp, 10 predicted proteins | sample 1673641 | NCBI WGS metagenome assembly OMDZ01 (sample SAMEA103958117, study PRJEB25191) | human gut metagenome | biome: human-associated habitat [ENVO:00009003]; feature: intestine environment [ENVO:2100002]; material: feces | place: Germany | collected 2013/2015
ACGATCACCTTGGTGCGCTCGGTGATGGCCGCCTCGATCTTGGTCTCATCAATGTTCATGGTGTCCGGGCGGATATCCACAAACACCAGCTTGGCCCCAGCCAAAACAAAGGCCGTTGCCGTGGAAGAAAATGTGTAGCTGGGCAGGATCACCTCATCACCGGGCTGGATGCCGCACAGCAGGGCAGCCATTTCCAGCGCGGTGGTACCGCTGGTGGTCAGCAGCACCTTGCCCGCATGGAACCGCTGTTCCATCCATTCATCACAGCGGCGGGTAAAAGGGCCATCGCCGCAGATTTTATTGTTTGCCATGGCCTGGCGCATATAGTCCAGCTCTGTACCAACCTGCGGGGGAATATTAAAAGGAATCATTGTTTTACTGTCAACTCGCAATCTATTATAACCACTCGGTCTTACTGGGCGCGGGTAGTATCACTTTCCGGCGTTTCGGGTTCAAAATTCAGCCGCTTTTCTTCCACCACCAGGGGGCGGTCCATAATACGGGCGTTCATTGCCATGATGTACTCGCCCAAAAATCCCAGAAAGGTCAGCTGCACACCACCCACAAAGAATACAGCAATGATCATTGGGGCATAACCCGCAGCAAAGGTATTCCAGTGGATCAGCTTTGCCACCAGGAACACAAGCCCCAGGATAAAGCTGACCGCCGCGCAGAAAAAGCCGAAGAACTCCGCCATCCGCATCCCAATCTTGGTGTAGCTGGTAAAGCTGAGCATGGCGGCATCAAACAGGCTGTACCAGTTGTTGTGGGTCTTGCCTGCCCGGCGCTTGGGCTGGGTGTATTCAATCTCCTTGCGCTCGGGGCCAAGCTCCGCCACAATCCCGCGCAAAAACGGGGTGGGGTCGTGCAAATCACGCAGGGTCTGGATAAAGCTTTTATCGTACAGGCCAAACCCGGTAAACTGCTCGATCATTTCCACATTGCTCATCTTTTTGATGGTTTTGTAGTAACAATCCCGCAAAAAGTACATGACAGGGTTTTCCTGGCTGGTGGTCTTTTTTCCGATTACAATTTTGTAGCCTTTTTCCCATTCAGCCACAAACTTTGGAATCATCTCCACCGGGTCCTGGAAGTCCGCGCAGATGGTAATGGTGCAGTCCCCTGTGGTATGGATCATACCGTAATAGGGGCTGTTGAACTGACCAAAGTTCTTGCTGTTAAAAATGGCTTTGACCTTGGGGTCCTGCGCGCAGATGTCTGTAATGATCCGGCGGGTACGATCCTGGCTTTTATTATCAATAAAAAGAATCTCATAGTCATAATCCGGGCAGTCCTTCCGAATCTCATCCCGCACCGCCTCATAGATGGGGCGGGCGTTCTCCTCCTCGTTATAGGTAGGGATCATAACAGAGATGACTTTTTTCTTCTCGCTCATGCAGGTTTCATTCCTTTAAGTTTAGTCTTTGGCCCACTGCCGCAATAGCCAGGCAGACCCTTATCACTATACACTATTTTGCAAAATAGGTAAAGAACAATTTATTTTCGCAGTTTTGCGTTTCAAAGTTCAGGCTTACAGGGCGGTCCGCCAGGGTGTAGGGCTCCTCGTTTTCCAGGCAGAAAGTCCCCTCTTTGGCAATGTGGCAGATGCCGCGGTAAATTTCCATGGCCGGGGTGCAGGCACCGATCAGCAGCGTTGCCGCCAGCAGAATGGTCACGGCATGCTGTGCAAGCGTACCGTCCCGCCATTTGGTGCCCACCAAGGCGATAAAGTACCGGGCACAGAGGGTCATCAGGATAAAGATAGCCGGGATGGACACCCGCATGCAGAAATCGCACCCCTGTCCCACCTTAAAGAACGGAATGATGAAGAGCGACACGGCGCAGGTATAAAACAGCCAGCTGCGGCGGTTCTGCCGCCAGAGCAGCAGCAGATAGATGCCGGCATCCAGCAGGTAAAATACCAGCATGCCTTTTTGCAGGCTGGTCAGAACGTTTTGGCCAAAAGTCTGCTGCGCTGCCTGGTTCCCGGCGACAGTTTCGCCCAGAACGCTGTAGCCAAAGGCGTTATTGGCCAAAAAATAACTGGCCGTAATGCTGAGCACCACAACCAGCACCAGCACATTGGCCGGGGAGAACGCCGATTGCAGCACGCCTTTTTGACGCTGTGCCAGCAGAACAATGCCGCGCACCACCATAAAAATAACCAGCCCCACAAATGGGAAGGGGCCGCACATCAGGCAGGCCGTGCCCAGCAGCAGGTAGTTGCGGCAGTCTTTTTCCTGCAAAAAGCAGACGGTTGCCAGCCATGCCCCCACTGTCTGGTTGAACACCCAGAACAGGCAGGTCGTCAAGGAGCTGAACTGGAAATCATTCGTCCACCATTCCAGGTGCATAGCGTCATAGGCCAGCAGGTCCGGCAGTCGGCTGCTGTACAGCGCGCCCAGAATATCCATGCCGCTGAAGAAAATCAAAAACAGCAGGCCGATCCCCTGCTTTTTGCCGGTATCGGCACGCAGGTAGACCAACAAATTCAGCGCCGCCAGATAGGTGCCCAGCGCCGTCCAGCCCCAAAGGGCCATACGGGCGAACATCCAGGCGGCATCCAGCCCAAACAGGGCGTATACCGGTTTGGTCAGCGCCGCCGGGACCAGCCAGTGCCCGATATAATACACCAGCGCCGTATCCTTTTGCGGGTAATACACTGGCCAGCTGTTTGTGATCAGATCCCGGTAAATGGCGTTGCGGTAACCCCAGTCCGAGTTCTGGTAAAAAAAGCCCGTCTGACCGCCCAGGTAGCCCCACAACAGCATCAGGGCAAACAGCAGCACCAGCTTTGGCACCGAAAGCGTAATGCCCTGCTCTTCTTGCCCCACTTGCTTAACCTGCGGCGTTTTGCACACGGCATACCACCAGGCAAAGGCCAGCACGGCCAGGCCCGCAACGGCAAACGGCGCGCGGAGATACCCCGCAAAAAACACCGCCAGCGGCGCGGTGAGATAGGATAAGGCAAACGGCTTTAACTTTTGGTAGGTCAACTGCATAAATACTGTCTGGCTCCTGTTCGTCCATGCGGGTCCTGCCCGCACGGACGGGGTTATTCCTTATTGGCTTAATTGGTTTGCTTTTGCGTTTTTGCCCACGCAATGGTGGCGCGGATGCCATCGGCAAAGGCGGTGCGCGGCGCAAAGCCGGTATCCGCCGCAAGCTGGGTGATATCCGCCTGCAAAAACATGACCTGCTGCGGCCCGTAAGGGATTTTGCCCAGGCCAAGTGGCAGGGACAGGTCGATGGCATCACGCAGGGTCTCAATATATTCCCGCAGGGGGCGGGCGGTGCCGCTGCCCACCGGGTACACGGCACCGCTGCGGCCATGGCAGGCCATGCGGTACAGTGCATCCGCAGCATCGGCGGAGTAAAGATAATCCCACTTCTGCTCCCCTGCCGTCAGGTCCGGGCACTGCCCGGCCAGCAGTTTTTGGATGGTGGCGGAGATCATCGTGTTGGGGCCGTCATGCGGGCCGTAAACCGAAAGGATACGCGCCCACACATGGTTCATGCCCAGGGCGGCGGCCTCGGTACGGCTCATCTGGCCTGCACACAGCTTGGCCATGCCGTACCCGTTTTCGGGGTTTGTGGGGGTATCGGCCCGCAGAACACCGTCCACACGGCCATACTCTGCCTGGCTGCCGGTACCAACAAACACACGGCAGCCCATTGCCGCCGCGGTGCGCACGGCATCAATGGTATAGCGGATATTCTCAATCTGAGCCGGCATATCATTGCGGCCCGCGCCAATGGTGTGCGCCCACGCCAGGTGGAAAAAGGCATCCGCCTGCACGGGCAGCCCGGCTGCGGCCATGCACTGCGGCAAATCCGCCAGGTTGGCGGCATCGCAGGCAACTACATACAGGTTTGCATCCTTGGGCAGCGCTACGGCCCGCGGGCTGCCGGGGCGGCAGACCGCCACCACGGTACACCCGGCCTGCAGCAGCCGGCTGCACAATGCTGTGCCCACGGCCCCGGTGGGGCCGGTTACGATTACGGTTTGTATCTGCCTTTCGATTTTTTCCATTTTCAACACCTTATTTGTTTTTCGCAATGATCTCTGTGCAAAAAGCATGCCAGCTTTTTTTCATTTGTCTGTCTATAATTTTCCCTACATAATAGACAATTCCTGCCGCTATTGCACAGCAGGCAAAAGAAAGAACCAGCCTTTGCAGTTCGGTCACTTCTACGCTGTACATTGCCAGTATATTCGGCAAAAATTGTACGCAATACAAATGACTCAAGAAAACTGGCATGGTTGCTTTCCCCAGAAATCTGACAAAGCCGTTGTCAAATTTTCCGTAGAAAAGCGATTTTCCGCTTGCCGTAATGGTAAATGCCGCACCCAACGCCAAAACCACAATGCCATCCAGCATAGCACGTGTCTCATTCATTGACCATATATGGTAAAGTACCCACGCATACCCAGCCAATTCCACGGCTGTCATCATCGCGGCCATCTTTTTCCCTACATCAATTTTTTTCAGAGTTGATGCAGCCCTGTTTGCTACTACCCCTCCCAGAATTCCTGCAAAGGCACGCAGCATTCCGGTATTAACCCAGCCAAACAGAAGTGTACATGGGGCATCCAGTGAACCACAGTTCTGCAGGATCACGCCCAGTATCAGCAGGATTGCTGCCGGGGTCGCCTGCACAGTCAAGCCATAATGCCTGCGCAGCAGCGGATACAGCACCCAGACCGCAAAAGTCATTGCGGAAAGATACCATAGCACCCCTGTTGTGGAGGCTACAGAAAACCCAAAGTTCTGTAAATACAGGAAATCTGCCGGAATCAGCTGTAAATTCAACAGAATTGTAGCGCTGTCCCACTGTTGTGCATAGGCACGCACTATAAACCCCAAAACGGTTGCCACAAGAAAGTATGGAAATATCAAACGATAACGCTTGAGCACATCCCATGTCGCTTCTTTCATGGCATTTTCTAGCGAAGGGCAGGTTGTTTCTCTTGCGTTTAACCGGCATATCTTTTCGGCAAGAAAATACCCTGTTACGATAAAAAAGAATTCAACGCCGATATATCCCCTGCGCACGTACCACGCATGGAACAATACCACCCCCACGCAAAATACAAACCGCAGCAATTCAATATTGCCATTCCGCGCTTTTTTCATTTTTTATTTTCTTACCCTTCCGGCACCAGGGGGATAAACATCTGCTTTTCCAGCTCTTCCCGCGGCAGGAACGGTGCCAGGTCCTCCAGCGGCGGGCTGACCAGTGTGCCGTCCGGCAGGCGCTTGGTGGCGCTCTTCGGCTCCCAGACCTGCTGGGTATCGGTAAAGATCTCGCAGAAAGTCGGGCCTTCTGCGGCAAGGGCGGCATCCACCACCTGTTTCATCTCAGCGTTGGAATGTGCGCAGGAATACGGGTAGCCGAACGCTTCGGCAATTTTGCGGAACTCCGGGAAGGACAGATCCCCGCTCTCCGGCCCAATGCCGATCTTGCAATGGTCTTTGAACAGGTTGTTCTGGGTCAGGCGGATGGAGTGGTAGCCGTTATTGTTGATGAGGAAAATCTTGATCGGCAGCTTATTTGTCAGGATGGTCTGCAATTCCTGCAGGTTCATCATGATAGAGCCATCGCCTTCCAGGCAGATGGTGGTACGGCGGCCGCCTGCAATGCAAGTGCCAATGGCGGCGGGCAGGCCGTAACCCATGCTGGCAATGGCGCTGTTGTTGGCCATGCGGCTGCCTTTTTGGATGACATACGCCTGATTGCCCACCACGCAGCAGGCGCCGTTGGAAACTGCGGTCAGGCTGTTTTCCGGCAGGCGGGAACTGAGGTAGCGCACAAAGGCGTACACATTGGCGGTGGTGCCGTTTTCTTCCCACTGGCGCGGCAGCACGGCGGGGTAATCTTTTTTCCATCTCTGGCAGGTTGCCAGCCAGTCCGCTGCCTGGCTGACAGGGGTCAGCGGCGCTGCGGCGGCATCCAGCTTTTGCAGAAAGTCCTTGGCATCCGCCCACACGGGGTGCTCCACATGCAGGGTGTGCTTTTTCATCTCGGCGCGGTCAATATCCACCATGATGACTTCCGCCGCGCGGGCCCAGGTTTTCCAGTTATAGCCCACCTGGCGGATGGAAATGCGGGTGCCCACAGCCAGAATCAGGTCTGCGTTCTGGATGGCCCAGTTGCCAGGGCGGTCGCCCATATTGCCGGCACGACCGCAGTAAAGCGGGTTTTCGTCCTCGATCAGGTCCACGGCGTTCCAGTAGGTCACAATGGGGATGTTCAGCTTTTCCGCCACGGCACGGAACGCTGCGTACCCGCCGGAAAGCCGGATACCGTACCCGGCGTGAAACACCGGGCGCTTGGCGTGGCGGATTTTTTCCAGCACCATCTGCACGGTGGCATCGTCCACCGGGGGCGGCAGCCGGGCATCGTCCTGCGCCGGGTCATAGCCGGGCAGGCTGTCGGTTTCAATGTAGCCGCCCTGATAGTTGACCGGGATATCGATCCACACCGGGCCGGGGCGGCCGGTGGTTGCCAGGTGCCAGGCTTTTTCCAGCACATAGCGGATCTGGTTCGGGTCTTCCAGCATGGTGGCGTATTTGGTCATGTGGGCAACAGATTTGGTGATATCGTATTCCTGGTCGCCCACCGCGCGCAGGGGCAGGCCATCGGTAAACTGCGCGGCATAGCGGGCCGTGGTATCGTACCGAACCTGGCCGGAGATTACAAACATAGGGATAGAATCCAGCCAGCCGCCCACCACACCGGTCAGGGCGTTGGTGCCGCCGGGGCCGGTGGTAACGCACAGGGCGGCAATTTTGTTATCAATGCGGGCGTATGCTTCCGCCGCAATGGCGCTTGCCTGCTCGTGATGGTTATAGGTAACATGCAGCGCCGGGTGGTGGCCCAGTGCATCATTCAGATGCATGGCGCCGCCGCCCACCACGCTGAACACATCCGTAACGCCGTGCGCCGCAAGAAAATCGGCCACATAATCGGCCAGACGCTGTTTCATTGGGGGTGTCCTCCTTTTATTTAATCCGTTCAAGCTGCGGCTGAACCATTACAAAATACAAAGTTCTGGAATCCTGCGGGGCATCGACCCGCTTGCCGCTGTAGCTAATATCGATTGTACTTTCACCAAAAGGAATATCCGCAGTATAGCGGATTTTCATGTTTTCCTGGCTGACCACAAAGGTCTGGCTACTGTCACCGAAGGTAATGGTAATGCTGGGGCGGTCAGAAATATCAAAGAAATAATCCCCAACTGTAAAGGTAAAGGTGTACCTTTCCGTATTCAGCTGCGGGTTTACCAGTTTGATCTCCGCACTTTTCTTGCACCAGTAAAACGGCAGCTCTTTGTTGGAGTTTTCAGGAGTATAATATTCTGTGTTATAAATGCCATCCCCCAGCTGCATGGTAATAGACGGCGCATTATACAGCACCCACACGCCATAAAAAACGGCAAGGGAAACTGCCAATGCCCCCAGTGAAGCGCCGAAAGTAACCAGCATGCTGCGTGCAGCTTTTTTATCTAGTTTTGATTGTTCAGGCTTTTTGGTTTTCAGCGTTGCCAACACACAATTTACTGCCTGTACAACGCCCCAGATGATAGCTGTCAGTATTGCCAACTGTACAATGGTGTTGCGAATATAAGAGTTACGCTCTTCAAAGATTGGAAGCGGCAGATTAAATACCATCAAAACCGCAAAAGGCAATATATTTTGACGTGTCATCACCTTTTCCTGTGCAAGAAAATACGCCAGCGGAATCAGCGCCATGCAGTAAATATAGTTGCCCTGGCTTTGGTACATCATAGCCACGGTAATCAGCAGCAACGCCTGCCATTCCTGGCGGCAGAGCAGAGCACACACAACCAGTACCGCCGCCACAGCAAAGGCTGCTGCAAAAAAAGATACCGTTGCATTGCTGGTTCCGGCAATCAGGTCCACCAGATGCGCCCCATGTGCGAACATGCTGTTGATGCCATTGCCTGCCCAAGGTGTTTTACTTTTACTTCCAAAAGAGAACAAAATCTTCAGCCAAAGCTGCAAGCCGTACACGCCCTCCTGGAAGGCAAACACCGGGAGCACCAACGCTGCAATACCATAAAACACCGTGCGGATTGCTGCTTTGAAATCCCGGTTTCTTAAAAGCATAACACCTAAGAATGCGGGATAAATTTTAAGTCCGGCTGCTACTGCCAGTGCAACCAATGCCAGTTCCCGCACCCATGCGCGCTTTGAACGGTGATACATGACGAAAAAAAGCGAAAGCCCCGCCGCCAGCAAAATAATATTGCCGCGGTCTACCGCATTAAGCACACCAAAGCTGAACAAGGCAAAAAACGTACTGGCCCTGGCCCACTGGGCATTTTGCATCACGTCACGGAGCAAAACCGCCAGCAAAAGAACCGCCAGCACCACAAAAAAGACGTATAGCAAAAAGCACGACTGTGTTGTGCGTAAATCAGTTTCTGTGCCGCGCATGGCAACTGACGCCTCAAAGTCATAGGTCCAGTTATCAGATACCGAAGCAGGCACCAGTAAAAACAGGGCATAAAAGAACAAATTTGCCAAGGGCGGATACAGTGTGTCAAACACCGCATACGGCTGGCGTCCACGAACATATTCAATGCTATGGAAAAAATCCATGCCGGCATCCAGTGTATCATGGTATAAAAAGTACGAAAGAAAATCACCATGGGTAACATACAGCGTTACCATAACCACAATGGCACACACTGCGCTGAGTACACAGTACAGCTTGGCCGTTTTTTTCCAGAACGGATTGCTCCCTCTTCCTTTTTTACCAAAAAAGCCTTTTTCCCATTTCGTGTTATTCTCTTTCAGCACGCGCTGGCTGTTGCATTCATTCTGGCCATAATTCAGTCCCAGCTGCACCGATTTGTTATCTTCCGGCAACAGCTGATCTAATCCAATGCTGATACCAGATTTATTCTCGTTATTTGTTGTCATGTTGTCCATACACAGCCTTGCCCTATTTCTGTTCCCGGTTATGTATCAGATATTCCCTGGTTTCCCATATTTTTTACCGATATATTTTGCAGTCTTATTTTCAACAATAAAGCACCGCCAACCAACCTCGTTGAGTCGGATGATGGTTAGGGATCCCGATACCGCACTTTTCCGTGCCGGATAAGCTCCACATCGTTGACGGGAAACATTTTGTCGTTTATCTTTCCTTAAATGTCCACAACTTGTTGATGATAAAATTCAGCGGAATCGTGACCAGCAAATTTACAATCGGCGCAATCGTTTTGCTGACGCTGAAGAACGTAACCTCTATCCAAAGCAAAACATTAGAAAGGATCGACGTGCCGCCGTAGCTGACATATGTTTTTCCAAGGCGTTTCAGTTTACTGCGCCAATCGTTTGCATTCCCGGTAAACACAAACTTATCGTTCCAAAAAAAGGCATTGGCAATGCTCAGAATTGTTCCCAGAACGCTGCCTACCATATACAGGTCTGGGCTGATCCACAAAAAGATATAATACACCGCCATCGATACCGCCGTGTTACTTACGCCAACAAGGCCAAACTTGATAAACTGTGCAAGCAGCGCAACAAATTCCTTTTTGCTTTTTGCTCCCAACAGTGCCAACAATTTCTGCATGGATCCCGTTCCTTTATTATTCTTTATAAGCAATCAAAAAGCAAAGCCTGTATTGATAATTTACCGCAGTGCAGCAGCCATTTTTTCTTATCAGCACGGCTTTGCTTTTTCTTATTGATTCATTTTATCAGCGCATTTTACTGGTTCACCGCTTCAATAATGATCTTTGCCATATAGTCGATCATCTCATCGGTCATGCCGGGGTACACGCCGACCCAGAAGGTGTTGTTCATGATAAAGTCAGTGTTGGTCAGCTCCCCTGCCACGCGGTAGGCGTCGGTGCCGCGGATCTGGTCAAAGCAAGGGTGCTTGATCAGGTTGCCGCTGAACAACAGGCGGGTCTGGACATTGTGGTCCTCAATATAGCGGGTCACGGCGTTGCGGTCCAGGCCGGATTCCGGCTTGACCGAAATCAGGAAGCCGAACCAGGACGGGCGGCTGTTGGCGGCCGGTTCCGGCAGGATCAGCTTATCGGCGGCCGGTTCCAGGGCTGCGCGCAGGCGGTCCCAGTTATGGCGGCGGCGCTCGATAAAGCTGGGGAACTTTTTCAGCTGCTCGCAGCCGATGGCGGCCTGCATATCGGTCACTTTCAGGTTATAGCCAAAGTGGCTGTAAACGTACTTGTGGTCATAGCCTGCGGGCAGTTCGCCATACTGACCGTCAAAGCGGTGGCCGCAGAAGTTATCATGGCCGGACGGGCAGATGCAGTCGCGGCCCCAGTCGCGGTAGCTCTTGATCAGGCGGTTCAGCAGCGGGCTGTTTGTATACACGCAGCCGCCCTCGCCCATCGTCATGTGGTGCGGCGGATAGAAGCTGGAGGTGCCGATATCGCCCCAGGTTCCGGTAAAGCGGGTTTCGCCGTTGATGGTGTACTGGGTGCCCAAGGCATCGCAGTTATCCTCCACCAGCCAGAGGTTATGGGCATCGCAGAAGGCTTTGACGGCGGACAGGTCAAACGGGTTGCCCAGGGTATGGGCGATCATGACTGCCTTGGTCTTTGGGGAAAGAGCGGCTTCCAGCTTGGTCACATCAATGTTGTACTGCGGCACGGTCACATCCACAAACACCGGCACAGCGCCATACTGCAGCGCCGGGGTGACAGTGGTGGGGAACCCGCATGCCACAGTGATGACCTCATCGCCCTTTTTGATCTGGCGGTCGCCCAGTTCCGGGGCGGTGAGCGCCATAAAGGCAATCAGATTGGCGGAGGAGCCGGAGTTGACCAGGTTGGCGAACTTTACGCCGATCCACTTGGCAAACTCTTTTTCAAATTCATCCGCAAAGCGGCCGGTAGTCAGCCAGAAATCCAGCGTTGCATCGGTCAGGGCGCACATTTCTTTTTCATCAAACACGCGGGATGCATAAGTAACGCGGTCGCCGGGCTTGAAATCCGCCTTTTTTTCCTTAAAGTCATGGTAATATTCTGCCACCAGCGCCTTGATCTGCTCGCGGGCTTCGGCCTCATTGCTCCAATTTGCCATCGTCTGCTCCCTTACTCACTCAAAAATTCCTTGATCTCTTTGTCCATCTCCGCCGGGATATTCCCGCCGGAAAGCCATACCTTGCTGAACGCAACGGTTTTTTGCATACATTCCGCTATATGCCAGCGCGGTTTCCAGCCGAAGGTGGATTTCAATTTGCTGCAATCCAGCTTCAAAAAGTTTGCTTCATGCGGGGCGTTTGCCTCAGCGCGGTTTTCCCATGCAGCACCATCGCCCCACGCCTGGCAGAACAGGTCTACCAGGGTGCCGGTCGTCACACAGTCGCAGTCATCCGGGCCGACATTATAATAGCCGGCGTACCGGTTATCCTCATACTGGCGCTGGGCGATCAGCAGGTACGCCGCCAGCGGTTCCAGCACATGCTGGTATGGGCGGGTGGAATACGGGTTGCGCACACCGATGCTCTCCCCTTTTGCCATCGCGCGCACGCAGTCCGGGATGATGCGGTCATTGGCAAAATCGCCGCCGCCAATCACATTACCTGCGCGGGCAGTGGAGATGGCCACACTGCCATCCGCAAAAAAGCTGTTTTTATAGCTGTGGGTCACCAGCTCCGAGCAGCTTTTGCTGTTGGAGTAGGGGTCGAAGCCGTCCAGCGGTTCGCTTTCGCGGTAGCCCCAGCACCATTCATTATTCTGGTACACCTTATCCGTTGTTACGTTCAGCACAGAGCGCGGTGGGGTTTGGGCGGTGCGCACACATTCCAACAGGTTCACGGTGCCCATCACATTGGTTTCATAGGTATAGCGCGGGTCCTTGTAGCTGTCCCGCACAATGGGCTGAGCCGCCAGGTGCAGCACAATTTCCGGCCGAGCGGCATCAAAGGCCGCTTTCAGGGCGGCAAAATCGCGGATATCACCGATCACGCTGGTCATTTTGCCTTCCAACCCAGCCAGGGTGAACAGATTGGGGTTTGTGGGCGGCTGCAAACTGTAACCTGTTACCACCGCACCGACCCCCACCAGCATGCGGCAGAGCCAGCTGCCCTTAAAACCGGTATGTCCGGTTACAAACACGCGTTTGCCGCGGTAAAATTCCAAGTTCATTGTTGGTTCCACACTTCCCAGGGCGCACGGCCAGACGCCCACATTTTTTCCAGCATACTTTTTTCGCGCTCGGTATCCATGCACTGCCAGAATCCGCGGTGCACATAGCTCATCAGCTGGCCTTTGGCTGCCAGCTCGCGCAGCGGGGCCTGCTCAAAAATGGTATCATCGCCACTGATGGTATCAAACACTTCCGGTTCCAGCACCATATAGCCCGCATTGATGATAGCCCCATCGTTGACGCTTTTTTCACGGAACGCCTGAACCGCATTGTCCTGGCCGATATCCAGCACGCCTTTCTGCTGTTCCTGCACCACGGCGGTCAGGGTTGCCAGCTTGCCATGCTGCTTATGGAACTTGACCAGTTCGGCAATGTTCACATCGCAGACGCCATCACCATAGGTCATCATAAAGGTTTCGTTGCCGATATATTTCTGCACCCGCTTGATGCGGCCGCCCGTCATCGTGTTCAGGCCGGTATCCACCACCGTCACGCGCCACGGCTCGGCGTGCTGGTCATGCACGATCATCTCGTTGCCCTGGGTGAAGTCAAAGGTCACATCGCTGGTATGCAGGAAATAATCCGCAAACCACTCCTTGATCATATGCTGCTTGTACCCGGCGCAGATCACAAAATCATTAAAGCCATAGTAAGAATACTCTTTCATGATATGCCACAAAATAGGCATACCGCCGATTTCGATCATCGGTTTCGGCTTGAACTTGCTTTCTTCCGAAATGCGCGTGCCATAGCCGCCGGCAAGAATTACAACTTTCATATTTTTCACTCCCGTAAGCCTGCAGCGGAACCCTGCTTGCAGTCCCGCAAAAACTGTCCGTCCCACCAGCATTTCAACCGCCGGACAGTTTGGTACACACCCAGCCTATTTTTTATTACTATGATAGTATATCATTTTCACGTATTCAGTGCAACCGTTCCAGGAAACTTATCACACCTAGTAGGCTTGCTTTTTATTCCGCGTTTTGCTCTTTGTTATCACATTTTAACGCCGCTTTTGTTGCCGCTGTGCAAACAATATTCTTTACGCTTTTTCGTGCGTATTTTGTCCCTGCCAGGCGGCCCACTTTACATTAGTAGGCAAAACAGGTATAATAGTTTAGTTAATCTGTGATATTGCACCATTTTGCCATATTGCGGGTGCAGGCGGTCTTATTTTATCCTTGCTGCCTGTGGATTTTTTGCGGCACGCCGCGTGTTGTGCGGTACCGCTCCTATTAGGTCTGGAGGTTGCGCTCATGGGGCTGCAAAGCCTGCAATACTGTGCATTTTTGGTGGTTGTGGCTGCCGTTTACCTGCATTTGCCGGTGCGCATGCAGCCGGTGTTTCTGCTGGGGGCTTCGTGGGTGTTTTATGCGCTGGCCATGCCGGCCATGCTGCCGGTCACCATTGCGCTGGCGGTGTTCACCTACCTGTGCGGCCGCGGCCTGGCCTGGCGGGGCGGCGCACACAAAACCGCCTTTTTGCGCCTTGGCGTGATCGGTATGCTGGGCATTCTGGCCTTTTTTAAGTATAACGGCCTGTTGGGCGGGGTGCTGCACGGCTGGCGCGCGGTGGCCATGCCGCTGGGCATCAGCTTTACCAGTTTTGCCGCAATCGCCTACCTGATCGATGCCACCCGCGGCGACTGCGAGGTGGAAACCAGCTTTATCCGGCTGGCGCTGTTCCTCAACTTTTTTGCCACCGTCACCCAGGGGCCCATCTGCCGCGCCGGTGCGCTGCTGCCGCAGTTGAGCGCCGAGCACCGCTTTGATGCCGCCCGCACGGTGCGCGCTTTGCGGCTATATGCGCTGGGGCTGTTCAAATACATTGCCGTGGCGGATGTGCTGAACATGGTGGTGGATACGGTTTTCCCCCACTATGCGGATTACAGCGCCCCCATGCTGATTTTGACCGCGGTGATGTACACTTTTTATCTGTATTTCAGCTTTTCCGGCTATTCCGAGATTTCCCGTGCCACCGGCCTTGTGCTGGGGCTGGACCTGCCGGAAAACTTTAAGACCCCGTTTTACGCCACCAACTTTTCCGGCTTCTGGAGCCGCTGGCACATCTCGTTTTCTTCCTGGCTGCAGGATTATCTCTTTATGCCGCTGGCCTGGGCAGATCTTGGCCGCTTTGGCCGCCTGCCCACCGAGCTGTGCGTGTTCTGCGTGTTCTTTGCTTCCGGCTTCTGGCACGGCAGCACCGCGCCATTCATCATCTGGGGTCTGCTGCAGGCGGTTTACCGCGTGGGCGAAGAGCTGCTGCACCGCCGCTTTGGCAAACCCAAAAAGCGCGGCACCCCGGCCCGTGTGCTGTGGGGCAAGCGGGTTGTGGTGTTTGTTTTGTGGACCATCAGCATGGTGTTCTTCCGCGTGGGGTCCGGCAACCTTTCCGGCATGGCCGAAAACCTGGGCGTTGGCGATGCTTTCGTCTACCTGGGCTGTTGCCTGATGAACAGCTGGTCCCCCGCCCGCTTTGCCGGGGAGCTGTACAGCACAGCGTATACCGGCTTTTACGCCAATACCATTATGGTAGCGGCTTATTGGGCGTTCGCTGCGCTGGCGCTGGTGCTTGGCATCTGGCTGGATCACCGGCGCAATTTTGCCTGCAAAAACAAACCGGCTGAGGTTGCCCTGGCAAGCGCTAAGCACCGCAATGCGCTGTATGTTGTTTTGATTGTTTTTATCCTGGTGGGGTACATCATGCAGAGCGGCGGCTTTAATGCCAACGCGTTCGGCCCCTATGCAGGGTTTTAATCTTATGGAAAAAAGGAGATTTCCGGCGTGAAGCATATCATCAAAAAATTGGCGCTGCTGTTCGTGCCGGTCTATCTGTGGTTTGCCTTTTTTGTGGCGTTTGAGCCAAACAATTATTTTGGCATCAAAAAAACAGCCTCTTCCAGCCAGCCGGTGGCCCGTGTGCGCGCCTATGAGCAGAGCCCCGGCACCAACCTGATCATCGGGGACAGCCGCCTGGCCCACTTTGATATGGACCTTGTGGATTCCCTGACCGGGCAAAGCTGGCAGAACCTGGCCTTTGGCGGTGCTTCCCTGAAGGAATGTGTGGACCTTGCCAACTATGCGCTGGATTCCGGCAACCAGGTGGACCGCATTCTGTTTGAGCTTTCGTTCTACACCTTAAACAGCAGCTATAACACCGACCGTTTTTCGGCGCTGGAAGCTACCCTGCGCAACCCGCTGGCCTACTGTCTGAACCTGGAATACAACGTGAACGCCCTGACCGTGTTTATGGACACCGTAAAGGGCACGCCGGACACCATTGAATCCGGCGACTGGACCGCGGCGGATTACCTGGATGATGCCGGGAACACGATTCCGCTGCACAAAAAGCTGTATGAGTACCCGGCGCTGATCACCACCCGCTGCCAGAACTGGACACTGAACGAAACCGAGCTGGCGGAGTTTTTGGCTATGGCCCAGCGCTGCGCAGACCGCGGCGTGGAGCTGACCATTGTGCTGCCCCCCATGGCCGCCAATGTGCGTACCGAGGTATGCGATGCCTTTGGCATTACCGCCGTGATGCAGGACGAAGTTCTGCCGCTGTTGGAAAAGCAGAATTTTACCGTGCTGAATTACGAATGGGGCACCAGCTGCATTACCGATGATGACACCCAGTTTTTTGACGGGTTCCACCTGGACGAAAAATACGGCCTGCCGGACTGGACAGCCGAACTGTTTGATGATATGCAGCGCTGATGCTGCCCCACCCCAAAAAGGAGGTCCCCTGTGGCACTGGACTTTTTGATTTTGTACGAACACACCGTTCGGGAATATGAGAGCGATCTTTTGCTCAAATTGGAGCTGGAGCGCCGCGGCTACACCGTGCGCATCCGCCAGCTGCTGGATGCCAAAGATCTGCGCCTGTTTGGCAAAGACAAGCCGGAAGTTCTGGTTGCCAGCTGCATGTATGACAACGAAGCCATCAACAGCCATGTGTACAACAACATTGGCAAATGCAACAAGATCGTCAACCTGCACTGGGAGCAGATGCTCTCCGACACGCAGGAGGAGGGCGATTGGTTCAACATGAACGGCAACGCCAAGCGCTGCGTGCAGACTTGCTGGGGCCAGCGCACTGCCCAGCGGTTACAGGCCCATGGCATGGATGCCAAGAACACCCCCGTGACCGGCGCTGTGATGATGGACTTTCTGCGGCCGGAGTTCAAGGGCTACTTTAAGGATAAGGAAACCCTGTGCAGGGAATTCGGCCTTGACCCCGCCAAACAGCTGCACCTGTACATTTCCAGCTTTGGCTATGCCAGCATGACCGACCAGGAAGTGGCCGAGCTTTCCAAAATGGCGGGAACGGATTTTTCCGGCTTTGCCCGCACCAACCGCGTTTCGATGGAAAAAACGCTGGCCTGGTTTGACCGCTACCTGGGTGACCACCCGGAGGTGGAAC
>OMDZ01000880.1_pt1 | contig 16207 bp, 10 predicted proteins | sample 1673641 | NCBI WGS metagenome assembly OMDZ01 (sample SAMEA103958117, study PRJEB25191) | human gut metagenome | biome: human-associated habitat [ENVO:00009003]; feature: intestine environment [ENVO:2100002]; material: feces | place: Germany | collected 2013/2015
TCATATTTCTTGTACTTCGGACTTTGGTAAGTAAACAGAAAATGAAAATCAAACCCTTTGAAAGGTTTTACTACCGCATCCGTTGTCCATCCGATGGTTTCAATATCATAGCTCAATGCTGCGGCTTTGATATCCTTATCGTTATGGGGGTTTATCAGATTCAGCGTAGAGTTGTTATTCGTTTTGGCAATATAAGTAAACAAAGAAGTCAGGCTAATCCAATCGTTATTAAAATAAATACCCGCACGTCCCAACGGAATGGTTATCTTATCTACATTCGGCATCTCGGCAAAATTCGACATGTTCGGGCGCTGGGTATTGTAAGTGAAATCGGCAGTAAAACCAAACTGTTGTGTCATCTTATAGGTAGCCGCCGCCGTGAAAGCCATATTGAGCCAATCATAACCATAGCCGCGAGGAGCAATCTTAGTGCCGTCGGCTGCCACTGCCCCGATGTGGTAATTGGCAAAACGGCCTACCGCTTTTCCGTCTGCATTGTAAACAGCCAGATTCTTTCCCGTCAAACGCTGGTATTCGAAACGGGCGCCATAATACACATTCCATTTATCAGTAATATCCCAATCGTGAGTAGCATAAAGAGCCAGCTTGTTTTCATTACCTTTATAGTATTCCGAAGCATTCTGGTTCAGGTTATAATAAGGAGTATCACCATAATGATGAATGTCTTTGGTATCGGCGCTGTAAAGAATCTGAGGATATTCTTCCACCGTATGGTCGTACATCGTAGTGTTTGAAGCATAGTCTACATCGTAATACCATTCGTTCAAGCCCACACGCCAAGTCATGTTATCATACTTCCGTGACAGTTCGGTGGTAAAGAAGAACTCGTCGATACTGCCGCGATTGAAACATGACATACGGCTCTGCACATACCCTTCGTAAGGGGTCAATGTCCCGTCCGATACTTTCCGGCTATAGCCGTCCGCCAAGGTTTTCTTTTCCATCGACATGGGAGTCTGGTAGAGATAAGAACCCAATGCGTGGTCATACTTCATATTCACAGTCCACTCCAACCCGTTATCCCATTTGTAACGGTTCAACAATGTGAATTGATTACCTTTGCTGGCAGTGGCGTCATAAAGACTTGTCTTTTTCATCTCGCCCGTACGTATATCCATATAGACAATGTCAGAAACATCGGGAAGATAAGACGAAGTACCGAGACTGAATCCGGGAATTTCTTTCACACTACCGTCGCCCACATAAATAAACGGTGCGCCGGTAGTGGCATTTGACAACCAGTGACTATTGCTGTAATGGTAGATAGCCGACAATTGTCCGCGACCTTCATGGTAGAACTTTGTCAAAGCAAACTTATAGATTTGTGTGCGGTCCTGATATTGGGCGAAACGGAGTTTGAACGAACCCGGGTCAAAGTTCTGATAAACGCTTCCGCTGTAGAACCAGTCCTTGCCGATGCTTCCGTTTAAGTTGAAATCAAACTGCTGTTTGCCGAAGTGATTGGTATTATAATTCAGCACACCATTAAACCGCTTCTCTTTATTCAGTCCCAATTCGGTGAAAGAGTTCACAGCATAACCGATGTTTCCGGTAGTAATGGCCGTTTCGGATATTTTAAGCAGTCCGGTATGTCCCAAACTGCTGTCTCCGCGCCAATGAGTATTTACATTATGAGGATTTGAGTTATAGACCACGGGCAAACCGTTTTCGAGTACATTGACATCGCCGCCGGGCAATCCGATGGAAATTTCACGGGGACCATTGGCACTGGCTGCATTCAGCATGACATTTCGATTACCTTCTTCCTTAGAATTAGAAAGGACTTTGGCTGAGTCTTGTTGTGCGTGGCTGTTCAAGCAAGCGGCTGCCCATATCATAAGGAGCACGCCCATTCTGTTCATTCGCTGATTCTTGTTCATAGCATTAAATATTTTTAGAAGTTTTTCTGAGGCAAAGGTATGGGTTGTCTCACAACACTTCTAAAATATTTGTTGCATGAGATAGCTCTTTTGTTTCATCGTAACAAAAGTGCTCAATTATGTAACATTCTCAGCATACAGAAGTAATTCCGAAAGTCCTTTCACACCTCACGCATCCAAAAACCGCCATTCCATCGAAGAAAATTGTGAAAGGACTATCATTATGGTAATAATTTGTAATTTCATACTGCTACTATTTTGGTCTTCTCATATTTCAAGTGTTTTTCTAATTTATTTGACTTCAATATTCTTAATAAAACGAACCGGATTACCTGCTGCTACAGCCACAGGCGGCACATCTTTGGTTACAACTCATTCCACCAAAAGATGTCCGAATAACGTAATGTATTGATTCTGCCCGTCATTTCTTTATTTAATTATAACTACTATTTCTTTTACAAAGAGAATTCTTTTCTAAAGAAATCATTTTGTTGTATCGCTCAAAATTATATCTTGCCCCTAAACTCTTTTTTCCGGCAGATTAATAGGTTTTTACGGTATGATTAAGTACTTTTGTACTGAATACTAAGACAGACTCCGCCAACAGACTGTACAGTCCGTTACAGTAGACCGTACAGTCCATTACCGCAGACTATACAATCCATTGCAGCAGATTATAAAAGCCCATAGGAAGAAAACCCTTAGCCTTCAGGAAGAAATGACTTAATTCTCTTATCAAAAAGCATTAACATGACAGCAAAGTATGATTTCAAAACGTCACCCGACATACAGGGGGACAAGGAGCAGGCTACTCTGTATCCGCAACTTGTAGTATCGGGCACGAAAGACCTGACAGATTTGGCTAAGGAGATAGCCCGACGTTCCACCATCAAGGAAGGAACGGTTATGGGACTGTTCTGTGACCTGGAAAACATTATCGCCAATTATCTGGCAGACGGTTATAACGTAAAATTGGGAGAGCTGGGCACTTTGTCCGCCACCCTGACCTGTCGCAAAGTGGCGGACAAACGCGAGATACGCGCCGCATCGGTACACTTTGACAACGTGAAATTCAAACCTACCCGGCAATTCCGCAAGGAGATACGTGCCAAAGGTGAATTGGAACGCGCAGAATATGGCTTCCGGGTTTCTTCCTCCCAATATTCGGAAGAAGAACGCTTTGCATTACTGACGGTCTATCTGAAGGAACATTCCGTCATTAACTGCAAAGAGTATTGCAAACTTACGGGACTGCTGAAGACAAAAGCGGGCATGGAACTGCGCCGGTGGGACAACGAAAAAAAGATAGTAAGAGAGGGACGGACCCCTCACGTGATATACAGGGCGGTGCCGGAGGCTTAATTCAATGCTTGTTCGCATTCCGCCGGAAAGAGTGCAAGTTATCATGAGTTTCTCTTTCCGCACGTTTGATTCTTATGAAAACAAGAGGCTGCTCCCAAAGATATATTGCGTTATCTTTTTGAACAGCCTCTTGCAAGAAGGTTATTCGCCCCTCTTATTTGGTTGGCTTTTTATACCATTCTTGATGTGAATTTCTATCTTCACCCCACGCACCAAAACCTTCATATTTCTCATTAATCATCTGGCGTTCTGCCGGATATGCCCAATCTGTAGGAATACATAAAGCAAAAGGTACACCGCCCAGTTGAAACTCAGGGTCGTCTTGTGAGATATAAACTCTTAGATTCGGGTTATTCTTTTCATGAATATAAAAGGCTATGTCTCCAAGACTTGTTATATTTTTGATAGTTTGCTTGGGCATATCTGCCAGCGTAGAAGGACCGGGATTTACTATGGTACCGGCCGATACACCTAAAGCTTCGTGCACACTGCTCCATAAAATATTGTCCCGACCGTTAACCTTATAGCCGGCAGATAGTTCTTTGGTTGCTCCGGCAGCTGCCAATGCGATTGTGACCTGTCCATTGTTTACAGCCGTCACTTTCAACACGACATCATTAAAATCATAGTCACCGGTCGTAGTAGTAATATCCTCAAAGACATAAGTAAAGATAGCCAGAGGCGGAGTTGTCGAAGGTTCCTCTTTATCATAATCGGGATTACAACCCTGCGCATGGTCTCCGACAGTTGCATTCACCAATAATACATGACCGGAGGCAGCCCAAGAGTCAAAAAAGTCATTTCCACATGTCACATAAGTAACTCCGCTCATTGTAAGTTCTCCTTTATCATCATCATACAAGGCTTTGTTAACACACAGTAGCAAAGGCTTATCCTTATCCTGTACGCCTGCATCACTGTTCAGCCGAACACTCTTCTCAAATTCCAGACTTTGGGTCTTAAAGATACTTTTACCGGCCATATTTAAAATTGCATTTTCCAATTCAGCCTTTCCCCCACAATGAATGAATCCGCTATTATTAAAGATTACATCCTTACCATCAGAGCCCTCTAATTTAAAATCTTCACCAAGATGTAAATTGCAATTATTCTGTAACCGGTAGCCCGAACTTACTTTAAATCCATCACAAGCATAATAACCATCATTTACCCAGGTAGCACTTGATTTGTTCTCATTGGCACCATCAGTGCTGTTACTATCTATCGATGTTTCATAAGATACACACTGTCCACTTTCTCCATTATAGAATTCCCCTGCACTCAACTCAAAATCAGCTTCTATATATATTATTCCATAATTAACAAGTTCGGCTTCTTTATTCTGCATGTAAAAATCATCTCCATTAATAGTAACTGTTCCTTCATTGTAAATAGAACCTTTCAAAGTAAAGTCTTTATCGTCCTTTCCGGTTCCGTTAATACGTAACGTTCCACCTTTACATACAAGGATTGTTCCTTTGTCAATCTTATCAACATTGAGAGTCAAGGTAATACCGGACTTAATGTACAGTTTAGTATCTTCCGAAAGATTTATCTTATCAGCTTTTAGGTTCTTTGAAATGTAGTAAGCCCCATTCCTCACATTTCCAGTAATATTCTCCTCACTCAATTCTTCAGCATCACTCGGACAAACAAAACCGGGAGCCGGCAAATTATCAATCGTAATATTAGCAGCCCGTTCAGAAACCGCACGCTGAGTTGCAGAACGTCCGAAAGCAGCAACAAACTTATCATCTTTAAGGGCAGCAACAGTCACTTCGCAATCCTTAGTTCCCACTTGGCGCATCACGTATGCATATTCCATGGCCGACGGTGCATCAAACTTCAAGGTGGCAGTAGTTCCATCTTTCACATCTGCCACAGCAAGCACATGCGCATCATTCTCTACCTTAAAAGGATTGTCTGTCAATACTTTGACAGTATAAACAGCCCCGGTTCCCGCATTTATCGTTATATCCAGAGTACGTACAGCCATCATATTCCAATCCTGATCAGGGTCAATATCCTTTATCGGAAAATTTTCTTTTGCTTCTTCTTTCACTCGCCCTGAATCGAACAAATCTTTACGGTCTGTGCACGAAGCAAATGCAACTAGTACCATCCATAGAATTAATAGTTTCTTCATATCATAATAAGTGTTAGCGTAAACAAAAGTAAATCTCTACCAAGGGTTTGACAACCTCTTTTCTCCGATGAAACCGGTAACTTATGATAAATTACTTATCAGCATAAGGGTATTCACCATTGGCTGCATCCCATTTTTCTTTAAACTCAAGCATGTGTTCTTCATACCACCTTGTATAAATTGTATGGTTCTGTGCCCAGTTTGCAAAGTAACGATAAAGAGCGGTTATCTGATTACGCTCTCTCGGAAATACCCAATCTCCGGGAATGCAAAGTCCATAAGGAGGATAAGTAGAAGCGGGAGTTACTTGGGACGCAACATGTATTGTTATATTGTTCGCATTATCGGCCTCATATATATAAAAGTCTCCATTGTCTTTCAATGTACCGGTTATAGTGATTTCCTTTTCTACAGAAGTACCGTTAGGACCACTACCGGTATTTATCAACGTACCGGGATCACAGTTCATAGCCGCATGAACCTCTCCAAATAAATCTGATTGAGAATTTGACCCGTTCGATGTATCCGTAAATCCCACCTTCAAATTCTTAGCAGCACCGGCGGCAAACAAAGTCACAGTTGCCTTTCCGGATTCATCGGGGACTGTAACTTTTAACACCACATCATTAAAGTCAAAGTCACCGGCTTCACGGGTCATGTCTTCAAAAACGTATGTATACACTTGAGGAATATCTGTGGCATCCGAGTTCGTTCCGCCACCGTTCGTCGTATAATCATAGCCACATCCGACCGGTTCTCCTAATCGTACTTGTTCTACTTTTACAAGCTGTGCACCATCCGAAAAATTTGTATCACCGGTATACCCTTTCAATGCGACCTCTAACTCACCGGAATAAGTAATACTCTCATCGGGAGTTTTAATACAAACCCCACTTACCCAAAACAGGGCCTTTTCATCTGAACCGACTCCGGTCACATCAACCTTTCCATTCTGGTATTCCACGTTGTCTTTTACATGGAATACACTCTTGGAACCTAACCTCAAAGGTATATTCCCATTTGTTTTCAGCGTATTTGTTTCAAAAGAAGAGCCACCATCTTGTTCAAATGCAAAGCCCTCCCCATTTTGGAAATAAGTAGAACTAAGGATTTCCATCCTGCACCGGTTATAAATATAAGAACTACGGGTATCTAAAGAATTAGCTTTGACAGTTCCTTCTTCATTTATTAATTCAGAACCTCCGGTCATGGTCACATCCTGCAATGAAGCAGATTGAAGATTTACAAAAGTTGCCTTTCCGGACATGGCGAATGTTGTCTTCCCGGTTATTTCAAAACTACCGTCATTATATATATATCCACCCGAAGAGTTAGATGCCCCCGCAACAGTAATTTTCCCCTTATTGTATAAAGAACAATTAATGCTTATTCTATTAAGCTTCATCGTTGAATTTTGCGCGATATAGAAAACCGTATTAGGGTTAAATGTTTCAGCAGCAGTGGCATCCAAAGTGCTACCCTCCAATAAGTAAACCACTAATCCGTCAGGATAAGCACCTGTTATTGTAACATTTCCTTTAATATATAGCGTATAGTTGCCATAACGTAGTTCATAAGAGCCGTCATTCATATAATATCCACCACGCATTTCAGCCCATTGTATCGGATACTGTTTAGCATCTGCAGGCACCTCTTTCAAGAAATTCTTCTCATCAGGCACCTTGTAATCCCAACTGCTTCTTGCCATAGCGCTTCTCTTTCCTGCCTCACTTCCTTGCTCTTCCCAAGAAACCGAAGGACGACCGACCTTCATATCTGCCACCTTTACCCAGCCATTGTACATTTTATCTTCAAAAAGTACATAAACAGATTCAATGGCTTTGGGTACATCAAAAGTAAATAATACTGTTTCTCCGTCTCTTACCCCCGTTTTCTTAGCCAACAACCGAGCATTGCCTTCAGAGTTCAAAGGATTATCCGTATATACTTTCACAGTATAAACCTCGCCTGTCTTTTGATTGATAGAAACAGACAACGTTCCTACCGCAGCCATATTCCAATCCTGACTCGGGTCAATGTCTTTCACCGGAAAATTCTCTTTTGCTTCTTCATCGATATGATGGGGGTCAAAGAAGTCTTCTTTCTTCGTACAAGAGAACAAGACAGAGATACACAATAATAAAAAGATGCTTTTCTTCATAATAAGCTTGTTTCAAGTTAATCACATTTTATACAAAGATATGAAATATAAAAATGATTAAGCAAAGAAAAAGCCTTCAAATTAGTTCATAAGCATCTAGTTTTCAAATATTTATTCTCGCTTGAATAATATACCTATACTTTTGATTAATTTACCGATATCTATACTTTGGCCGTTTTACTTTTATAGATAAGATATCCTCCCAATAATATCAAAGGTACACTCAACCATTGTCCGATATTCAGGGTCATATTCGTTTCTTCCACCACTTGCGGATTCTTCATAAACTCCAATGCGAAACGCGAGCCAAAGAAAATGAGCAGGCTCACTCCGGTAATTAATCCCACACGATTCTGCAAATGGTATTTATGATACATCACCCATGCAGTTACGCCCGCCACCAAACAATAGAGCATTTCATAAATCTGGGTAGGGTGACAAGGTAAACCTTCATATAACTGATGCCATTCACGCGAACGCACAAACTCAAAGCCCCACGGTAAGGTAGTGGGATAACCATAAATCTCGGAATTCATCAAGTTGCCGAAACGGATACAGAAGCACACCACCGCAACTGCCGGAATCATTCGGTCAAACAACCACCAGACACTCTTCTTCGTCACTTTCTTAGAATACCAGACAAGGGCGAGAATAATGGCAAAGACTCCTCCGTGACTTGCCAGTCCGCCTTTCCAAATCTTTAATATCTCAGCCGGATGCACCGAATAATAATCCCATTCATAGAATAAGCAATGTCCCAACCGGGCCCCTATCACCGTACTGACAATGCAATAAACAAAAAGCTTGTCTACCCAGTCTTCAGGATATTTTTCTTTTTTGAAAAGGCGACCGACCATCTCATAAGCCAAGATAAATCCCAGTCCCCACATCAAACCATACCAACGCACTTCCCAACTGCCAACCTTAAACCATACGGGATCTACATCCCACAGAATACTAGCTATCATTGTTTTATTTCTTTGTTTATTTATATAAGCACAAAGGAAATAAAAAAATCCCTTCCCCGAAATAAATCAGAGAAGAGATTTCCCTATTCCTTATATATTATGATATTTTACACCAAATGTGCAATCAATTCCTCGCGGTCTCCATACATCAAATCGATAACCGGAACTTCAATCATTGTATAGCATCCCGGTTGCTGTTTCATTGTAGCGCGTGCTACACATACCAACACCTGAGCTGTCAGAGCCGGATTATTAATCTTCATATCAAACTCAAACAACTGATTGTGAGTCTTGCCCGACACTCCTTTACGAACCAGATTAACACCATGTCCCACATCATTCAAGTCGTCTACACAAGGCACCTGAATAACATGTGTCTCATCATTGACAAAATAAGGATCGTTCTTAACAGCCGCTTCAACAGTCTTGAAATCCGCTCCTTCTTCCAGTTCCACATAAACCATACGACGGTGAATACCTGTACCTACAGGAATAGTCATAGACAGAGCATCTTTCACCCCTGCAATAGCACGAACGGCTACAGAGTGTCCCATGCTGCGACCCGGACCAAAATTGGTATAAGTAATGCCTTTCGGAGCAATTGCTTCCAAGAGGGTACGTACTACCGAGTCACTTCCCGGATCCCATCCTGCCGAAATAATGGCAACAGCATTGCCTGCTTTGGCCGATTCGTCCAGCGAACGGCGCAGTGCGGTAATCTGTGTATGGATATCAAAACTATCTACCGTATTGATGCCCATAGCCAGAATTTCTTTCGCATATTTTTCTACACTGCGAGTCGGAGTAGCCAAAATAGCAACATCTACATCTTTCAGTTCCTTTATATCTTTAACAACAGCGTATGGTTCCAGTTCTGCCGGTTTGTTTTCGGCTCCATTACGGCGAACAATACCTGCGATTTCAAAATCGGGAGCTGCTTCCAGAGCTTCCACTACATACTTACCAATGTTACCGTATCCAACGACGGCTGCTCTAATTTTATTCATCTTTATCGGTTTTAGTTTACTATTATCTTTTATTTAGCTGCAAAAATAAACATTTTGCCTCATTCTTTTGTTCTTCCAAACCTAATATTTTAAAAATATTCTTGCCTAACTTATAATTTGAAAGATAGATATCCTATTTTTGCAAAGAACTGTAAATTACAAACTAGAAGAATCATGATAGAATATATTAAAGGAGAAATTGCAGAGATTACTCCGGCAATGGCGGTGATAGATTGCAACGGGGTGGGCTATGGAATCAATATCTCGCTGAACACTTACTCGGCCATTCAAAATCAAACACGTACCAAACTCTATATTTATGAAGCCATCCGTGAAGACGCATACGTGCTCTACGGATTCTCTACCAAGCAGGAAAGAGAACTGTTTTTACTGTTAATCTCGGTATCGGGTATTGGAGGAAATACCGCAAGAATGATTTTATCGGCCCTTTCTCCTTCCGAATTATGCGGGGTAATCAGTTCGGGAAACGACAAACTGCTGAAAACAGTTAAGGGTATCGGACTGAAAACAGCCCAACGCATCATTGTCGATTTAAAAGACAAGATAGCCTCTTCCGGCATGGAAACGGTCAACAGTGAAATGTTTGCAAGCGCTGCCAACTCGGAAATTCACGATGAAGCTGTAGCTGCACTGACTATGCTGGGATTTGCACAGGCTGCTTCACAAAAGGTAGTGGCAGCCATATTGAAAGAAGAACCAAGCGCCCCTGTTGAAAAAGTCATTAAGCTGGCTCTGAAAAGATTATAAAAAGAGAAGTGTGGCAAAGCATTTTGTTGTAGTGGCATTCCACGTGTTAGCTGCTACAACAAAATGCTTTAATACCTATTTATCTTCTTCCGGTTTGTCTTCCTGCATCTTACGGGTAACAAATTCTATTTTCAGCATAGCTTCCTTTTTATCTTTCCGAATCTGCTCCATACCCGATAAGATACGCGCCAGCCCGGTCAACTCGGCAATTGCTTTACGGTCATTGGGATGCATAACTGTTCTATAAGTCTTATCCCCTATAAATTGAAGTTGGATATTCTTATCTTTATTGGCAACAATGAACCCGATAACGCCACCGTCATCGCCCATTTTATAATCAGCTTTCTCAATGGCACGCCCCAAATCCGTCGTCTCATAACTGTCTTTGGACGCGGGAGTTTCGGCAAAAGTATCGCCCACACTGACTTTCACTGCTGCATGATGAAGCTTTCCACCGGCACAATAAATAGAGGTAATAGACATCTCGCCCTGCTCATTCACTTGTCCGCGAAGAAAAGAACGACCGATATTCTTTTCCACTGTCTGCGTAGGATAGAAATAATTACCTACTTCCTGATAGGCTGTATCTTTTTCCAATACAAAATTGCCTTTGATTGAATCCAACTGAGCCTGCTTCACCTGCATCATACTGTCCAAATAAACCAAACTCTTCTGCTGTTCCTTCAAGTCAACTTGTTGCATCAACCTAATTCCCTGCTTCCTGGCCTCAAAAGCCTTTGGATATAAAATACGGATACTATCTATCTGCAACTTGGCTTCATTAAAGTTCTCTTGCTTCAATGCCGTTTCCGCTTTTTGCAAATGCAGTTGAGCCTTCTTTTCGCCGCCATCGTCACAAGCCGCCAGTAATAAGGCAAATAATGCCACTAATCCTATCTTTTTCATGTATTTAAACGTTTTATATGAGGACAAAAATACAATTAAATTGCTTTACTTCCCCTATTCACAAGCAAAAAAACATAAAACCCAGTTATTCTTTAAATATATAAGCGATAACAATGAAGAGAAATAACCTGCACACAAACAAAGGAGTGCTTAAAAAAATATTTATTTCTACAAACATTCGTTTATATATTTGGCTCATACCTCCATTATTAATAACTTAGTTTCCGATATTCCTTTGTCTATACTTATTATTTAAATTTACGGGTATATACCAACAAAAGAATATGATAGGTTCTTTCTGTTTCTATATATCAAACAAACATTTTAATTTAACCATTATGAAAAAAATATTTTTATCGCTTGCTTTTCTTTTTGGTATCGGAATGTCTGTTATGGCCGATAATACTATGCAAATTAAAAATGATACTATTGCCGTTGAAGACGGATTTAAAACAATAGACTTGAAAGAAGTCCCTCAATCCATCAAAGACGCTATAGCTAAAAAAGCCCCTGGTTCCACCCTCAAAAGCGCTTCTCTTTCTCTAAAGCAAGAAGGTGTAAAATCGTACAGAGTAGTGTATGTAACCAAAGAAGGAGTAGAAAATAGTATTCTCATAAATCTGAAAACAGCCCCTAAAAAACAATAGTCTATTCAATGATATCAAAGGAATATTTGTTAATATCAAAAAAGGTCACTGTGTAGCACAGTGACCTTTTTTAGTCTCACTAACAGTTCTTCAGCAGTTCATTTTCTCATTGTCATTCCGCTTTTGCCAAGCACGCTCCCTCAACAATCAAACGGTTCTTTTCCAATGTTCCCATACCCCAATACTTATTTTGACATCCTCTTTATCCTTTCAATAGGTATCTATGGAAACGTTTGGTATAGTGCTGCAAAAAATGTAATTTTGCATCTCATTAAGATGAGTATGGAATTGAAAGAACATTTTAATAGCAAAATATTTGCCCTAATTTCCGAGACAGCTGATGAATTGGGATTGGAATGTTATGTGGTAGGTGGCTATGTACGAGATATATTTTTAAATCGCCCTTCTAAAGATATAGATGTAGTAGTGGTGGGCAGTGGCATAGAAATAGCTCAAGCTTTCGGCAAAAAACTGGGACGTGGTGCGCATGTCTCTGTTTTCAAGAATTTCGGAACAGCACAAGTGAAGTTCAAAGACACGGAAGTGGAGTTTGTCGGTGCCAGAAAAGAGTCGTATAGCCACGACAGCCGCAAGCCGATAGTGGAAGACGGAACACTGGAAGACGACCAAAACCGACGTGATTTCACCATCAATGCAATGGCGGTATGCCTCAACAAAAAACGTTTCGGCGAACTGGTAGACCCATTCGGCGGGATGGATGATTTGAAAGAGCGTACAATCCGTACACCACTTGACCCGGACATCACCTTCAGCGATGACCCACTTCGCATGATGAGGTGTATCCGTTTTGCCACCCAACTCAATTTTTATATTGATGACGAAACGTTTGAGGCGCTGTCGCGTAACAAAGAACGTATCCATATCATTTCAAAAGAACGCATTGCAGACGAACTGAACAAAATACTGCTTGCCCCCATCCCCTCTAAAGGTTTCATAGAACTAGACCGTTGCGGATTATTGCCACTCATATTCCCTGAGTTTTCGGCATTGCAAGGAGTAGATGTCAAAAACGGCCGCGCGCACAAAGACAATTTCTATCATACACTGGAAGTGGTGGATAATATATCCAAACATACCGACAATTTATGGCTGCGCTGGGCTACCCTGCTGCACGATATCGGCAAACCCAAGACCAAGCGATGGGAACCCCGCATCGGATGGACTTTCCATAATCATAACTTCATCGGCGAAAAAATGATTCCTGATATTTTCCGCAAAATGAAATTGCCGATGAACGAGAAGATGAAATATGTACAGAAACTGGTCGGCCTGCACATGCGTCCCATCGTAATTGCCGATGATGTGGTAACCGACTCGGCCGTACGCCGTCTGCTGTTCGAAGCCGGAGATGACATTGATGATCTTATGATGCTCTGCGAAGCGGATATCACCTCAAAAAATGAAGCGCGAAAGCAGAAATTCCTGGATAACTTCAAACTGGTACGTCAGAAACTGAAAGATCTGGAAGAGAAAGACCGCATACGGAATTTTCAGCCACCGGTAGACGGAGAAGAAATCATGCGTGTATTTGATATGAAGCCTTGCCGTGAAATCGGTAGCCTGAAAAGCGCCATCAAAGACGCTATTCTAGATGGGGTAATCCCAAACGAGCACGATGCCGCTTTTGAATACATGCTGAAAAAAGCAAAACAAATGAAATTAACACCCAAAAACCTATAAACAAATTGGCAATACACTACACAAAAGGGGAAGAATGGGCAAACGCCCTGTCACACGGCATTGGTATATTAATAGGTATCATTGGCGGAGGGTAATTGCTACATATTGCCATGAAAAGTGGAGATGTGTGGGCAGTGAGAGGAATGTGGCTCTACCTGTTCGGTATGCTTGCCTCATATATTACTTCCACTTGGTACCATTCCAGCCGGCCGGACACCCGGCACAGGGAAGTATTGCGCAAATTCGACCATGCCGCCATCTATCTGCACATTGCAGGCAGTTATTCTCCCATCATGCTGGTCAGCCTACGCGAAGCGGGTTATTGGGGTTGGGGAATATTCAGTTTTGTATGGCTGTGTGCATTCATCGGAACCACTCTCTGCTTTTGCAGACTGAAAGAACACAGTTATCTGGAAACAATCTGTTACATAGCGATGGGATGCAGCATCTTTGTTGCCTTCAAACCTTTATGCAATCATGTACCTTCCTTATTTATCTATTGGCTCATTGCCGAAGGTGTCTCATACATCACCGGCGCCGTATTTTACTCCTTCCATAAATTACCCTATATGCATTCTGTTTTCCACCTCTTTGTATTAGGTGGAACAATCTGCCACATGATAGCATTGTGGTACATTTTATAACGTCCCTATCATCAACAAGTTATCCGTTTTGGAAAACTTATTTTTATTTTTTAATAGAGAAGTTTTCCGAAATGTTATATCTTTGCAGCTGTTCAATGAAGGTGAAGTTAACCGTTCTAAAAAGGGAATGCTGTGAAAATCGGCGACAGTACCCGCTGCTGTAATTCTCGAAGAGCCGAAACAAGATGCCACTGCAAATCATTGTGGGAAGGCGTTTCCGGGGAGAGATAAGTCAGAAAACCTGCCTCATAGAACAAACAAGTTCTTTAACTCAAAACATTTAAATTTTCAAACAATGAATTACGCTGAGATTTGTATCATCAAAAGAGATGGGAAGCGGGAAGACTTCTCTATCAGTAAAATTAAAAATGCAATCGGTAAAGCATTCCATGCAACCGGAATAAACAATGAAGAGAAACTTATTGCTGATATCACCATGCGGGTAATCAGTAATTTTACCTCGTCTACCATCAGTGTTGAAGAGATTCAGGACCTGGTGGAAAATGAGTTGATGAAGGTGCGTCCTGAAGTTGCTAAAAAATATATCATTTACCGTGAGTGGAGAAATACGGAACGTGACCGTAAAACTCAAATGAAACATATAATGGACGGTATTGTAGCTATTGATAAAAACGATGTCAATCTCAGCAATGCCAATATGTCCAGTCATACTCCTGCAGGACAGATGATGACCTTTGCATCGGAAGTAACCAAAGATTATACATATAAGTATTTATTGCCTAAAAAATTTGCCGAAGCGCACCAATTGGGAGACATACACATTCATGATTTGGATTACTATCCGACCAAGACCACCACTTGCATCCAATATGATTTGGACGACTTGTTCGAACGCGGATTCCGCACCAAAAACGGAAGTATTCGCACTCCCCAATCCATTCAAAGCTATGCAACATTAGCCACTATCATATTCCAAACCAACCAAAACGAACAGCATGGAGGACAGGCTATACCGGCTTTCGATTTTTTTATGGCAAAAGGTGTACGTAAGACTCATCTAAAACATCTGCAAACCTTGACGGATTTTTACCGTGAAGTAGAGGGGAAAGAGCCCAACGAAGATGCGCTAAAAAAAATAGAAGAAAAAGCATTGGCCATGACTCGCAAAGATACTCATCAAGCAATGGAAGGTTTTATTCATAACTTGAATACAATGCACTCTCGTGGCGGAAATCAAGTAGTATTCAGTTCTATTAATTATGGAACAGATACTTCGGCAGAAGGGCGCATGGTAATAGAAGAACTGCTGAAAGCTACAATTGAAGGTCTTGGCAGCCGTGGAGAAGTACCGGTATTCCCCATCCAGATTTTTAAGATTAAAGACGGCGTCTCTTATTCGGAGGAAGATTATAAAAAAGCAATGGCTAACTTTGATGATGCCGTGGCCGGCAAAATCCAATTCAAGGCGCCTAACTTCGACTTATTTCTAAAAGCTTGCCGTACTACAGCAAAAGCGCTCTTCCCGAACTTTATGTTTTTGGATGCCCCCTATAATCAGAATGAGAAATGGAATGCCAATGATCCGAAACGCTATCGTTATGAGCTCGCAACCATGGGATGTCGTACACGTGTATATGAAAATGTAGCCGGAGAGAAAACATCTTTGGGGCGTGGCAATCTGTCGTTTACCACTATGAATATGCCCCGGTTGGCTATCGAAGCACGCATTAAAGCAGAAAGCATGGAAGAATCCGGAAAGAAAGAAGCCATCGAACGTACAGCTAAAGAGCTGTTTATACAAAGCGTGCACCAAACGGCCGAGCTTATCGCCGAGCAACTCTACAGCCGTTATCAATACCAGCGTACCGCCTTGGCACGCCAGTTTCCATTCATGATGGGCAACGATGTGTGGAAAGGAGGAGGAAAACTCGCTCCCAACGACCAGGTGGGAGATGTATTACGACAAGGAACACTAGGCATTGGATTTATCGGCGGGCACAATGCTATGATGGCACTTTACGGTGAAAGCCACGGA
>OMDZ01000890.1_pt1 | contig 16123 bp, 13 predicted proteins | sample 1673641 | NCBI WGS metagenome assembly OMDZ01 (sample SAMEA103958117, study PRJEB25191) | human gut metagenome | biome: human-associated habitat [ENVO:00009003]; feature: intestine environment [ENVO:2100002]; material: feces | place: Germany | collected 2013/2015
ATGTGCTCGACAAAGCCTTGTTGCGTGCAGGACGTTTCGACCGTCAGATACACGTAGATCTACCCGACCTGAATGAACGTAAAGAAGTATTCGGCGTACATCTGCGCCCGATCAAGATAGACGACACAGTAGACGTGGATCTGCTGGCACGCCAGACTCCGGGATTCTCCGGTGCGGATATTGCGAATGTCTGCAATGAAGCTGCCCTGATTGCAGCCCGTCACGGAAAGAAATTCGTTGGCAAACAAGACTTCTTGGATGCAGTAGACCGTATCATCGGTGGTCTGGAAAAGAAAACCAAGATTACTACAGAAGCCGAAAGACGTTCTATCGCCTTGCACGAAGCAGGACACGCATCCATCTCCTGGTTGCTGGAATACGCCAACCCTCTAATCAAAGTGACAATTGTTCCTCGTGGACGTGCATTGGGAGCAGCCTGGTATTTGCCGGAAGAGCGTCAGATCACAACAAAAGAACAAATGCTCGATGAAATGTGTGCTACGCTGGGAGGACGTGCAGCCGAAGACTTATTTATCGGCCGTATCTCTACCGGTGCCATGAACGATCTGGAAAGGGTTACGAAACAGGCATACGGCATGATTGCTTATTTAGGAATGAGTGATAAGCTGCCTAACTTATGTTATTACAGCAATGACGAATACAGCTTCAACAAACCTTACAGTGAGCATACTGCTGAACTGATTGACCAGGAAGTGCAGAAGATGATCAACGAACAATATGCTCGTGCCAAGGCATTGTTGCAAGAGCATAAGGAAGGTCACAACCAGTTGGCACAGCTTCTGATAGACCGTGAAGTCATCTTTGCAGAAGATGTAGAAAAGATATTCGGAAAGCGTCCATGGGCATCTCGTTCGGAAGAAATCATGGCTGCTGAGGAAAAAGCTCTTCCTGCTCCCGAAAAAACAGAAGAAGCTGCTACAGCATCAGAACCGGGAACTAAGGAACAGACTGAAAACTCCGGAACTTCTGCTACACAAGATGAGGAAAAGCAAGCCTGACAATCATCTGATAAACAACAGATAACATAACTTTTGTCATTCAGAAGGCTCCAGACGAGCTTACTGAATGACAAAAGTATTTTTAATAACAAACATTAAAACCTTACTGCCGTGAAAAGCAATTTTCTTCAACGAGCCATCACAGGAGTGATATTCGTAGCCGTACTTGTAGGCTGTATTCTGGGAGGGCCCATTTCATTTACAATTTTGTTTGCATTGATCAGTGCACTTACGATCAATGAATTCGGAAACATTGTCAACCGAATGGAGCATACGCGCATGAACAAACCTATATCCATTCTGGCTGGTTTGTTCTTATTCCTCTGTTTCGGATATATCGGAGTAGTGCCGGGAGCGAATGAGATATTTATCCCTTATCTCTTCCTGATACTTTATCTGTTTATCAGTGAATTGTACAAGAAGCAGCCTAATCCGCTCAATAACTGGGCATATGCCATGATGAGCCAGATATATATTGCCTTATCATTCGCTTTGCTCAACGTGCTGGCTTACCACAGCAGCGCAACAGAAAGTGTATCTCAGTATAACCCCATACTGCCCTTGTCCATTTTTATCTTCAACTGGGTAAACGATACGGGTGCTTACTGTACCGGCATGCTGTTTGGAAAACACCGCCTGTTCGAACGTATTTCCCCAAAGAAATCGTGGGAAGGTTCTATCGGTGGAGCCGTATTCAGCATCATTGCAGCCATCGTTTTGGCACACTTCTTTACATTCCTGAGCACTGGTGTATGGATTGGACTGGGACTGACTGTAGTAGTATTCGGAACATGGGGTGACCTGACCGAATCGCTGATGAAACGTACCCTCGGCATTAAAGATTCAGGCAATATCCTGCCTGGACACGGAGGTATGCTCGACCGCTTCGACAGCACCCTGATGGCCGTTCCAGCAGCTGTAGTATACCTGTATCTGGTAGGACTTATCCTTGCATAAGAGCATAAAAATCGCCCTTCATTTCTTCTATACGTTTCAGATATGCATCTTGCTATGCAATCAACTGATTCACAACGTATTGATAAATAGAAGAAATGAAGGGCTTATTATGTCTGAAATTCGTACAAAAAATAAAAAAACATCAAGAAGTTTTTCTACACTTTTGCTCTTCTTTCAACAAAGTCTCCATGTAAAAACAGAAGCCAATGGTATCAGGCTTTGTGATTCGACTTTAACAAAGCTGTAATCTGAGATGCAGCACGCTCCGATGCTCCGGGTTCTCCTAAAATTGCTATCAGCCGGTCGTATTCTGAAAGCATAAGCGAACGTCCGCTTCCTCCCGGTACAATCTTAGCCAACTCCTTTTTTATATTGGCAACCGTCATACCGTCGGCAACCAGTTCAGTCACCACTTCACAGTCGGCTATCAGATTTACCAATGAAATGTATTTCACCTTCAAGATATGCCTGCGAAGAAAAGAAACCAACTTGCCTGCTGCCGTATAGTAACACACTACCTGAGGTACACGGAACAAAGCCGTTTCGAGCGTAGCTGTTCCCGAAGTAACCAGTGCAGCCTCAGCCTGCTGCAACAAACGGTAAGTCTGCCCGAACACAATCTTCGTACTGCTGTCGATATATTGTTTATAGAAATCAGGCTCAATACCAGGAGCTCCCGCCACCACAAACTGATACTGCGGAAAACTGCGTGCCGCCTCAATCATACGCGACAGATTATCTTTGATTTCCTGCCGGCGACTTCCTGCAAGTAAAGCTATGATCGGTCTGTTTTCCAACCCATTGGCAGCAATAAACTCACTGAAAGTTTCCTGACCATTCTTCCGGAAATCATCCACAGCGTCGACACAAGGATTGCCCACATAATGCACCGGATACTGGTGTTTCTTGAAAAAATCGACCTCGAAAGGCAGGATAGAAAACAGTTCATCTACATCGCGCTTGATATTTTTGATGCGATATTCCTTCCAAGCCCAAATCTTAGGCGAAATATAATAGTAGACAGGTATCCGCGTATGCTGTTTGATATATTCGGCTATCTTCAGGTTAAATCCCGGATAATCAACGAGGATCAGCACATCCGGCTGCCACGCTTCAACATCCTTCTTGCAGTAATCCATGTTACGGAAAATAGTACGCAAGTGAAGCAGTACGGGAATAAAACCCATATATGCCAGTTCACGGTAATGCTTTACGCAAGTACCTCCCACCGCCTTCATCAGATCGCCTCCGAAAAAACGAAATTCGGCCTGCGGATCTTCGTGCTGCAAGGCACGCATCAGGTTCGATGCATGCAAGTCGCCCGATGCCTCTCCTACTATCAGATAATATTTCATACGTTCCAGTTCCAGTGTTTCAAGTCTTCCATCAGCGAATATGCCGTCACATCAATTTGCGTAGGAGTAATAGCCACGTAACCGTGTTCCAACGCCCAGTGATCGGTATCTTCAGCATCAGGCTCGTTATTCTGATACTCACCTGTCAGCCAGTAATAATATCCGCCACGCGGATGATCTGCCTTAACAAATTCATTGGTCCATACCCCATCAGTCTGACGGCAGATACGCACACCTTTCAGTTCGTTTGTATCAGGGAAATTCACATTCAGACACTTACCTACGGGAAGTCCCTTTGCAAGCACTTCTTCTACAATGCGGCGCACATAAGGCAGCGTTGCTGAAAAATCAGCATCCGCACTATGATTACAAAGCGAAAATCCTACCGAGGGGATTCCTTTCAGACATCCTTCTATCACCACTCCCATCGTACCAGAGTAGTGTACATTGACCGACGAGTTGTCGCCATGATTAATACCTCCTATCACCATATCGGGCTTACGGGGAACCAAAGCGTGCAAAGCAAGTTTGACACAGTCGACAGGACTTCCCGAACACTTATATACAATGAGTCCCGGCTCCTGACGCATCTTTGTACAGCGAAGCGGATGCTCGGAAGTAATGGCTCCCGATGAACCCGAACGCGGCCCGTCGGGCGCAATAACAATGAGGTCGGCAACAGTGCGTAACGCAGCGATAAGTTCTTGTATTCCTTTGGCATTCACGCCATCATCATTCGACAGCAATAAAAGAGGTCTTTCGTTTGTCATATATTTCTCCATTAATAATCGCCGGTAAAGTTACAACAAATATTAATCTTCCCAAACCACGACGAATAATTACAGATAAATCGTTATCTTTGCCTCGCCGAAGTTATTAACAAAAGCCGTAAGTTATCAACATTTTCAAGAAATGTAGACATTTGCTGATACATAGTTTCGACGATTATTTGTTACTTCGCAATCAGATAAACTGATTAATATGGGAAAAATTATTGCTTTAGCCAACCAAAAAGGTGGCGTAGGTAAGACTACTACAACCATTAATCTGGCTGCATCATTAGCAACTCTCGAGAAGAAAGTGCTGGTAGTCGATGCCGATCCGCAGGCGAATGCTTCATCCGGTCTGGGAGTAGATTTAAAAGAAATAGATTGTTCTATCTATGAATGTCTTATCAATCAGACCGATATACGGGAAGCTATTTACACGACCGATATTGACGGATTGGATATTATTCCTTCTCACATCGACCTCGTGGGAGCAGAAATCGAAATGCTGAACCTGGAAAACCGTGAGAAGATTATGAAAAAGGCATTAGAGCCGATGAAAAGTGAATACGATTATATTCTGATAGACTGTTCACCGTCGCTGGGGCTGATTACCATCAACGCACTGACAGCTGCCGATTCGGTCATCATTCCGGTACAATGCGAATATTTTGCACTGGAAGGTATCAGCAAGCTGCTGAACACCATCAAGATAATCAAGACAAAACTGAACCCTTCGCTGGAAATAGAGGGTTTCCTGCTTACAATGTTCGACTCACGTCTGCGTCTGGCAAACCAGATATACGACGAAGTGAAACGTCATTTCCAGGAACTGGTATTCAAAACCATTATCCAGCGAAACGTCAAACTGAGTGAGGCTCCCAGCCACGGAATACCTGCCATCTTGTACGATGCGGATTCTACAGGAGCAAAAAACCACCTGGCTTTGGCAAACGAAATTATAAACAAAAATTAAGAAGCATAGAAAGCTGAAAGAATAAACAAATATGGCCGTACAGAAAAAATTTGCACTGGGCAGAGGACTCGACGCGCTGATTTCTACAAACGACGAGGTTAAGACTTCGGGCTCTTCTTCCATCAACGAAGTGGAACTGAGTAAAATCTCGGTAAACCCGAACCAGCCACGCCGCGAGTTCGATCCGATTGCCCTGCAAGAGCTTGCCGACTCAATAGCTGAAATCGGCATCATACAACCTATCACTTTACGCAAGCTGAATGAGGATTCATATCAGATAATAGCAGGAGAACGACGTTACCGTGCTTCTATACAGGCAGGGCTGAAGACTATTCCTGCTTACATCCGTACTGCCGACGATGAGAATGTAATGGAAATGGCTCTGATAGAGAATATCCAGCGCGAGGACTTGAACTCGCTGGAAATAGCTCTCGCCTACCAGCATCTGATCGAACAATATGAACTGACTCAGGAACGTCTGAGCGAACGTGTAGGCAAGAAGCGTACTACCATCGCCAATTACCTGCGACTGCTTAAACTTCCTGCTCCGATACAGGTTGCACTGAAAAATAAAGAAATAGATATGGGGCACGCACGTGCCTTGCTTGCACTGGATGACCCGAAGACACAGATACGTATTTTCAACGAAATAATAACCCAAGGGTATTCGGTCCGCAAGGTAGAAGAAATAGTAAAAGCCCTTTCAGCCGGCGAAAGCGTAGAGTCGGGAGGCAAGAAGATTGCTCCCAAAGGCGCCAAACTGTCTGAAGAATATACGATGTTGCAAAATCATCTGTGTACCTTCTTCGGTACAAAGGTGCAGCTTTCGTGCAGCAACAAAGGAAAAGGTAAAATCAGTATCCCGTTCAGCAACGAAGCTGATCTGGAAAGAATCATGGAGATACTGGACTCATTGAAACCAAAAGAATAAAAAGGACAAGTTTTGAGAGAACGATCGTTTACATATGTATTGTATATCGTACTGATGCTCTGTTTCGCATGGGGAGGAAGTACGGAAGGATATGCACAACGTGCACTCAAGCACCGGAAAGGCTTACTGAATGCCGATTCGATACGCGCGCAAAACGTGGCCGACAGCCTTGCTTTACTCGATACGCTAAATATACGTCAAAAGCGCATCGAAGAACTGGAAGCTCCGGTAGATACGGCCAGACTTATGCGTCAGAGTGACTCTTTGCAAAGCCGGAAACCTGTAACCATAAAGGAGAAAAAGAAATGGCTTCCCACTCCCAATAATTCTATCTGGCTGTCGCTTGCCATACCCGGAGCAGGTCAGATATACAACCGGAAGTATTGGAAACTGCCTATCGTTTATGGAGGTTTCGTGGGATGTACTTATGCATTGACCTGGAACAGCAAGATGTATAAGGATTATACACAGGCATATCAGGACATCATGAGTGACAATCCGAATAACGACAGTTATATGGATTTCCTGCCAGCCGGATATACCAAAGAAGATGTACAAAACAGACTCGATTATTATCAAGAGTTGTTCCGTAAACGAAAAGATGTCTTCCGTCGTCAGCGAGATTTAAGTATAATTGCTTTCATCGGAGTTTATCTGTTGTCGGTAATCGACGCATATGTCGACGCTGAGCTATCGAACTTCGATATATCGAACGATCTGGGAATGACACTGGAACCTGCAATATTTAACGATGCATACCGCAAGCTTCCTCAAGGAATAGGCTTGCAATGCAGTATTAGATTTTAAATTATGAAAAAACTATGTATTGGCATACTCGCCTTCCTTAGCTTTTCGCCCCTCTTTGCCCAACAAACGGAAAAGAGTATTGTCGTCCGCTCCAGTTCAGGTGTGGAGGCAGCTGCCGATTTGCCCGAAGGTATGCTTTCTGAAACAGACAGTTTATATCTGGACTGGATTTCGAAAAATTATATCAATCTGGGAGAAAACTGTACTGCGACTTCTACCAATCCGGAAGTAAGCGACTCTATCTACATGGATCGTCTGCAACGTATTCCGGCCATCATCGAAATGCCGTATAACGAAGTGGTGCGCAAATTTATCGACATGTATGCTACCCGCTTGCGACAGAAGGTTGCATTCATGCTGAGTGCTAATAATTTCTACATGCCCATCTTCGAAGAGGCACTCGACTTGTACGACCTGCCGCTGGAGTTAAAATATCTTCCTGTCATCGAATCAGCCTTAAACCCGATGGCAACTTCCCGTCAGGGAGCCGTAGGCTTATGGCAGTTCATGCTGGCTACAGGTAAAATTTACGGACTGCAAGTAACCAGCCTGATCGATGAACGTCGTGACCCGATCAAGTCTACTCGTGCCGCAGCACGTTATCTGAAAGACTTATATGACATCTATCAAGACTGGAACCTGGTATTGGCAGCTTACAACTGCGGGCCAGGCACTATCAACAAAGCCATACGCCGTGCCGGAGGAGCCACAGATTATTGGACAATCTACAACTACCTGCCCAAAGAAACCCGTGGGTACGTTCCTGCTTTCATTGCAGCAAACTACATCATGACTTATTATTGCGAACATGACATCTGTCCCATGGAAACACAGCTCCCCAACGCTACAGACACCATTCACATAAACAAAGACCTCCACTTACAACAAGTGGCAGAAGTATGCAACATCAACCTCGACCAGCTTCGCAGCCTGAATCCCCAATACAAAAAGGATATTATTCCCGGTAACAGCGAGTTGTGTGTACTTCGTTTGCCCAATAACTTTGTCAGTACTTTCATTGACCGCCAAGACAGTGTATTCGCTTATAAACCCAATGAATATCTGACCAAAAGAAAAACGGTAGCTATCAAAGAAACAACCAGTAGCAGAAACCGCTCATCCAAGGGAACTCTTTATCATAAAATCAAACAAGGAGACACATTGGGAGGAATTGCCGCCAAATACCACGTATCCATCAGTCAATTACGTAATCTAAACGGTATAAAGGGCAATAATATCAGAGCCGGAAAAAGTTTGCGGATCAGATGATTGATAAAAAATACAGATTTAACACTATACATTTTCTGAAAATACTTGCTTGAATATGTTTTTTGTATATTTTTGCAGTATAGATTATAGGAGGCAAAGATATGACGGATGAAAAGCAGACTCAGGAACAGGCGGATGAGGAAATGATAAACCAAGGGTTTCAGGAACTTTTGGACAGTTATCTAGCGACCAAACACCGTAAGAAAGTAGAAATCATCACAAAGGCATTCAATTTTGCCAAACAAGCACACAAAGGAGTAAAACGACGCTCGGGTGAACCATACATCATGCATCCCATAGCCGTTGCTAAAATTGTATGTACCGAAATAGGACTGGGATCAACTTCCATTTGTTCGGCTTTACTGCATGATGTAGTTGAAGATACAGACTACACTGTGGAAGACATCGAAAATCTGTTTGGTCCTAAAATTGCACAGATTGTAGATGGCCTGACTAAAATATCCGGCGGTATATTCGGAGACCGGGCTTCCGCACAAGCCGAGAATTTCAAGAAATTGCTACTGACCATGAGTGATGATATCCGGGTTATCCTCATCAAAATAGCCGACCGTCTGCATAATATGCGTACGCTTGGCTCCATGCTTCCCAACAAGCAATACAAAATTGCCGGAGAAACCTTATACATCTATGCGCCATTGGCTAACCGCTTGGGGTTAAACAAAATAAAGACAGAACTGGAAGATCTCAGTTTCAAATATGAGCATCCGGAAGAATATGCACAGATAGAATCCAAGCTACAAGAAACACAAGCGGAACGCGAAGAAGTATTCCGTGAATTTACAGCACCTATCCGCGCACAACTGGACAAAATGGGTATCAGTTATCAATTGATAGCACGAGTAAAATCCCCTTATTCCATTTGGAACAAGATGCAGACCAAGCATATCACATTTGAAGAAATATATGATATCCTGGCTGTCCGTATCATTTTCTGTCCCAAAAATCCGGAAGAAGAACTTAATGAGTGCTTTAACATATACGTATCCATATCTAAGATTTATAAACCGCACCCAGACCGCTTGCGCGACTGGGTAAGCCACCCTAAAGCCAACGGCTATCAGGCACTTCACGTAACCCTGATGAGTAACAAAGGCCAATGGATAGAAGTGCAGATACGCAGTGAGCGGATGAATGACGTAGCCGAACAAGGCTTTGCCGCACACTGGAAATATAAAGAAGGTGGAGGCAGTGAGGACGAGGGTGAACTGGAAAAATGGCTGCGTACCATCAAGGAGATTCTGGACGATCCGCAACCGGATGCCATGGACTTTCTGGATACCATCAAACTGAACCTGTTCGCTTCTGAAATATTTGTCTTCACTCCGAAAGGTGAAATCAAAACAATGCCGCAAAACTGTACGGCACTGGATTTTGCATTCTCCATCCATACATTCTTGGGCAGCCATTGCATCGGAGCTAAAGTCAACCACAAGCTGGTGCCCTTGAGCCACAAACTGCAAAGTGGCGACCAGGTGGAGATTCTTACTTCCAAATCACAGCATGTACAGCCTTCGTGGATAAACTTTGCCACCACCGCAAAGGCCAAAGCCAAGATTTTGGCCATACTGAAACGCGAACAGCGAGGCATGCAGCAGGCCGGTGAGGAAATGTTACGGGAATTCTTTTCCAGAGAAGGAGTAGAGTACACTCCCGAAAATATACGAAAGATCTGTAATCTGCATACCATCAAAACACAGGAAGAATTGTTTGCCGCCATCGGATTAAAAACAATCATTCTAGGAGAAAACGACAAGAACGAACTGAAAGACAAACCGACTTCCAGTAACTGGAAAAAGTATATCTCTTTCGCCTTCGGAGGCAGCAAGACAAACAAGGAAAAACCGACAGAAGAGAAGGAACCCTTACAAAAGATAGACAGCAAGAAAATATTGAAACTGACTCCCGAAGCTATCCAAAAGAACTATGTGATAGCTGAATGCTGCAAGCCTATTCCGGGAGATGACGTTTTGGGATATATAGGCGACAATAATCGTATCATCATCCACAAACGCCAATGCCCGTTGGCTACCAAACTGAAGAGCAGTTACGGCAACCGCCTGTTGGCTGTCCAATGGGAGACTGGAAAATCCTTGTACTTTCCTGTAAATATCTACATAAAAGGTATTGACCACATCGGTCTGTTAAATAAGGTAACAGAAGTCATTTCACAACAATTGAATGTAAATATCCACAAGTTGAATATTGAAAGTAACGACGGTATCTTTGAAGGAAGAATACAGCTATTTGTACACGATGTGGATGATGTAAAATCCATCACTACCAATCTAAGAAAGATAGATGAGATAAAAACCGTCACCCGTATCGAGAAGTTCGAAGACCAGCCGAATTAACCAATACCAATTTCACCGCAGACTACACTGATTGTTCATAACGATTATCCGCAACTCGTTTTTAATCCGTGCAATCTGTGGTGAATATTCTTAAGTCAGATAATCCAGTTCTTTACGCATACTAACCAATTCCTCACGTATCAGTTTCAATCTGTCCAAAATCTCCGCAGTACGGATAGTGGTTTCTCTGTTCATCTTCAGTTTCTGCTTGGCCCCCTGTAAAGTCATCCCTTTCTCTTTCACCAGATGATAGACCAGCCGGATATTCTCAATATCCTCTTTACGATACTGACGGACATTCCCTCCCGCCTTCTTGGGAGAAATAATAGGAAATTCCTTTTCCCAATAACGCAACAAGGATTCATTTACATCAAACATCTTTGCCACTTCCCCTATGGAATAGTAAAGTTTCAGTTCTTTATTAGGATTATAGGCCATGGTAAATTAAAATTGAGAATTAAAAATTCACGGCTAGTCAAATACCTTACCGTGGTTGGCTGCAATCTGTATCATCTTATCATAATCTTCCGCGCTCAAATCCATGAAATAATAATTCACAGGATTCTGCACTTTTCCTTTCACGTGCACTTCATAGTGCAAGTGAGGTCCGGTACTTTTACCTGTACTTCCCACAGCTCCAATCACTTCACCCCTAACCACCTTCTGTCCCGGTCTTACCTTGTAAGCACTCAGATGTGCATAGCGCGTAAGATAACCAAAGCCATGATTCACTTCGATGGTATTCCCATAACCTGTCTCCCATCCGGCCTTCACCACAACACCATCACCGGTGGCATACACCGGCGTGCCCGGACTAGCAGAAAAGTCCATCCCCGCATGAAACTTGGTTGTCTTATAAATAGGATCTATACGGACACCGTAACCGGAAGCCGTCTTCTTCAAATCCTTATTGGAAACAGGCTGGATGGCCGGAATACATTTCAGCATCTCGTCATGGCTCTTACACAAATCCACCACCTCGTCAAAAGACTTGGACTGGATATAAAGCTGCCGGTTCAACATATCCAGTTTCTGAGTGGTATTGATAACCAGATCGGCATTCGCCATATCCCGTAACTGTTCATAGCGGTTTGTCCCCCCATAACCGGCCTTACGGACAGCATCCGAAACAGGATCGGCCTGCAACACCACCCGATACAAGTTGTCATCACGCTGCTGGATATCCTGCATCACCCCCATAGCCTCATCCAGACGATGAGACAACACATTATACTGGGCCAGTAAGCGAGCATTCTCTATACGGAGCTCTTTCTCGGACGGAGAACCAAAGATCAATAATAAAATAATAAAACTGCCTGCCCCCAAGCCCATTCCTACAAACAAACGGCGCAAGATGCTTAAGGCGCGCTGCCTCACTGTGGGGTAAATGCGGTCATAAGTTCGGGTCTTAGGATTATAAATATAGTAGACTTTACGCATCTAATTCTGCTTTTTGAAGTTTTTAATGCACAACACATCAATATTTTGCACAATTCTTGTCGACAAAAATAATAAAACCAATTATCTTTGCAAATCCTTTTTGAGAATATTAACTAGAAGACAATATATTAAGCGACATGATGACAGCTAAAGAAATTAGAGATTCTTTCAAAAGCTTTTTCGAGTCGAAAGGACACCAGATTGTCCCATCGGCTCCGATGGTCATTAAAGATGACCCCACATTGATGTTCACCAATGCAGGAATGAACCAGTTCAAAGACATTATTCTGGGCAATCACCCGGCCAAATACAAAAGAGTTGCGGACTCACAAAAATGTTTGCGTGTAAGCGGCAAGCACAATGACCTGGAAGAAGTGGGACATGATACCTACCACCATACTATGTTCGAGATGCTGGGCAACTGGTCTTTCGGAGATTACTTCAAGAAAGAAGCTATCGGCTGGGCATGGGAATATCTGGTAGATGTACTGAAAATAGATCCGAAAGATCTGTATGCCACCGTATTCGAAGGAAGTCCCGAAGAAGGACTGGAACGGGACAATGAAGCCGCCTCTTACTGGGAACAGTTCCTGCCGAAAGACCATATCCTCAATGGCAACAAACATGACAATTTCTGGGAAATGGGTGATACAGGTCCCTGCGGCCCGTGTTCTGAAATCCATATCGACTCACGTTCGGAAGAAGAAAAAGCTCAAATCCCCGGCAACCAACTGGTAAATAAGGATCATCCGCAAGTAATCGAGATCTGGAATCTTGTATTCATGCAGTTCAACCGCAAAGCAGACGGTTCACTGGAAGGTCTTCCCGCCAAAGTAATCGATACCGGTATGGGATTCGAACGTTTGGTGCGCACACTGCAAGGCAAGACATCCAACTATGACACTGACGTGTTCCAACCGATGCTGAAAGCCATCGCCGAAATGGCAGGAACCACCTATGGCCAAGACAACCAGAAAGATATCGCCATGCGCGTTATAGCCGACCATATCCGTACCATCGCATTCTCAATCACCGACGGTCAGTTGCCCAGTAACGCAAAAGCCGGCTATGTAATCCGCCGTATCCTCCGCCGTGCCGTCCGTTACGGATATACTTTCCTGGGACAGAAACAAGCATTCATGTACAAGCTGCTACCTGTATTAATTGAGAATATGGGCGAGGCCTATCCAGAGTTGAACGCACAAAAAATACTGATCGAGAAAGTGATCAAAGAAGAAGAAGAATCTTTCCTGCGCACACTGGAAACAGGTATCCGTCTGTTGGACAAGACTATGAACGATGCCAAAGCTGCCGGGAAAAAAGAGATCAGCGGTGTGGATGCCTTTACATTATATGACACTTTCGGTTTCCCCCTCGACCTGACAGAACTGATTCTCCGCGAAAACGGCATGACTGTAAACGAAGAAGAGTTCAACGCCGAAATGCAGAAACAAAAAGAACGCGCCCGTAACGCGGCAGCCGTTGAAACTGGCGACTGGATCACCATAAAGGAAGGTGACACCCACTTTGTAGGTTATGACTTTACCGAATATGAAACCAGCATCCTGCGCTATCGCCAGATCAAGCAGAAAAACCAGACACTGTATCAAATTGTACTGAGCGATACTCCTTTCTATGCCGAAAGTGGTGGTCAGGTAGGTGATACAGGGGTGATCGTAAGCGAATTCGAAACCATCGAAATCATTGATACCAAGAAGGAAAACAACCTTCCTATCCATATCACCAAAAAACTGCCCGAACACCTTGACGTTCCGATGATGGCTTGTGTAGATACAGAAAAACGTGCCGCCTGTGCCGCCAACCACTCTTGTACTCACTTGCTGGACGAAGCGTTGCGCCAGGTATTAGGAACTCACGTAGAACAAAAAGGTTCTTTGGTGACTCCTGAGTCATTACGTTTCGATTTCTCTCACTTCCAGAAAGTGACTGACGAGCAACTTCGTGAAGTGGAACATTTGGTAAATGCCAAAATCCGTGAGAATATCCCTTTGACGGAATACCGCAATCTTCCTATCGAAAAGGCAAAAGAACTGGGTGCCATTGCTTTGTTCGGTGAAAAATACGGTGATGAGGTACGTGTTGTCCAATTCGGCAACTCTATTGAATTCTGCGGAGGTACCCACGTTTCGGCTACAGGCAAGATCGGTATGGTTCGTATTATCAGCGAAAGCTCTGTTGCTGCCGGTGTGCGCCGTATCGAAGCTATCACGGGTGCCAAAGTAGAGGAATTGATGGATACGGTCCAGGATACGCTGAATGACTTGAAGGCATTGTTCAACAATGCTCCCGATCTGAAAGTCGCCATCCGCAAGTATATTGACGAAAATGCAGGATTGAAGAAGCAGGTGGAAGAGTTCATGAAAGAAAAGGGCGCCGCACTGAAAGCCAGACTGGTAGAGAATGCCAAAGAAATAAATGGTGTGAAAGTGGTGAAAGCCATCATTCCGATGTCTGCCGACGTAGTGAAAGATATTGCCTTCCAGCTGAAAGGTGAAATTCCTGCCAATCTGTTCGTTGTAATAGGCAGTGTGGACAATAACAAACCGATGCTGACTGTCATGATTAGCGAAGACCTGGTAAAAGCCGGACAGAATGCAGGCAAACTGATCCGTGAAGCAGCCAAACTGATTCAAGGCGGCGGTGGTGGTCAGCCCCACTTCGCAACGGCAGGCGGTAAGAATCCTGACGGTTTGAATGCGGCTGTTGATAAAGTGATAGAGCTGGCTGCATTGTAATCTATTCGAATTTCGTCCATATTTCGTATATATCAAAACTCCGCCATTCTGGTCTGAAAGCCGGTGGCGGAGTTTTTTTCATCTGGTTCACTAAGCCTTTTCTCCTCTATGGATAAGGGAAACAGAAAAGAAGATTTCTATCTCCCAAGCCTTTGGAGTTATCTCCATAACCTTTGGAGTCAACTCCATAAGCTTGGGAGTTAACTCCAAAGGTTATGGAGATAGAACATAAACGTTCAAAAAAGCTTAGCCATAAGGAAAAAAAAACTAACCAAACGGCTGGAAGCATATAATCAGTCATTAACACCTCACTGACTGTCTGCTTATTCCGTCTGCTCCTTCGGCCAGTTCACTAGATACAGAATTTCCGTAGCACGGGTGAAAGCCGTATACAGCCAACGGAAATAATCCGGAGTCAGCATATTCTCCGTCATATAGCCCTGATCCAAAAAGACCCGTTTCCACTGGCCACCCTGCGCTTTGTGACAAGTAACGGCATACGCATATTTCACCTGTAAGGCATTGTAATGAGGATCGGCTTTCATTTTCTTCATCCGCTCACGTTTCACAGTTATATCAGCATAATCCTCCAATACCGAATAAAATAACTTGTCATTCAATTCTTTAGGCAATGCGGGTGTTTCAGTATGCAAGGTATCCAACAAAAGTTTCACCTCCAGTTCCATACCATCATAGTCGGGGAACGCCAGCACCACATCGGCAAAACACCCATAGCGTCCCGGAATGAACAGTTGGTGGAATTCATCCGCTCCGGCGGAGACAAACACCCAGCACACGATCAAAAGATACAGCTTCCGTCCTCTCTCCTTCCAGGGTCTCCACACGCCGTACAATAACACTCCCATGCAGGCATACTCAGAAAAATGGGCCAGCTTACGGATGGGATGTTCAAAATAAGCCGCCATACTGTCGAGGACATTCTGCGTCCAGTGTTTCCCGGAGATAGCATTCAGAAGCTCTGCACATTTTTCCGAGATCATAGCACTCAGTGAGCCGGATTCCTCACCATCCTGACCGGAAAACACAAAAATGAGCCGATATAACAATACAAGTAAAATAGCAGCCATTACACTGACTGCCATTTTACGTCTCTTACTACTTCTCATCATTGACTGTCTGATATACGCGGATTCTTGCCGCATCGCTCTCCGGCATTCCGATGAAGACAGCCCCATACATATAAGAATCTCTCTTCATTTCGATCCTGACGATCTGTAAGAACGCATGCAACACTTCATGCGTCCAAATCCTCAGCTTCGATTCATACACTGCACCGATACTTAACACTTCCTTGCACAAAAATCCCACTCCGTTGGGAGATACATCTACGATGTCAATGCTGACTTCCTGCATGTCTCCCTGGTCCAGGCGTTTTACCATCAGGGTGGAACTCATTTCTGTACGCTTGCTTCGTCTTCTTTCTTCCATTATTTTTCTCCTTTTAAGTCAGCAA
>OMDZ01000898.1_pt1 | contig 16036 bp, 13 predicted proteins | sample 1673641 | NCBI WGS metagenome assembly OMDZ01 (sample SAMEA103958117, study PRJEB25191) | human gut metagenome | biome: human-associated habitat [ENVO:00009003]; feature: intestine environment [ENVO:2100002]; material: feces | place: Germany | collected 2013/2015
GGCGGGACTCATTTCCGGCTCGTCACGCCAATACTCGATGTCACCGTGGTATTGCGAACGATCGAAACTGTGCAATGCGAGCACAACGGCGATCACACACAAGATCAGCCCGGCCACGGCAATGGCGATCCACGTGATCAGGCGGATACGCGCTTTTGTGCGCTGCCGGTCACGCCACTGCTGCTCCTGTTGGGCCTCGCTTTCCATAATGCCGTTTTTGATGGTGGTATCACGAGTGCGTGCCACACCGCTGGTCGCGCCGACGTCGAACATGGCGACCACGTCAACATAGTCGCCGGCACGAACGTCGTGCACGGTGAACTGCAACGACCCCTTATCACCACGTTCGGTGGTTGACGTACGTTCGGTGTGCAGCCAGGCCCATGAATTATCCGCCGTAATGCCATCCGGGAACGTGACGGTTCCGGTGACCTTGCCGATGGGAATCTGATTGCTCACGCCGAGCGGCTCCCATTGGAACGTGGCCACGTCTTGATAGGCGGTGGTCACGCCCTGCATGGTCATGGTCACATCGAATTTCAGGCTGCTCGCCGACGTGGTGGCGGGAATATTCCAGCCGATTTCGATTTTCTTGGAACGATCGTCGGTATTGTCGGCAACAAGACCGTCTTTTGCGGGATCGAACGGCTGCGGATTGCTGTCACCTTGCGAAACATCGGCGATATACCACTGCCCCGCATGTTCTCGATTCCATTCGTCGGTGCTATAGCTGCTTGGGATTGCGATATCACCCTGCTGGTAGGTCTCTCCCGTCGTCGCGTTGCGCACGCTGATATCGGTGATATTGGCCAGGTTGCTTTCCTTCAGCGTGTACTGCTGGTACAGCTGCTTCCACGGATGGTCGCCGTCGTCATCGCTGCGGTCGGCGAGTTTCATATCGATGTGTTGGGTGATTTTCAAATCGCCATTGCTTTGCACCTGTACATCGTAGTCGAGCGTTTTGTAGCTCAGATCGGCCCCACCGTCATCCAATGCGATGGCCAGCAATATGGCCGCTACAACGCCAATGGTGACGACGATCGCGATACCGAAGCTGCGCACCGCTCGCGACGCATGCTGTTTGGCCGTCATAATCCCTCTTTCTCGCTTCTTCTTCCCTCAGATGGCCGTACAACAGATGGCCGTACAAGCCGAATTGAACAGTAAAGCCCCATCGTCATCGGACGGGGCTTTACATGCATGTCAGAACGTAACTTGCGGAACCTGACGATCCGCTTCGTCCACCTGGAAGTAGGGGGCCTGTTCGAAATGGAACAAGCCGGCGATAATATTGGTCGGCACAACCTCGGTCTGGGTATTGTACTTCTGCACGACATCGTTGTAGAACTGGCGTGCGTAGGCGATCTTCTCTTCCAACGATTTCAGCTGATTCTGCAAATCCATGAAATTCGTATTGGCCTGCAGCTGCGGATAGTTTTCGGATACGGCCTGCAGATTGACAAGTGCGCGGCTCAGCTGGTTTTCCGCAGCGATGCGCTGCGCCACGTCACCGCTTTGCGCGGCCTGCACCACGCCGGCACGGGCCTGCGTGACCTGCGTGAACACTTGGGATTCGTGGGCCGCATAACCTTTGACCGTTTCCACCAGGTTCGGAATAAGATCGGTACGCTGCTTGAGCTGCACGTCGATCTGCGCCCAACCGTTCTTCACACGATTACGTAGCGTGACCAGCCCGTTGTAGGCGCTGACGGCCCAAAGCACAATAAGTACAACGATGACGGCAATGATAATGCCAACGACCATGACGACTCCTTCGTTAATGGCTCTTCACACCATTCTTGCATGCGCCCAGGTACGTTATGACAAAACTCATGCCCCCGTGTCTCATTTTCATGCAATCTGCATGGAAACGCAAAAGTGCCCCGTACCTTCCGGTACAGGGCACTTCAGTCAGTCAGCTATGCTGCGAGGGATCCTTTTGAGGCGTCAGTCCTCAAAAGGATCAAAGTCGCGGCGGACGCGGCGGCGAGGACGCTCGGAACGCTCTTCGCGATCGGCACGGTACTCGTCGTAGTTCTCGTCGGCTGCGTAACGCGGATTGCGGTCGTCGCGGCGGCTGCTGCGACGACGGTCGGAACGACGATCATCGCGATCGTAGTCACGGTCATCGCGATCGGAACGACGACGACGCGGACGATCATCATAATCACGATCGTCACGATCGGAACGACGGTCATCACGACGGCCACGGCTGCCGCGACGGTCATCGCGATCGGAACGCTCACGGCGCGGAGCGGAGGATTCCTGATCTTCGAAGCCTGGAATGGCCAGGGAGATCTTGCCGCGATCGTCAACGCCCTGCACGACTACCTCAACGGTGTCGCCTTCCTTGAGCACGTCTTCGACGGCGTCGATACGCTCGCCGTTGGCCAGATTACGGATCTGGGAGATGTGCAACAGGCCGTCGGTGCCCGGGGTCAGGTTCACGAAGGCACCGAAGGAGGTGGTCTTCACAACCTTGCCGTTGTAGGTTTCGCCGGCTTCAGGAACGTGCGGGTTGGCGATCTGGTCGATGATCTGCTTGGCCTTTTCAGCGCCGTCGCCACCTTCGGAGGAGATGAACACGGTACCGTCATCTTCGATGGCGATCTCCGCACCGGTCTCTTCCTGAATCTGGTTGATCATCTTGCCCTTCGGACCGATGACTTCGCCGATCTTGTCGACCGGAACGGTGGTGGTGATGATGCGCGGTGCGTACGGGCTCATCTCGGCCGGACCATCGATGCACTCGTTGATGACTTCGAGAATGGTGGTACGGGCTTCCTTGGCCTGCTGCAGAGCAGAGGCCAGAATGTCAGCCGGAATGCCGTCGAGCTTGGTATCGAGCTGCAGAGCGGTGATGAACTCGGAAGTACCGGCAACCTTGAAGTCCATATCGCCGAAGGCGTCTTCGGCGCCGAGAATATCGGTCAGGGTCTTGAAGATGTGCTGGCCGTCAACATCGCCGGACACGAGGCCCATGGCGATGCCCGCAACCGGGGCCTTCAGCGGCACGCCTGCGGCGAGCAGCGACAGTGTGGACGCGCACACGGAACCCATGGAGGTGGAACCGTTGGAACCAATGGCTTCGGAGACCTGACGGATGGCGTAAGGGAACTCTTCGCGGTTCGGCAGCACCGGCACGAGAGCCTTCTCCGCCAGCGCACCGTGGCCGATTTCGCGGCGCTTCGGGGAGCCGACGCGGCCGGTTTCACCGGTGGAGTACGGCGGCATCTCATAGTTGTGCATGTAACGCTTGGACTGCGGACCGGACAGTGCGTCGATCTGCTGTTCCATCTTGAGCATGTTCAGGGTGGTGACGCCCAGAATCTGGGTTTCGCCACGCTGGAACAGTGCGGAACCGTGCACGCGCGGAACGATGTCCACTTCAGCGGACAGGGTGCGGATGTCACGCAGGCCACGGCCATCGATGCGGTAATCCTGGGTCAGGATGCGGCGACGCACGATCTGGCGCTGCAGCTCCTTGAACGCATTGCCGATCTCCTTTTCCTTCTCGGCATCGTCCATGTCGGTGAATTCACCGGCGAGCGTGGCCTTGACGCCCTCCTTGATCTCATGGATGCGATCCTGGCGAGGCAGCTTCTCGGCAATGGAGAGGGCTTCGTCGAGATCGGCGTGGGCGATCTCATCGATACGGTTGTACAGATCTTCGGCGTACTCCGGGAAGAGCTGGAATTCCTTGGTTTCCTTCGCAGCGATCTTCTTGAGTTCGGCCTGAGCCTCGCAGATCACCTTGATGAACGGCTTGGCGGCTTCGAGACCACCGGCGACGACTTCCTCGTCCGGCTTGGTCTGGCTTTCGAACACGGCGCGCTCACGCTCGCTCCAACGCGGGAAAGCGACCCACTGGCCGTCGATCAGAGCCAGGCGAACGCCGGAAACCGGGCCTTCGAACGGCAGACCGGAAATCATGGTGGAAGCGGAAGCAGCGTTCAGAGCGATAACATCGTAAGCATCGTCCGGGTTGACGGCGAGCACGGTTTCCACAACCTGCACTTCGTTGCGCAGCGTGTGCGGGAACAGCGGGCGCAGCGGACGGTCGATGATACGGCAAGCCAGAATCGCCTCGGAGCTCGGACGGCCTTCACGGCGGAAGAACGAGCCCGGAATCTTGCCGGCGGCGTACATCTTCTCTTCCACGTCCACGGTCAGCGGGAAGAAGTCGTAGTTCTCCTTCGGGCTGGAACCGGCGGTGGTGGTCGACAGAATCATCGAATCATCGTCAAGATAGGCGGCGACGGCACCATCCGCCTGCTGGGCGAGACGACCGGTCTCGAAGCGCAACGTGCGCTTGCCAAATGAACCATTATCGATTACGGCTTCAACAGCCTTGATTTCGGGACCCTCCATAGGGTTCCTCCTTTTTCTTTTCTTTTACCAACTATCGGCAGTCCTCTTCAGCGGACTCCAACCGATTTCTGCATGCGTGACGCGACGTCACCTTCGTCGCTTCCTCATCTTTAGATTCTAGACCTCATGCACCCTAAACCTTGGGCTTTCAAACTGTCTTTTCCTCAACGCGGCTGTCATGCAAAAACGCCCGAACGCCAAGGAAGGCATTCGGGCGGAAGAATGTAACTATCGGCGCAGACCCAGACGCTCAATCAGGGAGCGGTAACGGTTGATGTCGACGCGCTTGAGGTAATCAAGCATACGACGACGATCGCCGACCATCAGCAGCAGACCACGACGGGAGTGGTGATCATGCTTGTGCTCCTTGAGGTGCTCGGTCAGATCAGCGATACGCTTGGTCAGCAGAGCAACCTGGACCTCCGGGGAGCCGGTGTCACCCTCGTGGGTAGCGTAAGTCTTGATGATTTCCTGCTTTTCCTCAGCCGTAAGTGCCACGGCATCCTCCTTATATTGCTGCGCGGTGCTGCCGGTCCAATACCGGCGCGCTCTCTATCCGCGGGCGAAACACGCCAAGGGGAAATCATACACGAAGGGCAGACCAAATCGAATCCACAACAAATGGCGGATCAGACCACGTTCAGCAGACCTCCGAACAACACCACGGCGAGCGCGATGATCTCAATCGCGAAGAACAGCAGGAACGATGCCCAACTGCGCGTCAGCACATTGAATTTCGATTCCTTTTTGATGCATACCAGCAATCCGACCCAGAGCACCGCATAGAAGGCGACACCGCATCCGGCTGCGATAATGCCAAGGTTCGCCGCGTTGGCCAGCCCTGAGGAATCGCCGTACATCACGTAGGTGGCGTTCCAAAAGTTGAAGCTCAGCAGACATACGCCGGCGACGAACTGTTCGGCGGCGAGTCCCACCACGAAAACCGTGCCCCACAGCCATTTCTTCACATCCGCAACCATCAATCCCAAACCGGCCATCGCCATAATGGTGACCGTCCACGAAATCAGCGCCACGCCTTTGGGATCGAGGAAGCTGAGATTGGCCACCATCCAAGCTGCATCCTTGACTGCGATGACACGTCCCCACCAGTAAGGCGCGATCAAAGCCACCAGCACCAGCGCGATGAACAGCGCCCAATGCCCCGGATGCGATTTGCGCCGTTCGATATCGGCCAAGGAAAGATCGGACGCCTCAATGGATGCCGTTGGATGCTTGGAAACGTCGACCTGTTCGACCACGCCGTCGACGACTTCCGTCACCTTGTTGCCTTGCGTTTGTGCCATACCCGCTCCGTTGTATTGCGATTGTCGCACCGCTGTCACGACACGTCCAGCATACCCAGTCGTCGAAGCAATCGTACGGCAGGTATGCAAAAGGCGTGCCGTCAAGCACGCCTTTCTTCTTCTCTAACGATTGTGTGGAGCGGATGACGGGAATCGAACCCGCGTAATCAGTTTGGAAGACTGAGGCTCTACCATTGAGCTACATCCGCGCACCGTCTATGCCAGCCGAAGCCAACACGAAACGACTCGAGCCATTATACACACTCCCTCAACAATCGCAAGTCGAAATCGTAATAATTATTTTTCGACCACGCAAACCTGGTACGGCTCCAACGCAACTTCGGCAGGAAGCTCGATATCGCCGTCCGAATCAAGACGCGCGATCTGACGTGCGGACGAGAAATTGAACAATCCCAATACCGTACGTCCTTCAACGTGGCGCACCACCGCAAGAACCGCATCATTATGCGCATCCCAAGTAGTGACCCATGCTTCCGGAGCGAACGCGGGATCGTCGCGCATCTCACGAACGCTCTTCAAACCGTCCCACATCTGCTTCTGCAGCGTGCCCGCCTGCTTGCGCTTGGCCGCATTCTCCCAATTGAAGGGGCTGCGATGCAGATTGCGCGAATCCTCGACGCGATCGGGATCCTCCTTGTATTCCCAGCCGTTGAGCTGCACGATTTCGTCGCCGCAGCTCAGCATGGGGAAGCCACGCAGGAACGACATGGCGGAATGCATCATCAGATCGCGTTTCATCGAAATGTCGAGCAGCGGCTTGTCATGCGTGATCAGCGCACGTTCCACACCGCACAGGCTGGCCGTGGTGCCGCAGCTGCGCGCGTCCTTCGATGCCTCGTCGTAGTTGTACAGCTCTCCCATAGCCCAGCTGCCAGGCACCGATCCCTCGTAGAAGTGGTACAGGTATTCCTTGTGCTTCTGCGGGTCGATACCAAGCCGTTTTTCCACCGCCTCGTCCAGACCCCAGCCGATGTCATCATGGCAGCGCAGATAGTTCACGAACCAGCAGTTGTCCGGCAGGGCGTGCAGGGCGTCCAGCTGCGCCTTCAGCAGCCGGGTGTCCCGGCTGGCAAGGGCACCCCACAGGTTGACCATGGTGGACACGTTGTAGAGCATGTGGCATTCCGGCTTTTCCGGGGTGCCGAAATAGGCCGCCAGCTCCTTGGGTGCCATGACCACCTCGCCCTTGAGGATGACCGCCGGGCAGACGCATTCCAGCACCATGCGGAGCATCCGCACGATGGTGTGCACCTGCGGCAGATTGCGGCAGGTGGTGCCCAGCTGCTTCCAGATATAAGGCACTGCGTCAATGCGGAACACTTCCACACCGAGATTTGCAAGGTGCAGGATGCTCTTGGTCATGTCCACGAACACCGCCGGGTTGGCGTAGTTCAGGTCCCACTGGTAGTCGTGGAAGGTGGTCAGCACCCACTTGTGCATTTCTTCGCACCATGTAAAGTTGCCGGGCGCGGTGTTGGGGAACACCTGCGGAACGGTCTGCTCGTACTGGTCGGGGATGGTGCGGTCGTCATAGAGGTGGTAATAGGCCTGAAACCACGGGTCACCCGCCTTTGCCGCCATGGCCCAGCGGTGGGTGCTGGCGGTGTGGTTCATGACAAAATCCAGACACAGGCTGATGCCTGCCTTGCGCAGTTCACGGGTCAGGTTTTCAAGGTCTTTGTTGGTGCCAAGTGCCGGGTCTACGGTATCGAAATCCTCCACCGCATAGCCGCCGTCGTTGTGGGGATGGGGCATCTGCAGCAGGGGCATCAGGTGCAGATAGGTCAGCTTCTGCTCCTTGAGGTAGGGCAGCTTCTTTGCCAGTTCTTTCAGATTTCCGGCAAAGAGGTCGGTGTACATGGTCATGCCGAACATATTGCCCCGCTTGTACCACTCCGGGTCGGCAGAGCGTGCCTTGTCCAGTGCTTTCAGCTCGGCGCTGCGGGCGTTGTAGGCTTCTGCCATCTCCCGCTCTAGAACTTCCAGCCCTTCCCGGTTGTGGTACAGTTCCATGAACAGCCATTCCAGTTCGTCCTTGTGCTTGGCAAACCGGGACTCAAATTCCTGTTTTGTTGCCATGGTTCAGCCCTCCACTTCCGCAAGGGTGGGCATGGCGGGGATAGCACCATGTCGGCTGGTGGTGATGCTGGCCGCTTTGTTGGCAAAAGCCAGAATGCTTTCCAGCTTGTCCACGGTCAGGGTGTCCAGCTCCTCCTTGCAGAGCTTGGACAGGGCAGCTCCAAAGAAGGTGTCGCCTGCGCCGTTGGTGTCGCCTACCTTGCAGGGAACGCCAGCCACATGGCCGGTCTTGTCCTCAAAGCGGTAGAATACGCCGTTTGCACCCAAGGTGACAAAAATCAGCCGGATGCCGTTCTGTGCCAGCTGTGCCGTGCCGCTTTCGCAGTCGGTGGTGCCGGTGAGCAGGGGCAGCTCCTCGTCGGACACTTTCAGAATATCCACCAGCGGCAGGGGAGCTTTCATCTGGGCAATGGCCTCCTCTTTGCTCTTCCAGAGGTTGGCACGATAATTGGGGTCATAAGTGATGACAGCACCCATTTTTTTGGCACGGGCAGCAGCGTCCAGCGTGGCGGTGCGGGAGGGGTCAGCGGTGAGGCTGACAGAACCGAAGTGGACGATTTTGGCAGCTTTCAGAGCCTCGTCCGAAATATCCTCTTTGCACAGCATCACATCGGCATTGGCACTGCGGTAGAAGCTGAAATCCCGCTCACCGGTGGCATCCACCGAGACCACCGCCATGGTGGTGGGGTGGTCTGCATCCACCGCCATGCCGGAAACGTCCACCTTGTTCTCTGCCAGAACCTCTTTCAGGTAGCGGCCAAAGGCATCTGCACCCACCTTGCCGATAAAGGCGGTCTGTGCGCCCAACCGGGCGGCAGCCACAGCCAGATTTGCCGGGGCACCGCCGGGGTTTGCGGCAAACTGAGGAATGCCCTTTTCATCCTTGCCGGTCTGGGTCAGGTCGATCAAAACTTCGCCAATCGTTAAAATGTCCATGGTTGCTCTCCTTATCATTCATCATAGTGGGGTGTCTGCTCCGGGAACTGCTGGCTGATCTTTTCTTCAATGCCATAGGCGGCATTGAAATCGTTGTACAGCAAAAAGAAGCAGACGAACCAGATAAACCACACACCGAGGAAAGGCACAAGAAAGCCCGTCCACGGCAAAAACAACACAAACAGCAGCCACCATACCAGCTGAAGTGCGGCTGCACCCAGAACGTGCTTGCCGTATTTCAGGCAGAATAGCACGGCATTTTGCAGGCGGTGAAGGTTGCTTTCTTCAAACAATACCACCTGCGGCCAGAACGCAGTAAACAGCATGAACAGGATCAGCAGCCCGGCCAGAAAAACAGCCATGGTTCCGATACCGGGCAGACGCTCCCCGGAGAACAGCACCATGCCGAAAAACAGCTCGATGCCAAGTGCCAGACTGAACACCACACCGGGCAGAAGGGATGCTTTCCAGTTTTGTTTCATGCCCTTGCAGTAGTTCTCCCACCAGCCCCGGGGCGCATCCCGGTAGCTGCGGAACAGCGCATCCATCAGGCAGGAGATCGCCGGGCCCACCAACAGTCCGCCCACCACGCAGACCGGGATCAGCACCAGCAGACTGGAAGAAAGCAGGGCGTACCCCACCCCCAGCCCATAGGGGATGCACAGACCCAAGGTGACAAAATCCGCAAAGAGAAAGCTTTTCCAGTCTCGTTCCAGCAGCTCCTGATACCGGGGCAGACCAGTGGCGCGTTGACCATGGATGACCGGGTCACTCGGAAAAAATAAGCCCATTTCTACGCCTCCTTAATAGGTGCAGCCGTTCAGAAATTCGGTCAGTACAGCCAGTGCATCGCCGGTGTAGCTCTCCTGACAGGAAAGCTCCCACTCTATGGCACTGGTGCCCTTCTGTCCAAAGGCGGCAACGCCAAAGGCATAGGGGTTGCTCTCGTCCTGATAGGTAAACTGAATGACAGTGTACTCCTGCCCGGCGGCAGTCAGGGTCTGTGTGTCAGAAATATCGTAGTTCTGCTGTGCCAGCTCCTGCCAGCCGGAAACAGCGGAAGCTGCCTTTTCTTCGGTCTTGTTTTCCTGTACCACCAGCGTCAGCTGGGCATCATAGAGATCGACTGTCTTACCCTCGCTGTTTTCATAGGGCTGGGGTTCTCCGTTGACCCAAGAAGCATAGTACAGGCCGTTGGCGGCAAGGATATCCTTGTTGTCCAGCAAGGTGAAGTCCTCCGGCGGGGCAGGGGCAACCAGCGTTTTGCCTACCGGAGCCGTCCCATCCGCATTTACCAGCGGATCACTTTTCAAATTTTCATCCTTCACACCGCAGCCAGTACAGAGAACTGCCGCCAGCGCAAGTGCTACAACACACAACCAGTTCCGTTTCATGGAGTTGCTCCTTCCGTCAGAATCTCCCACAGCCGCTGTGCTCCTTCCCGGGCAAGGGCGGCTTTTTCGTTCTTGGGTTCTTCATAAAAGGCCCTGCGGCCTAAAAATAATCCGTTTACCAGTTCTGCGCCGCTGCCAGTAACGGTGGTTCCCAACACGGTGGTCTGATACGTTCCAAGGTCGTATCCGGCCAGCACCGGGCAGTCTGCCCAAGGCACGGTCTTTCCGGCGGCGGTATAGTCGTTGTCGCCCGGCGGAGTGCCGTCCCAGTTGGCAAGTGCCTGATAGTCCAGCTGAAAATGCGCCGGGTCATCCAGCAGCAGAAAATAGCTTTCCTCCGCATTCATATCGGAAAGGAACTGCATCTGCGCCGCAAGCGCATAGGTGGAAGCGTTTTCCACGTCCTCAGTGTCGCTGACATACTGGTTGAGCTTGACCAAAACGATTCCGTCGCCGTTCAGATCTTCGCCATACTGCGCAAAAGCGGCTTCGATGGCGTGGGCTGTATCCTCCGGCAGAGCACTTTTGCCCACATAGGCGATCTGATAGTCCGGCAGGGTTTCGCCCCAGTGCAGGGCGTTGCCCAGCCAGCTGATGCCGATCCAAAGCGCCACAGCCGCAATAATAAGGTAGAGCCAGTGGTAATGCAGCCAATTTTTGAACCAGTACCACCGGCCTTTTTCCGGGGCGGTCATGCCTTGGTGGTGCCGCCGTAGGCGTAGCGCACCGGCAGACACAACAGGGAGGGAGTGTTAGCGTGGGAGTCCTGCAGCACCAGATCCACGCAGGTCTCTGCCATGGCTTCTACCGGCTGGATGATGGTGGAGCAGTAATAATCCTGATCTCCAAAGGCGCGCAGACCGTCGTAGCCGATGACCTGCACATCCTCCGGCACGCGCTGCCCCATCCGGCGCAGCATCTTGATGACGGCGACCGCCAGCTTGTCGGTGACGCAGAAGATGCCGTCAAAGGCCAGCCGTCCGTCCTTCAAGTTCTCTTCTAGAAAGTGCTCGAACTCACTGAGCGGCGCGTCATCCATCAGGATCTTTTGGGTGCAGGGCAGCTGCATGGCTTCACACTCTGCCACAAAACCGTCCCGGCGTTTGTTGGTCTCGCTGGTCAGCGGGGAGCCGATGCGCAGGAATGCCAGATTTTTGCAGCCGTTTTCCACCAGCTTCTGGGCCGCCAGGCGCCCGCCGTTGTAGTTATCAGAGGCCACGCAGGTGGTGCTGCCACTGAGATAGCGGTCGATGGACACCGACCGCACATCCGGGGGGATCTTCAGGTCGGGGTTGTAGGTCAGGGCAATGATGCCATCCACCTTGTTCTGCGCCACCATCTGCACCATTTCCTGCTCCTTGGTGTAGTCGTATTCCGTATCGCACAGCAGCATCCGATAGCCGCGGTTCACCAGCGCCCGGTTGATGTAGTGTGCCACCATACTAAAGAAAGGGTTGAGCAGATTGGGCAGGATGACCGCCACGGTGTAGGTGCGGTTGTTCTTCAGCCCCTTGGCGTAGGCGTTGATGTGGTAGTCCAGCGTCTTGATGGCCTGTTCTACCTTTTTACGGTACTCATCACCCACTGGGATGCCGTTGATGACCTTGGATACAGTGCCCAGAGAGACCCCTGCCTCCTTGGCCACATCCTTCATAGTAGGGGCGGTGTTCTGTTTTGCCATGCGGGCCACTCCTTTGTTCGTGAAACGTTTCTATTTCAAGTGGATATATATCAAAGGAAATCTTGCTGTATTCCTGCTAACTCTGAGGTTCTTGCAGCTTCAGTATAGCATGGTTTTTCCAGAATGTAAAGACTTTTTTCGTGAAATTTCATGAACCGTTTCACGAACGCACGATGATGCATTTTGCACAAAAACATCCTACAGCAAGTGTGCAAAACGTTGAAAACATGGATACAAGGCATTTTTTGCGTAAAATCCTGTTGACACAAAAACGCTGGCGTGTTATCTTTGTGTTGCAAGCCGTGTAACGTTTCACGGGAAACGACAAAAAACGCTCCCCGAACGGCAGGGAACCCCGCCCACGGGCCTGTGGGCAGCGTAAAAACAAGAAGGAGGAGTTTTTATGACGCAGACCTCGCCAGCTGCTGCACGTCAGCTGGACGCTATCCCGGTCCACCGCAAAAGCCTCAGCCAACGGCTGCGGGAAAACTGGCAGCTCTATGTGATGCTGCTGATCCCGGTGGTGCTGACCATCGTTTATAAGTACTGGCCCATGTACGGCATCCAAATCGCCTTCCGGGACTTCAAGGCAAGCCGGGGCATCACCGGCAGCGAGTGGGTCGGCCTGTACTGGTTTGAACGGTTCTTCACCGCACCCAACTGTGTGCGCATGATCAAGAACACCGTGCTGCTGAGCCTGTACAGCCTGCTGTGGAGTTTCCCCATCCCCATCATCCTGTCCCTGTGCATCAACCAGCTGCGCTTTGCAAAGTTCAAGCGGGTGGTGCAGACGGTGCTGTATGCACCCCACTTCATCTCCACCATGGTCATCTGTGGTATGATCAAGATCTTCCTCAGCCCCTCGGGCGGTCTGCTGAACCTGATTTTGGGCACCAGCGTGGACTTCCTCTCGGAGAGCGCCGCCTTCCGCACCATCTATGTGGCATCCGGCATCTGGCAGGAAGCCGGATGGGGTACCATCATTTATATGGCTTGTCTGGCTGCTGTGGATACCAGCCTGTACGAAGCCGCTAAGATCGATGGTGCGTCCATGTTCCAGCGTATCCTGAACATTGATATCCCGGAACTGGTACCCATGATCGTGCTGCAGCTCATTATGAGTGTAGGCAACCTGATGAACGTGGGCTTTGAAAAGGTGCTGCTGCTGCAGACCGAACTGAACAAGGCCACCAGCGACATCATTGCCGTGTACGTCTATGAACAGGGCATCATCAACGCCAAGTACAGCTATTCCACCGCTGTGGGTCTGTTCAACACGGTGGTCAACATCATCCTGCTCATCATCGTCAACCGCATCGCCAAAAAGGCGGCAGACGTCAGCTTTGTGTAAAGGGGGCGAACCGTTATGGCAAAAAACATTGCAGCATCTCGTCAAAAGAAGCCCGGCGGTCTGTCCGATAAGGTCAGCGACATCGTTCTGGTGGTCATCTGCGCCGCCGTCATGCTCATCGTGGCCTATCCGCTGTACTACGTTCTGGTGGCGTCCTTCTCAGACCCCTACGATGTGTACGCCGGCAAGACCTTCCTGCTGCCCAGCCAGTTCACCCTGAAGGGCTATCAGGCTGTGTTTGCAGACAGTGCGCTGTTCTCCGGTTTTATGAACAGCATCAAGTACACCGTCATCGGCACCATCTACTCGGTGGTCATGATCTATCTTGTGGCTTACCCGCTGAGCGTGAAAGACCTGCCCGGACGCAAGTACATCAGCCTGTTCTTCGTCATCACCATGTACTTCGGCGGCGGTCTGGTGCCTACTTACCTCATCGTCAAGCAGACCGGTCTGCTGGGCAGTATGTGGGCACTGTTCCTGCCCGGTGTCGTGGCGGTCGGCAATGTCATCATCGTCCGCAACTTCTTTGAAAACAACATTCCCCGGGAGCTGCTGGAGGCCGCCGAGATCGATGGTGCCTCCAAGTGGACCGTCTTTGTAAAGATGGTCATCCCTCTGAGCCGCTCCATCATGGCCGTTATGGTGGTGTACAGCATGGTGGCCTACTGGAACGACTGGTTCACCGCTCTGATCTACCTGAGAGCCGATCAGGCTCCGCTGCCGCTGGTGCTGCGCAATATCCTGATCAAGAGCTCCACCAGTGCCAGCCAGTCCTCTATGGTAGCGGGAGGCTTTGCAGAACTGAATAAGCTGACCGAAATGATCAAGTTTGCTTCCATCATCGTGGCAGCTGCCCCCATGCTGATCGTTTACCCATTTGTACAGAAGTATTTTGAAAAAGGCTTCATGGCAGGTGCGGTCAAGGGCTAAAATTGCGACCGCGGCCTACGGCCGAAACAGGGAGCAATTTTTGGCGCAGCGGTCTGCAAGACGCGAGACCCGCCCAAGGGTCGAAGCGGATGCAGGGCACCGCAAGAGGGCGCTGAAGCCGTTGCCCGGAACAGAAAGCGATGGAGCTTGATGAACAGGGCACAGAATCCGCTGCCCATTCCAGAAAACGAAAAGAACCTGATATAACATTACAGAAAAGGAGAACAACCATGAAAAAGATGATCTCTCGCCGCAATTTCCTGAAGGTTTGCGCCGTTGCCGGTTCTGCCGTGGCACTGTCTGCCTGCGGTGGCAGCAAAAAGGCCGCTGGACCGGACCCCTCCAACACCGACCAGACCAGCTTTGACATCGTGGGCGGTCAGTCTGCTCTGAGCCCCGGCTACAACGACAACGAGGTGCTGAAGAAGCTGGCAGATAACGTGGGCGTTAAACTCAACTACGAGACCATGAGCGACTCCCTCAGCGAGCAGGTGAACATCCGCATTGCAGGCGACCAGCTGCCGGACGCCTTTATGGGTGTAGGCTTCTCCAACTACGATATCGCCAACTACGGTGCAGACGGCACGTTCCTGGACCTGACCCCCTATATCAACGCCGAGATCATGCCCAACCTGACCAAGATCCTGGACGAGCATCCCAACATCCGCGCCGCTATCACCATGAGCGACGGTTGCATCTACGGTCTGCCCGCTGCCGAGCAGATGGGCACTGCCGGTATCGGTGACGACGAGGATTACAGCATCTTCACCATTCCGCAGTTCTCCATGATCAACAAGCGCTGGCTGGATGAGCTGGGGCTGGAAGTGCCCACCACGCTGGACGAGCTGCACACCGCCCTGAAGGCCTTCAAAGACAACGATATGTCCGCCAAGGTCTACGGCAACGCTCCCGGCAGCACCATCCCGATGTCCACTGGCTTTGACGAGTGGTGCTGGGGTCAGAACATCTTCTACGCAGGCTTCGGCTTCACCAACTGGCCCAACGATGTGTGCAACGATCTGGTGCTGCAGAAGGACGGCAAGTGCCGCTTTGTCTGCGCCGAGGACAACTACCGCAAGGCGGTCACCTACTTCCACGACTGGTACGCCGAGGGTCTGATGGACGTGGAGATGTTCAGTCAGGATACCAACCAGCTGCTGGCTAAGGGCGCACAGGGCTATCTGGGCGTTTCCACCTGGTGGTACATCGAGGAGCTGATGGGCGATTACTCCAAGGACTATGTGTTCCTGCCCGTACTGGACGGCCCGGACGGCACTCACAACGTCACCGTGCGTACCGGCGGCGGTACCAACAGCGGCAACCTGAACGTGACCAACAAGTGCCAGAGCCCCGCCAACCTGCTGAAGTTCTTTGACCAGTGGTATGACGGCGAGACCGTGATGCAGCTGCAGTACGGCCCCATCGGCGTGTTCTTCACCGAGCAGGACGCCAACGGCAAGTGGAAATCTATCACCGAGGAAGAGGCCAAGGCAAAGTACAACAAGGGTGCCGGTGAGCTGAAATCCACCTACGAGGTCTGGGGTCCCAAGCTGATCCTCAGCGAGTACTACGACAAGTACTTCTACATGGAGGACCGCGCCATCGAGCGTCTGACCGACCTGAAGGACTTCTGGATGCCCTTTGTGGACGACACCACCACCTACCCCATCGACTGCGTGTTCACCAGCGAGGAACTGGACACCATTGACCGCTACCGTGCAGATTTTGAGAATGCAGTCTCTGAGCAGGAAGGCCTGTGGCTGAAGGATGGCGGCCCCTCTGATGACGAGTGGAGCGCATACCTCGACACCCTGACCAACAGCTGCGGCATGGACAAGCTGCTGGAAGTCTACCAGAACGCTTATGACCGCTACAAGGCCAACGTCTGATTTTGAGCGACAAGGAGGCATCCGCGATGCCAAGTGAAATTTTGAACAAAGCCCGTGCCTACGAGGCCGAGCACGGCGCT
>OMDZ01000911.1_pt1 | contig 15860 bp, 13 predicted proteins | sample 1673641 | NCBI WGS metagenome assembly OMDZ01 (sample SAMEA103958117, study PRJEB25191) | human gut metagenome | biome: human-associated habitat [ENVO:00009003]; feature: intestine environment [ENVO:2100002]; material: feces | place: Germany | collected 2013/2015
GGTCGGCCAGGAACTGATGGGCTTCTTCGTCATAATATTGCATGGAGGTCTTTTCGATGAATTCGCCCTTGTCATAGAGCTTGCGGAAGAAGTCGGAAGCAGTCTTGTGGTGCACTTCCGAAGAGGTACGTCCGTAGACGTCGAACGAGATGCCGAACTCCTTGAACGAATCGCGTATCAGGGTGTGATAGCGGTCGACGATGTCCTGCGGTGTGCAGCCTTCCTTCTTGGCGCGGATGGTGATGGGCACTCCGTGCTCGTCGCTTCCGCCGATAAAGATGACGTCTTCCTTCTTGAGTCGCAGGTAGCGGACGTAGATGTCGGCCGGTACATAGACGCCGGCCAGGTGTCCGATATGAACAGGTCCGTTGGCATAGGGCAGTGCCGATGTCACGGTGGTACGTTTGAATTTCTTTTCCATATCTGTATGTATCTCTTTTGTTATGAACGCTTTTGGAAATAAATATGTGCAAAGATAGCGGTTTTCTGCCAATTTGGTATATACTTCCAGAATCTTTCCAGATTTAGCCCTCATCTTTGCAGCAAACAAATGAGTATGATTAACTAAAAAAGAAAGGAAATGATTATGAAACTGAAGATGTTTTTTATGTTGCTGGCAGCTGGCCTGTTGAGTCTGAACTTGCAAAGTTGTGACGACGATGATGACAAAGGTATTGTCGTATCGGCCGAATTGCAAAATGCCTTTGCCGAGAAATATCCTAATACACAGGTGGTGAAGTGGGAGACGGAAGGTGCCCATTACGTAGCCGAATTCTATAATGACCGGTACGAGGCCGATGCCTGGTTTACTCCCGACGGCATCTGGCAGATGACCGAGACCGACCTGCCTTACGATGCACTGCCTGCAGCGGTGAGAAGCGCTTTCCAAAGCAGCCAGTACGCCCAGTGGAAGGTAGAAGACGTGGACATGGTAGAACGCAGAGCGATGGAGACAGTCTACGTGATTGAAGTAGAGTCGGGTAATCAGGAAATGGATCTGCACTACAACGTTGACGGTATTCTCGTAAAGGAAGTGCCCGATACGGACGGTGGCGCCGGCAGCTACTTGCCTTCCGACCTGGCAGATGCCATGCGTACCTTTATCGAAAAGAACTATCCCGGTGCCAGCATTGTAGAGACTGACTACGAGGCCAACTGGGTAGAGGTAGACATCATTCACGAACGCACGGCGAAAGAAGTACGCTTCACTACTGCCGGTGAGTGGGTTTCCACTTCGTGGGACATACGTTTGACCGATGTTCCGCAGGTTGTAAAAGACGCAGCCCTGGCCGCCCATGCCGGTTTCGTGATGGACGATGCCGACTACGTGCAGACTCCTGCCGGCGACTACTACCTGATCGAACTGGAGAAAGGCGAACAGGATGTATATGTAAAGGTGCAGGCGGACGGGACGGTGCTGCAATAACGGTTGTATTTTCTTGACCGTTTTCCAGATAGAGAGGGCACAGAGTACGAAACGGGTGTTCAATGACCGGCGTACTTCTGTGCTCCTTTTCTTTTTCAGTCCTTTGGTGTGCCTGGATAAGGTCTGTCTTTGTCATGCCCCTCATTACTCCTTTTCCCCTCTCTTCCCTACCTTTCTATCATCTTTCTCCTTACTTTCGTTTCATCTCGCGTGCCGGGATGCACATCTCGGCAGTCGGGATGCATATCTCAGCACGCGGGATGTACGTTTCGCGCCGCGAGATGTAAGCTGTCTAAAGGATGGGAGCATTCTTCCTACTACATAGCTGTATGCTTTTACTATATCCGGTTATTCCTTTCCCTTATGTTTGATGTACTTTATGCGGATTTTCCGTACCTGCTTCTATTGTTCCTTTGCATAAAAAGAGTATATTTGTGCAACATAAACGTATTAATCGAGTAGCTATGATTACAACCCAATTACTGCATCCTGCCAGCATTGTCGTGGTGGGGGCTTCGAATAATGTACACAAGCCGGGAGGGGCTATACTGAGAAACTTGATCAGCGGCGGATATGCCGGTGAGTTGCGTGCCGTCAATCCGAAAGAGGCGGAAGTACAGGGCGTCAAGGCTTATGCCGACGTGAAGGACCTTCCCGAAACCGATCTCGCTATACTTGCCATTCCGGCTCCGATGTGTCCCGATGTAGTAGATGTGCTGGCTGCCGAGAAGCAGGTCAGGGCATTCATCATTCTGTCGGCGGGCTTCGGTGAGGAGACGCACGAAGGAGCCTTGCTCGAAGACCGCATACTGGCTACGGTGAACCAATACGGTGCCTCCCTTATTGGCCCCAATTGTATCGGCTACATGAACGCATGGCATCACAGTGTCTTCAGCCAGCCCATTCCGCAGTTGCATCCACAGGGTGTGGACCTCATCTCCAGTTCGGGTGCCACGGCTGTCTTCATTCTGGAAAGTGCCGTGACTAAAGGCTTGCAATTTAATTCCGTATGGTCGGTGGGTAATGCCAAGCAGATTGGAGTGGAAGACGTGTTGCAATACATGGACGAGCATTTCGACCCCGACCGTGACTCACACATCAAGCTGCTCTATATCGAAAGCATAGGCGACCCCGACCGTCTGCTTTTCCACGCCTCTTCGCTCATCAAGAAGGGTTGCAAGATAGCTGCCATCAAGGCCGGAAGCAGCGAGAGTGGAAGCCGTGCGGCCAGTTCGCACACGGGGGCCATTGCCAGCAGCGATTCGGCTGTCGAAGCTCTTTTCCGTAAGGCAGGCATCGTGCGCTGCTATTCGCGCGAGGAGCTGACCACCGTAGGCTGTATCTTTACCCTGCCCGAACTTCGTGGAAAGAACTTTGCCATCATCACCCATGCCGGAGGTCCGGGCGTGATGCTGACCGATGCGCTGAGTAAGGGCGGACTGAACGTGCCGAAGCTCGAAGGTCCCCTGGCCGAGGAACTGAAAGCGCAACTCTATCCCGGTGCGGCGGTGGGCAATCCCATCGACATCCTGGCTACCGGTACACCCCAGCACCTGAAACTGTGTCTGGACTATTGTGAAAACAAGTTCGACAACATCGACGCCGTGATGGCTATCTTCGGTACGCCGGGTCTGGTGACGATGTTCGAGATGTACGACGTGCTGCACGAAGCCATGCAGACCTGCCGTAAACCGATTTTCCCCATTCTGCCTTCCATCAATACGGCCGGAGCCGAGGTGGCCGACTTCCTGAAGAAAGGCCACGTGAACTTTGCCGACGAGGTGACACTGGGCACTGCCCTGACCCGCATCATGAATGCTCCGCGTCCAGCCGCCAACGAAATCGAATTGTTTGGCGTCGACGTGCCCCGCATCCGCCGTATCATTGACTCCATCGATACCGACGGCTACATCGCCCCCAATCAGGTACAGGCCTTGCTCCATTCGGCAGGCATACCGTTGGTCGACGAGTTTGTGTCGCCCAAAAAAGAAGAAGTACTGGCTTTTGCCCGCCGTGCAGGGTTCCCTGTTGTGGCGAAGGTGGTAGGCCCTGTCCATAAGTCCGATGTAGGTGGCGTGGTGCTCAACATCAAGACCGAGCAGCACCTGGCGCTGGAGTTCGACCGCATGATGCAGCTGCCCGAAGTGACTGCCGTCATGGTACAACCCATGCTGAAGGGTACGGAACTATTCATCGGTGCCAAGTACGAGGAGAAGTTCGGTCACGTCGTGCTGTGCGGTTTGGGCGGCATCTTTGTCGAAGTGCTGAAAGACGTGTCATCGGGTCTCGCTCCGTTGTCCTACGAAGAAGCTTACTCCATGATCCACTCCCTCCGTGCTTATAAGATAATCAAGGGTACACGTGGCCAGAAGGGCGTTAACGAAGACAAGTTTGCCGAAATTATTGTCCGCCTTTCCACCCTCCTCCGCTTTGCTACGGAGATCAAAGAAATGGACATCAATCCTTTGCTGGCCACCGAAAAGAATGTGATTGCGGTGGATGCGCGCATCCGTATCGAGAAGTAGTCGTCGCAGGCAATCATTTTTTCTCCAGTTAGGAAAAATTATTCCCCAGTTGGCCGGAAGATGGAGGCTAACTGGGGAATAATTTCTAGATCAGTGGGCGATTGTAAATTAGGCTATAGCTTTGCTATCATACTACTGGGTATGAATACTTATGCCTTATTAATAATAAGTGATTTCTCTTTTCTGTTTATACATCACTTTACCTTCATTCATAAACTGAGCACTCTGCCAATTTCCATGTTCATCTACATCACCATATACAGGTTGGAACTCAAAGAAAAATTCATCACCACCGAAAGGCATGCTTACCGATATGGATGAAGGCGTGCGTGAAAAACCTTTGTAATGGTAAGTGGAGTTCAGCTGGTTACCTCCTGCATAGCCCATTAATTCACCTGCAAGCATATCCGAAGTACTGATTATACGTCCGTTTTCATCATCATATTCCATCTTAAACACTTCCACTTCAGAATCTCCTTTATTCCCGTCTTTAGTGTCCAGACAAGCAAGGATACGGAATTCATTTCCTTGGATGTCATATCTGAAATACGAAGGATATTGCCAGGTTGTCTCTTTGGCATCGCATATGTATTTTCCATCTTTGGATGTAAAGCGATAATCTACCGGACCTATAGAGCAAGAAATGGCTTCCAACATTCCTTTTTCATCAAAAGTAGCTTTGATAGTGCCTGTACGGAAGCAGTCCATATCTGCCATCGTATTTCCTTCACCCGATGTTTGAGTGATTGTTACGTTTTTCACAGCTCCGCTAAGTTGGAACAAAGAGCGGGCAGTCATAGCTTCTTCTTTGTTCTGTGTTTTCCGTTCCGCCAGTTCTTGGGCCATTTTGATGTCTTCTTCAGAATAATACTCGATGTTCCGTTCCAGTTTGGAGGCAGGTTTACCGTTTTCCATTACGAACGAATTTTTTTGATACAGCAGTTTGAGTACATCTTCCGACGAGGGAGTAGCTATACGGTTGGTCCAATTGCCTTGTTCATCATATTCATAAGAAAATTCTACGGTAAAGCTACCACTGATTTCTTTCTTACTAGTAGAATACTCTTCTTCCCACTTCACGATGTCATGCTTGTCGTTGTAAGTGTATCGACTGGTGGTGAACAGTGAATCGGTGATATAGTAATAATCTTTGCCGATATGAATACCTCGTTCTTCAATAAATGCCTTTCCATGTTTTACGTTGCATAGTCCATCGGAATTGTATTCGTAAGTAAAATCCGTTTCAACTAATGTGCTGACTATCGGGTGTGTTGCCCACATACGCAAAGCCAGTACACGTCCTGTTTCATCGCAATCCATATTCAGTATCCCGTCCCGGTCGTTAGTCTTGACTATGGATACATTTTTCAGCATGCCATTCTCATAATACGTATACTGTTTTTCGTATTGTTCCGATTTGCTAGTTGTCAACTGGTTGGCTTCATTGTACAGAAAGGTTTGCAGTGAGCGGGCTCTACGGTTTATTGCCTTTTGCAGTCTGCCGTCCTGATATTCAAATTCGAGCGCGTCGCCATATCTTCCTCCCAAAACTCTGCCTTGCATGATTACATGGCCGAATTCATCAAATTCCAATCCGGTAACCAGTCCCTTCTCGTCCGAATGGATAGTTTTTACTTTCCCTTTCAAACCCAATTTAGTCCAATCGTCAGGATATTGCACAAAGTCCATAAAGCAACGCGCAAACGAAAGTTTATCTTCAGTATGGATGCTCATATAAGCATCGTCGCAATAAGTAAATGCCGTGACAGGTGAATATACCTTTTTATTTTCACAGCTTGATAGACAAAGTAGCAGGAAGGTGGCTGCTAATAGGGGGAGAGGGTGATACTTTTTCATGATTTATACGATATTTGTTTATTAAATGATAAATGAACATGTTAGTGTGTATCTATTTTTTTATTATTCCGTAGGATGAAATTATAAATCTGTTTATATATAAACTTAATATTCCTGACTAATGTAATTCTTTCACTTTTATTTATATTAAAGAAGTAATTTAGAAATGATAAAAATCTTGCACCCGAAAAATAGTAATAGATTAAGTGCCATTTATGTTTGTTTTTGAAGTTAGATTTTCTTTGAGAAACATATTCATGGATAATTTGCAATGCATAGCGTTCTCCTTCTTCGATCATTGCTTGAACTTGCTCACGCTTGAAATTGAAATTACCTTGTTTAAAGTCCCTGCATTTGCTCATGTCTATATAAACAATGTCTGCGTTTGTTTTTTTATTTAAAGAATCAATTTGATATCCAGGCATAAAGTGTACTATAAATAGTATGTCAACATTTCGATTTATGATAGGGGTTATTGGGATGTTGTCAGTGACACCTCCATCAAAATAGACTTTACTATTACATCGTAAAGGTTCAAATGTTAGAAAGGGGATTGAGATAGATGTTCTAATCAATTTAATTTTAAGTGAATTTATTTTTCCTTTTAAATTGAAATATCGGGCTGTCATAGTGGACATTTCACTCAATGTCACATAAAAATCACAAGGAATAAAATCATTTGTTTGGATAAGCTCTGTTAAGCTGTTTAATAAGAAGTTATCATTTTTGATTAGACTACGAAAATTCCAAATTCCATTGATATTTGGACTTAGCCATAATTGTTCTGCTACATCAAGTTTTTCTGTTAAAAATGCGTATGCATTAATTACACCGATGGATGTAGCGGAAATAGAATCTATACAGAAGTGTAATCCGCTTTTTTTTAGTGCTTTAAAGAATCCTATTTGGTATGCTCCTTTAGAGCTTCCTCCAGAAACAACTACACTCACTTTTCTCATGAATTTTACTTTTTCACTTAATAGGAATGCGATCCATGTCTGAATTATTAATAATATCTTCTATTTTTTGTTTTATATTCTCCAATTCATTTTTATGTGTGGAAGATAATGGACGTATTTCTCCTGTTTCCAATATTATTCTTAATGTATAACGACTCCTCATTAAGCAGGCTGTTAGAAATAAAGCCCCTCCAATAACAAAGCAAGTTGTAAAGTTTCCAATTAGTGCAATTATAAAAAAGAATATACCTAAAAATATAGGATAGCGTCTGTATGTAGCATGTTTTGTGACAAATACAGCATTAATTTTCCTTTTATCTATTCTCCAGCAATTGTTGAGTGAAATAAAATAGCCATCCACTTGTACAATCGAAGAATTCTTTCTAGAACTATTTTTCATAGTATTTATAATGTAAAGAGGGAGTATCTTCACAGACACTACCCTCTTTTTTGTTTAAATTTCTCCTTTCATTAATTTCTTATTATACATGCTTGTTGCAATAGCGGCCCAAATAACTTGTATAGGCCATGTTACTAATAGTCCTAATCCTAAAGTAAGTAATCCTACAATAATATCAATTATAATCATAACAATAGCACCAAGTATAATGTTAGAGCAATACTAATCCCCATACTTTTTGGTGATTTTGTTATTACTACGTTTACATTTTCGTTAGTATTTGCCATAATAATTTTTAGTATTAATATCTTCCTACTCTCTTAAAGGTTTTCGGATTATCCTTTTGCAAAAATACTACATAGTATAAAAAAATGTTAGATTATTTATATTATTATAGTCACGTTTGTGTTGGATAAAAATCACGTTTTTGCAATTCTTTAATATAATAATCAAAAAAATTGTGGTGAAGAATGTCCGAAATACGAAGCAGCAATGCTGTATCAATACTTTCGCGTTTGAATATACTGTACACATTGGTACGTTCACAGTACAATTTGTTTGCAAACCAAGTAACAGATCGTTCTTGTTTACGAAGTTCTTGTTCTATTAATTTCCCGATATGTACCATAGTGCAATGAATTATATTTGATGTTGCATTTTAGCTATTAAAAAGAATTATAAATGACTAATGATACAATACAAGTTATATAATAGCAAATTGATTATGAGTAGAATAAAAATGAAAGATCTAAAATCTACAATAAAAAATACTTGCTATTAGTGCCTTTGGTTATTAAAATAACTGTCAAATTTGGTGGTTGATCCAGTTTCATGTCCATAACTGTTTAATAACTAAGATGTTTTGGAACATGAAACTGGTAGTTTTACTAATTATTCTCTGTTGGAGAAAGTGTAAAGTTCTTTTTGTCTTGTTTTATTGTTATCGTATGTTCTTTAGAATTATAAAGTAAGACGCGATTTTGTTTGTCTTCGGGACTTCCATAGCGCCAACTGTATACTTTTACATTGGCTGAATCTTTATTTATATTTGTTACTTCATCGATGATCCAATAATCTGCAGCAAATTCATTTTCTGTTTGCAGATATCCAAAACAAGAATCGCTTTCATCAGGAAGCATTATAGTCTTTTCATTCAGGTCAATCCTTAATAAATTGAACTCATCTGCTGTTTCAAATTTCCATTCGCCTTTAAATGGTGAAGATTTTGTAGAGATACTACTACAACTAATTGTTATACAAAATAAAATAAATAATAACTTTTTCATTTTAATTTTGAATTATAAGGTAAATAAAGACTATTTTAAACTAGCAGTAACGTAAAAGAATAGTTATTTTACTTACTTATTGTTTTGCATCATAAATTTCCTTAATCTCACTGGCTGAAAGTCGGCGAGTGTCATATACGCGGAAGTTGTCTACACTCATATTGGTGGCGGTAAACGAGTGGTTGTAACCAAACTCATAATTCCCTCCCATAGTGAAATTGGTCGCGCTTCCGTATGAACTAGCCCAAGCAAAAGTGCCTTCTGTTACAGAGTTAACTTTTTGACCGTCTACGTAGAGTGTATTGGTAATGACAGAACTTTGTGAGATGCAAAAATCAGAAAGTATTACGATATGGTGCCATTTTCCATCTGTCAGGGTAGGATGTACAAACGCTTGAGCATTATAATTGTAGTTTCCATTATTGTTGCGGGTTACTACAAATTTCAGTTGGCCATCAATCATAGTTAAAGTGCACATGGGGTCGTTTTGGTAAGAAGAAGTCATATGGAAAATATGTCCATCACTGAAATCCTTACCCCAAAAGCTAATTGTCATTTCTTTTGAATCAATAATAGGATTTGAAACTACAAACGTACTATTGTTCGTCTTGCTGAACTTTACAGCTTTGCTTTCGGTGCTGATACCTTCGACAAAAGAAGGAGAAGCTGTACCAAATCCGTGAATTTCGTTTTCAGTAGCATCTTCAAAGTTATCATCAAACTTGTAGTAGACGTAGAGTCCTTGGGGGACGACTGTTCCTGCTACATTATTGCCTTTGATACCTTTTACAGAGATAGTTTCTTTATTTGTTCCGTCTGAAACTTCGATTGAAGTATCAAGCTTTTCGGGCATTGCTGCACGGTCCAATGTGACGGTAATCTGCTTGTTGCCTGAAGGTGCGGTCGTTCCGTTGGTTTCAGATACCTTTAAGCCCATGCCTTCTGGTACGGTGATGCTCCATGTCAGTTCAGCTGTTCCGGTGTTGCTGATGGTGAAGTTTTGTTCTGTAGATTCTTTGCCAAAGTCCAGTGCGAGGGGCGATACAGACATCTTGGCAACGGCTTTGGTAGCTGTTATGGTAACAGGCTGTTCTTTAATACCGTCGGAAATGATGAAGTTGGTATTCAGGTCTTGAGGCATCTTGGAGCGATCCAATGACACCTTGACAACTTGTGAACCTTCCGGTTGAACTTCTCCTTTCATGTCCGATACAAAGATGCACTCTTCCGAAATGCCAGCGATGTTCCATGCCAGAGGGGCATTTCCAGTGTTTTTGATGCTGATTGTTTTCTCTTGTTCTGTGGCACCGAAGTCCAGTGTGGTAGGTGATATACTCATTTCAGATTTGGTATTCTTGGGCGAACAAGATACCGATATAATGTAAGAATTGCCAAAGGCGGACAGGCTGACTTTAATGTTTTTGGTTTCAGACAGTTTGTCGCGGTCAACGCGGAAGATGATACTTTGGGTTTTGTTGGCAGCGATGTTACCCGATGTAGGTGAAGCCGAAAGCCATGGATTCTCACCTAAGTTCAGTGCCCATTCTGTGATAGCGTTTCCGCGGTTGGTAAGGGTCACTGACAGTTCATCCTGTGTGGTTCCTAAGTTTAGAGTCGATGGTTCTATTTGTATGTCTGCTTCTTCAGTTTCGGGTTCCAATAACATATCGCCCGGAGCTTGTTTGCCTGCTACAACAGAAATACTCTTAGAGTTTGTTTTGTAGCCGGTTTTGGAAATCTGAATAGTGTATTGTCCGGGTTCCATATCTAGAAATTCATAACGTCCGTCACTACCCGTATTGGTGCTTTTGCCGCTTGGGTTTAGCGTTACACGAGCCACTGCTATCGGGTCGCCACTGTAGGCATCGTTTACAATTCCGTAAATACTGCCTGTTGTTTCCTCTTCGTCTTCGGTGCATGCCACCATTAGTGACACTGCCATACAGCATAAAAGAATGAACCATGCTGTCAATTTGTTTGCTTGCTGTTTCATGTCTAAATATGAATTGAGGTTGATAATAGAAATTTTGTATGAGGGACTTACACCGTTTTTTATTTGTTCAAAGTTTGATTAGAGAAATAAAAACGGAAGTTTTAAGAGTATTTCTTTTATAGTTTATTAGCAGTAAAAGATAGGATTGGTAAGTTGGAATGCATAGATTGCCAACTGTACTGGGTATATGATTCCAAGTTTATAGGTGATCTTTTTGCACACAAACTGTTCTGGAAGTGGATAGTTAAAAGAATGCTGCAAACATTAGCAAAATGGAAGTCAGAAGTGTGTGTTTTCATCATATTCTTACTTTTGCCCGCAGCCTCCCCCGATCAGGCGGTCAATAATTAAAAAAGGCATGGGAGTCTGTACTCTTGCTTATCCCGACTTCAGGCTCTCGCATTGCCCACCTTCAAGGATAAGCAACGCAGCTAGCCCACGCCCGAGATGTTATGATACAGAACACCATGCCCTAGCATAATGTTCGGACAATACACCTACTGTGGACGTCTCCGTTGCTTTATCCTCCTGAAGGTTCTGAATTTGCGAGATTCGAAGTCGGAAGATATAACGTTGGTAAACGCCTTTCTTTTTTATCTAAAAAAGCATCCCGCTGCCCCACCGGGCTAGCTGGATGTTGCAAAGTTAAATGTTTTTTCTGAATATCATGCAAGTACTTTTAAAAATATTTATTTTAAATCGAATGGAAAGATGTTATTTCTTTTATGAAGTGTTTTTTCCTTTGATAAATTCTTATCTTGTTTAGGTATTTTTCCAGAGACTATGTGAACCTTCATCCTCTATAACTCTTCTCCGTGACGTTTCATAGTAAGTGCTTTATAAATAGCGAGTTGCTGTGAAACGTGAATCTTAAATCTTTTTGTTGAAACGTGTTTGTGCGTGGATTTTGTGTTTCACGTATTGGTCGGTAGGGAGATGATGGGGTAAAGGTAGTATCGAAGAATTGTTGTATAAGGGCTAGTTGTCGTCAAAATGAATTGGGGCGTTTGGCGCTGGAAAAAGTTGCCTTTTCGTAAAGTCCTTTTGGGGACTGTTGTCAATCATTGCTTGCACCATTTTTTGGATCGCAAGTGTCGTTCATGAGCCATGCAAGTGTGGCTCGTGAACAACACAAGTGTCTCTCGCGAGCCGCACTTGTACGGCTCGAAGGAGGCGGGAATCAAAGCTGTTTCACCTCACCAAGTCCTTCCAGGAAAGCCCAGGTGGTGCGGAACGAACGCTCGGCCATCGTGGCCCAGAAGTCACGATACTGCGAAAAGTTGTCATCGTGTGCGCCCGGCGTGTCGCTGATGATGCGGAAGCTGAGGAAAGGCACGCCATAGATGAAGCACGTCTGTGCAATGGCGGCCGACTCCATGTCGACAGCCAGTCCTTCGGGGAAATGGCTCTTGATGTCGGCCAGTTCGGCAGCGGCTTCCACAAAACGGTCGCCCGTACAGATAAGTCCGCCGTGTATGCGGCTTTCCAGTCCGGCGCCGTCGTTCAGGTTCAGGGCGTGTTGCAGCAACGGGGCGCTGGCTTCGTAGTACAGGGGCATGCCCTGCACCTGTCCGTAACTGGTTCCGTCGTTGCCGCAATAGACGTCGTGATATACCAGACGATCGCTGGCCACCACGTCGCCCACCCGCAGGCAGGTATCGATGCCTCCCGCCACACCGGTGCTGACAATGCAGTCGGGACGATGGCGACGTATCAGTTCGGCCGCCCCCACAGCGGCGTTCACCTTGCCGATGCCGCACTGCGTCAGTACCACGTCGTTCTGGCCCAGCAGGCCTTCCACATAACGGAAACGGCCCTCGCCGCTCTCTTTCTTCTCCGACAGACGGTCCGCCAGCTGGCGATGCTCGCTGTCCATTGCGCTGATAATACCTATTTTCATTGTTTCTATACAGTCTTTATGGGTAAGCAATTCTTCGCATAAGCCAAGCCTCAGCCCCGCAGCTCATCGCTGGCCGCCCGCGACTTGTGGCTCATCGCTCCGGCAAAAGTACGACATTTCAACGAAATACGTCGGCACGATGTGTGGAAAATACGAGGGGATGCGTTATCTTTGCACGGATTATCAATCAAGAAGAAGATTATGACACTGAAGAAATTTCTACCCGACGTGATTGCCATCGTGGCCTTCATCCTGATATCGTTTGCCTACTTCTTTCCGGCCGACGTAGAAGACCGCGTGCTTTTCCAACACGACACCGTGGCCGGAGTAGGCGCAAGCCAGGAAGCCACCGAGTATTATAACCAGACCGGCGAACGCACCCGCTGGACCAACTCCATCTTCGGCGGTATGCCTACCTACCAGATAACGCCTGCGTACGACTCGGCACAGCCGCTGCAATGGATTCAGAAAGTCTACCGGCTGTTTCTGCCCAACTACGTCTACCTGACGTTCATCCTGATGCTGGGCTTCTATATTCTGCTACGAGCCTTCGGCATCCCCGTCTGGCTGGCCGGCTTAGGGGGCGTGATGTGGGCTTTCTCGTCCTATTTCTTCATTCTTATTTCGGCGGGGCACATCTGGAAGTTTGTCACGCTGGCCTATATTCCGCCCACGCTGGCGGGCATTGTGCTGGCCTATCGGGGCCGGTTGCTGGCCGGAGGCATCCTGGCTGCCATCTTTGTGGCTCTGCAGGTGTCGTCCAACCACGTACAGATGTCCTACTACTTCCTGTTCGTCATCCTGTTTATCGCAGGTGCCTACTTCGAGAAGGCGTGGCGCGAAAAGACCCTGCCCCAGTTCTTCAAGGCAAGCGCCGTGCTGGTAGTGGCCGCACTGATAGGCGTCGCCACCAATCTGTCGAACCTGTATCATACCTATACTTATAGCAAGGAAACCATGCGCGGCAAGAGCGAGCTGGTGCAGACTGGCGACGCCGCCAAGCAGACCAGCAGCGGCCTGGACCGCGACTACATCACGCAGTGGAGCTACGGCATCGGCGAGACGTGGACGCTGCTCATCCCCAATTTCAAGGGCGGCGCCTCCGTGCCCCTCTCCCTGAGCGAGACGGCCATGGAGAAGGCCAACCCCATGTACAGCGGCCTTTACGGCAGCCTGACGCAGTACTTCGGCGACCAGCCCATGACGTCGGGTCCTGTCTATGTAGGCGCTTTCGTGCTGTTCCTCTTCCTGCTGGGTTGCTTCATCGTGAAAGGCCCGCTGAAGTGGGCCATCATCGGCGCCACGCTGTTTTCCATCGTGCTGTCGTGGGGCAAGAACTTCATGCCGCTGACCGACTTCTTCATTGACTACGTGCCGATGTACAACAAGTTCCGCGCCGTGTCGTCCATCCTCGTCATCGCCGAGTTCACCATCCCCCTGCTGGCGGTCTTTGCCCTGAAGAAGATACTGGAAGAGCCCACTGTGCTGCGCGCCAACCTGAAGGCCCTAGGCATCAGCCTGCTGCTGACGGCCGGTGTGGCTCTGTGGTATGCCGTTCCCTCGTCGGGCGGTTCCTACGTGCCTGCCCAGGAGGCGCAGATGCTGCAACAGGCCGTTGACGGAGGCATGATACCCGCCGGCGAGCTGAGCGGCATCCTGACCAATCTGGGCGAGATGCGCGCCGCCCTGGTACAGGCCGACGCCCTGCGCAGCTTCCTCATCATCGTCATCGGCCTACTGCTGCTCATGCTCTACACCACGGGCAAGCTGAGGCAGTCGCTCACCGTGGCCGGCATCGCCGTGCTCTGCCTGGTGGACATGTGGGGCGTCAACAAACGCTACCTGAACGACGAACAGTTCGTGCCCCGCTCCATCCGCACCGAGAGCTTCAGCAAGACGCCGACCGACGAACAGATTCTGCAGGACAAGGATGCCGACTACCGTGTGCTGAACCTGGCCTCGAACACCTTCAACGAGAACAACACCTCCTACTGGCACAAGAGCGTGGGCGGATACCACGCCGCCAAGCTGCGCCGCTACCAGGAACTGATAGACCATCACATCGCCCCCGAGATGCAGGCTCTCTACCGCGAAGTGGCCCGCACGGGTGGCGAGATGGACAGCGTGGACGCCTCGAAGTTCCGCGTGCTGAACATGCTGAACACCCGTTACTTCATCTTCCCCGCCGGACAGAAAGGCGAAACTATGCCCATGCGCAACCCCTTTGCCTACGGAAATGCCTGGTTTGTGAACAACGTACAGTATGTGGACAATGCCAATCAGGAAATAGATGCCTTGCACGACATTTTGCCCACCGAAACAGCCGTTGTGGACAAACGCTTCAAGGACGCACTGAAAGGCATGACCGATGCCCATAAGGACAGCCTGTCCGCCATCCGCCTGACTAGCTACGCGCCCAACCGCCTGACGTACGAAACCGAAAACAGCGGCGACGGTATTGCAGTATTTTCCGAAATATACTATCCTGACGGTTGGCAGGTAACTATCGACGGCCAGAAAGCCGAACTGGGTCGTGCCGACTACATTCTGCGTACCCTGTACGTACCCGCCGGCAAGCACACCATCGAGATGCGCTTCGACCCGCAAAGCCTGCACGTGACCGAAGGTATTGCCTACGGAGCCTTCATTCTGCTGCTGATAGGAGTGATTGCAGTTGTATGGATGGAACGGAGAAAATGTGCAAAGGAAGCTTAAATCATAATAGACAGAAAACCGCCCCTACCTTCACAGGTAAGGGCGGCCGAAGTCAATAATACATGAAAAAACGCTATTTAGAGAGAGTCTCTTCTTTTTGTTTCAAATAGATTACAAGATTCAGATTTTATCTTTCTGAGGAGCCTCAGCATTGTTGTGCGGTCTACGAGGCGGTTTCTGTTCATCCCGCATTTTCTGCCACTTGGCAAACTGCTCTTCAGTCAGAATTTTCTTCAGTTTCTTTTCTTTGCTGGCAGCAGCTTTCTGCAATTCTTCAGCAGAATCTTTAGCCATGTGAGGCATTCCCGGACCGCCCATCGGTGGACGGCCACCACCCATACCAGGCATCATTCCACCTTCGCCCATCGGCATTGGCGGACGTTCGCCGTTCATATCGGGCATAGCTCCCATTGGCGGACGCATTCCTGCCAGCCGGGTCGAAAAGATTTTTTTCTGCTCCTTCAGGTTCAGTTTATACACCTTCTTATATTGTTTGTCGGTCAGTTGCAGTTCTTTCTGCATTTGATCTGTAATCTGTTGAGCAGCCTTTTCAGGTGAGGGAACTTCGCGCGGAAGTTCTTTTTGTCCTGCTCTCGGTTCGGGCTCTTGTGCCTGTAACTGAACTGCACCGCATGTTAGGCAAACAGCCAGTAACCATAATGAAGCATATCTTTTCATAAGCTTTTCGTTTTAATCCGATGCAAATGTAAATGATTCAACGAGACTGCAAAAATCGAATCTACTAATTGGCGAGTTTTATCGACTAATTGAATAATCTTGTGTCCTGAGACAACATTCG
>OMDZ01000927.1_pt1 | contig 15703 bp, 19 predicted proteins | sample 1673641 | NCBI WGS metagenome assembly OMDZ01 (sample SAMEA103958117, study PRJEB25191) | human gut metagenome | biome: human-associated habitat [ENVO:00009003]; feature: intestine environment [ENVO:2100002]; material: feces | place: Germany | collected 2013/2015
CACCTCGCAGTAGACCAGCTCTTCCAGCTCCAGGCGGACGATGCCGCTCTTGCTCCGGAGGATGAGGCTGTGCTTCTGCTCCCTGGTGCAGGCCGCACAGGCCGAGTCCATCAGGCGGAAAAAGTCCTCTCTCCGGATGGGCTTGAGCTGGTAATACCATGCATCCACCGCGTAGGATTCCACCGCAAACTCCGTGCTTGAAGTAAGGAAGATAATCTTCACATTCGAGTCATATTCCCGTATCTCCCGGGCCGCAGCCATCCCGTTTTCGCCCGGCATCAGGACATCCAGCAGGATGATGTCGAAGCGCGTTCCCTTCTCCACCTCCGCCATCAGCTCGACCGGGCTTTGATAAGACGTATGGGCAAAGTCCTGCCCGCGGTCAGCCGCATATTCTTCCAGCAGAGCTTCCAGCCGTCTGGTCTCCTGGGTCTCGTCGTCACAAAATGCGATCTTCAGCATAAGGGGATCGATCCATTCCCTTCTTTGTTTATTCTCTTCTATAGTATAGAGATTCTTGCTTTTTTCGTCAAGTTGTGATGGCAGTCCACCGGGCTGATTGCTTGCCGCCTGCGGGCGGCCGTGCTGTTTGACCCCTCTTCTCCGCAAGATAAAAAATGACCCCAAGCCTAAGCTTGAGGTCATTTTTTATGCAGTAAAGCAATCCAAATCCGAACCATTTTCCTTTGATGCGGCTTGGGCCGCTTCCTCAAACGTGATGGTCTGTGTACCTTCTTTATAGTTAAAGGTTATCAAAACCTTATCATCGTACAGATAAATCGAATTGATGAACGTATCCACCAACGCTTGCCTCTGGTCTTTCAGGCTCATGTCCAGTTTACGGAAGCGCATCAGCCAGAAACGGATAAATTCCTCTTTGATTTTTGGCTTTGCCAGCTTTTCTTCCGCAATGCGGGCTTCAAGCTCACGCTTGGTTTCTTCCAGCTGCTCCAGCCGCTCCTTGGTGGAGCTGGTCAGGATACCGGCCTGAATCGCATTGAGCATATTCTGGATACCCGATTCCGCATCCCGAAGCTGCTTCTCATAGAGGGGAATGTTGGTGTTCTCCTTGTTTTGCAGTTCCATCACCTTGGCGATGATAGATTCCATGGCGGCATCGTCTTTGACAAGCTGCATCGTCTGGTTGACCACCAGATCTTCCAGCCACTGTTTACGGACGGTCTTTTTCTTGCAGCCCTTGTGCTTTTTGGCAGTGGCACATTTATAGTAGCGGTGGACTTCACCCGTCCGGCTCGTGCCGCTTTCGCCAAACATCAACGCCCCACAGTAGCCGCAGAACAGCTTGGTGGTGAGCAGGTAGTCATCCTCTGCCTTTCTACGGGCAGGGGCTTTCTTGTTTTTGGCGATCTTCTCCTGCACATCCTCAAACAGTTCCAGCGGAATGATGGGCGGGATAGCATCCGGTACGACCACATCCCGGAATTTCAGTTCTCCGATGTACCGCCGGTTTTTGAGCATATGTTCGACGCTGTTATAGGTAAACGCACCGCCCACCGGGTTCTTGATGCCGTTTTCGTTCAGCCAGTCCCGGATCTCCTTCATGGTGGAGCCTTCATTGTACTTCTTGAACGATTCCAGCACAAAAGGCGAGGTGAGAGGGTCAATATGGAACTTCCGTTCCGAATCCAGCGTGTAACCAAAGGTTCCACGACCACCGTTGCAGCGTCCTTTCAGGATGTTCTCGGTCTGTCCACGCACGACCTTCTCGGCAAGGTCAGCGGAATAATACTCGGCATAACCTTCCAGCACCGATTCCAGAATGATGCCCTCTGGCCCCTCGGAGATGATCTCCGTAGCCGACATGAGCTTGACACCGTTCTTCTTCAGCTGGGTCTTATACCGGGCACTGTCGTAGCGATTCCGGGCAAAGCGGTCAAGTTTCCAGACCAGAACAATATCAAACAGCTTCTTGTCGCTGTCCTTTATCATCTGTTGGAATTGAGGGCGATTATCCGTCTTGGCAGAGATGGCGCGGTCAATGTAGTGCTTGACGATAGTGATGTCATTCTTTTCGGCATAGGCCGTGCATTCACGAATCTGGCCTTCGATGGATTCTTCGCGCTGGTTATCACTGGAATAGCGGGCGTAGATCACAGCGGTCATGGCAAGCACCTCTCTTTACACGTCATTGAACGGTGGAGCGTTCTTTCAAAGCACTGTTTCGTATAATGTATATACCATGTTTTGATGGAGAAATCAAGACTTTTTATTATCTTCAGTTTTTCTTTTTGAACAATTGACCCAACAGCCACCCCTCTCGTTGAAATGAGGTGACTGTTGGGCCGACTTGCTCGGATTCCTTTATTCTTCGTTTAGCTGGACGATGGTATTATAAAAGATTTTGTTTGGAATAACGACTTGAAGAACACCCTTTTTCAAAAGTGCTTCTATGCGTTTCATGACATACCAGTCACTTACCGGAGCAGAAATCGCTTTTAATACGTCTGCGGTAAGTTCACCAACCGAAATAGGAATTCTCGATACTAAACTAATAATTCTCTGGTCGAAATAATCTATGTTAACGCTTTTAACATCGTTCGCATGCCAAATACGCATGGAGGTGTTTTCGTTTAATAGCTTTCCCCATCTTTTGGCATACTCAGTAATAGTTTCTTCCGTCAAATACTTTTGTGAGATCTTATCGGTTTTCCCTTCCATAAATTCTTTCAGACCTTCTCTGGATGCAAGCAAAATTCTATTTGTACCATACTTTGCTGCATAGTAACAAATATAATAAATGCCGCACCAACAATCGGCAGAACTCCTGACCCAAACACGCAGTGGCTTATGATTTATCATATCACATTGAACCGCATTCGCTGTACCATGATATTTCGACCACAGTTGTCTAGCTTCAATTTGGCTGTCAGGATAATATTCTGAAAGGCAATTCACGAATTGTTTGCAACGATATTCTGAATCGCAAGCATATTGAAGTTCTCCCATTGATAACATAAACGGAAACAACTTTACACTTTCGACGATGCCTAAAGCTGCTAACATATTGACATCACTGGGTTCAAAAACAATTTCATCCATAGCTGGTCAAAATCATAATTTCGGGATAGTGACTTGTGTAGTTGCACTCCAATAGATTGGTTTGCTTGAGCCAACCACTCCAAAATAACACCCAACGCTGCAATCAAGATAAGTTCCAACATCATAGAAGTCATATGTATAGGTTGTATTATATATACTTTGTTCTGGAACTAGTGCTGTCGTTGAAAATGGGCAGCTTCGTTCGATGTTATCGGAATAGCTCGTGTAGTAATCCGTTCCTGAAACATTTTTTATTAAATCCGGGCCAATACCGACGGTAGTTCCACTCATATAAAAGCCCAATCCATTGGCCTTTGTATAAAGAACTCTCCATGTTCCATCAATATACGATACAACTCTTGAGCCGTCTGTATTAGAAACAGGAATGCGCATTGGAACCTCGGCCAAAACATAAAATCCGAGATTCTCTTGTTCTTGCACAGAAAGATTGAGAAGTTCTTCTATCGAATAATCATCGATCTTTCTCTTATTTCCAGTTGCAAATGCTGGCTGAATGGTCAGGAGAAATAAAACCGTGACCAATAGAATGGAAATCAGCCGTTTGATTTTGTTAGTCACAGTATACTGCCTCCTAATTTATTTTTTTCTTCACTCAATACACTAAAGCTCCATTGGAATCACCTTCATTAAATTTTCCCCTTCAGGTGTATACTCCTCGGCAAATAAATGTGAACCATACAAATGCTGAAACTACTAGAATACTGCTGGAATAGAAAATATTGTGACCTTACACTGCTTTGGGTGATTACTTTGCTTTCCTTCATTGAATAGCTAGAACAACAGCTACTATCAAGAACAAAGTTGAAAGCCCAAGCTGAACCCATGCAATTTTTTCGTTTTCGGCATTGTTACAGCCTTTGGAGGATACTGCCACTTGGATATAATGCACTGCTACGATTCCATATGAGAAAAACAAAGAAGCCCAAGCATAAGGTACTGCGCTTTTATCTGTCAATCGGACAAGATTACTAGTCCATACTGAAATGCAGCCCCAAAGGGCAAAAGGAGCAATAAGAAAAAAGTTGCTTTTGCCTTTTTTCATTCTTAGCCTCCCACAGCTTGATGGTACGATTTTGTAGTATCCATAAGGTGTCCACCGGAATCATACGAATACAAAATATCATGATAGCAATGGGTATAGTAGCTATTACTCATGATCACATTTTCCTTTCCTTATTTTGATTTGATTGCTTTTACGACTAAATAAATGACCAGTATGCCGATGCAGAGCGAAATAATTGTCAATGCCTCTGCCGTTGCATTAAGGCAAGCACCAATAAAATAAACCAATACCAAAAATGCAACAAAAGCGATAAGAAGCAGCACCCATTTGTTTTTTTTCATGTTATCACCTCCCTATCTACAAAAGTTGGCATTAAATTTTTGTTGAACCAAAGGAATTGTTGAGAATACAATCAATACCCATTTGGAGAGATAGTAGCAAACTACATGACGTGTATACGGAAGCACATTAAAAATGGCAAGCAGGAAATCTATTGACGAAAGAACAGATGCGACCATCTTGTAACTTGACCGCTTCTTTTCACTTAAAGGCTTATTCTTTGCTTCGATAGGTGAGAGAAAGATAGAGATGCCCAAAAGAGCTACTGTTGTCAGGATACGGAAAAGGTGATTTGCTGCGATTGCCTTACTTAGCAAAATGCAGATAAGTGCCAGTCCGGAGAATGCCAAATAGCATCTGGTGTGCGATGTTGCATGGTATCCGCCAATGTAGATTCGCTGTGGGATAAACCCAATCAAAAATGAAAGTGCGTACCGCACATCACCACACACAACAGCGATTAAAACAACAAGCAGAACGCTCACAACAGATGATATGAGCAACTCGTACCCATAGACATACGCATCCGCCTTTGCTTCATCTATCACTTTTTGCTCGCAGAAAAGACGGACTGATTTTTGAGACAGCGTGCGTTCCCACATTGCAGTTGCGCCACCTTATCTTCTGATTTTTGCTTCACTGTATCATAAATTTCAGCAAAATCAAGAGGTTTGGCAAAACTGGTCGTTCTGGTGACAAAAGTGGTAGGTCAGGCTACTTGTAAGGAGCCTTTGCACAGTCTATAATAGTAGCAGGACATTATTTTGTGGAGGTTGTCGAAATGCTGAAGTACCACGTTGCAGTCTGCGATGATGAGAAATCAGACCTTGATGGCATTGTTCAAAGCGTCCAGCAGTACGATGTGCAAGGCTGCTTTGACATTGAAACTTACATGGATGGAAACGAACTTCTGAGCGAATTGCAAATGCAGAAGAAATCCTTTGATCTGCTTCTTCTCGATATCGAGATGCCATCCAACGGTTTTCAGCTGGCGCAGTCTTTGATTCAGATGGAGAAGCATCCTTTGGTGGTATTTGTCACGAAGCGGCATGAGTACGCTGTGCAGGGATATGGCATTGCATTCCGCTACCTTGTCAAACCTTTGGATCAGACGCTGTTCGCTGCGGCAATGGATGCCGTCCTTCAGGAACTGAACTCCAAACATTTCACGATCGAATACGATGGTGTTACCATGTCCTTGGAAACATCGGACATTTACTTTCTGGAAAGCCACGGACATAAAGTTCTGATTCACTGCAAGGAGCAAGACCTTACATTGCGAATGAGCATTCCTGAAGCCTTGGAGCAGCTTCCCAAACGGTGCTTTGTGTCACCACACAAAAGTTATCTCGTCAACATGGAACACATTGTTTACGCTACGGGAACCGCTGTTTTTCTTTCCAGCGGACATCAGCTGCCGATCAGCAGGAGGAAGCGTCAGGAGTTCAATCAGATCTTCAACGCTTATTTGGGAAGATGATGCTTTATTATTTCGTTGAGTTTGCAGGGAGCTTTGCCAACATTGCCCTGTTGCTGCTTTTTATCGGTCGGCTGTTTCCCAAAAAGGAGCCCGTCTCAAGGTGGTTCTATGCCTATGTTGCACTCTTGATTGCTGGGCAGTGTGCTTTGAGTTTATTCCCGGATTGGGTGACGCAGCGCACGATCTATCTTTTAGTTGGCGGATTTTTCCTTGCATTGCTGTTCTATGAGGTTCGACCGTGGCAGGCGGTTTTTGCAAGCGGAGCTTTCTTCACACTGATTGCTTTGGTGGAAGTGCTTGCAATGCTTCTGATTGGGCTGCGTATCCCGGATACCGACATTCTAATGCAGGCTGGGGCAGCACGGTTGGTCTATGTTGTTTTTTCAAACCTGATTCAAATTCCACTCGTAGTCCTGATCTCACATTTTTTCAGCCGAAAAGGAAATGCTCTGCGTATCCTATGGCTGCTGCCGATCATTGCGATTCAAATCGCAAGTATTGCTGTCTGTTATGTGGCACAGTATCATGCTGCGGATGAGTATTTCCCGGATTATATGGTCGGTCTTATGGCGGTGCTTCTCCTTATAAACATCCTGATCGTGTTCTATGTGGAAGCTCTCCGGGAAAATGAACTGGAAAAATTCAAAGTTAAGTTCAACGAACAGCAGTACAATCTTCAAATGGAATACTACCAGCAGCTCAAAGAACGCCAGGAAGAAGTCCGTTCTCTGCGGCATGATGTGAAGAAATACATCCTGGCGATGCAGGCAGTTGCAGAACACGGTGATACCGAAGAACTTCACAAGATTGCGCAGGCTGCCACGGATGTTTTCGAGCGTTCCACAAATATTTCTGCGGTCGGAAATCCTGTTGTTGATGCTCTTTTGAATTATTACTTACGAATTGCGGAAAGGAATAACATCAACGTCAAACTGGATGTGACGATTCCTGAAGTCCTGACGATCTCATCGTTGTCTTTGAGCATCATTATCGGAAACACATTTGACAATGCCATCGAAGCCTGTTGCGACCTGCCAGCGGAACAGAGAATCATTCATCTACAGCTGCGCAAGCAGTATCGAAGCCTCTTCTATCGGCTGGAAAACCCATACAGTGATACTTCTCGCGGAATCCGCATCGGAGAGTATCACGGTTACGGACTAAAAAATATAAATCGTATCGTTCAGGAGAACCATGGTGACTTCTATACGAAAAAGAAAGACGGTGTGTTTACCGTCCAAGTCCGCCTGAACTGCGAAAATTAAAACATTCTCCTAAAACATTGCTTTGCTTTTGCTTGTACTTTGTGTGTTTCATTCATCTGATGTATTCATTATCCTGAAGTGTTGACACACATCAATACTTATGTTATCATTCCCAACAAATCCACAGCGATTTCTGTAAAGAAACGATTCTGTGCGGTTTTATTTCCTGCGAAGATTTACCGCCCCGCAACACACCCGATCATTTTGCCGTCTGTTTCACCCGACAAAATCCTTCGCCTGTACTGCGTGGGCGGTATTTTCTTTTTGGGGAAGCCGTACCTTGAGAATTTCATGAGCCGTCCGAGCGTGATACCGGCTTTTCGGCCAACGCCGCTGCAAAACAGGGGCAGGAACTTCGTTCGGAGCAAACGGCGATCAACATACACGAGCAGCGGAACTCTCTACTTATTTTTGCGTCTTAACAATTCGGAAACAACTTTCGGAAATGCGTTTTGAGCGCAGCGGTGGAGAGCAAGAACCGTCCCGTGGCCACAAATTTTCAATTCTTGAAAATGTTGTGCTCCACCGGGACTTCACATCTGCAACTCTTGCGAGTTTTGATGTGATCTTGTTGGGGCGTACCTGCCCCAAACCCTGCTCATATTCGCACCTTGCGGTGCGAAAGAACGGCGTGTCGTGCTTACATAGCTCCACCGAGGAGCTAGCGAAACGACAGGAGGTTCAATGAACAAAACGAATGTCAAAACGAAACCCAGCACGACCCACCGCCACGACACGCCGAACAACAAAACGCACATCATCAAGTTCCGTGTGACGGAAACTGAAAAGATGGAACTCCAATGCACAGCAAAACTCCTTCATCTCTCCCTGTCCACCCTCATCCGCCGTGCGCTGCACAATGCGAAGATCGAGCGCACCGTTGTCGTTGCCGGCGGCGGAGAAGAAACCCTGACTGCCGTTTCCACTCTGCTTGCCCAGTGCAGCAGGGTGGGCGGCAACCTGAACCAACTCGCACGACACTTCAACTCCGGTGGAGCAGATACCGAACAACTCCGGGCGAAACTTCTTGACGAACTTACAGACCTGACTGCCTTCCGGCTCAACGCCGAGAAAATTCTTGGTGAACTGTATGGCAACGCTCAAGCATATCGCCTCTAAGAATTCGGACTACTCCGCCATCGAAGCGTACCTGATTTACCAGCACGATGAGTTCACCGGGAAGCAGCTTCTGGACGAACAGGGCAGACCCATGCTGCGGGAATCGTACATTATGATATTGAAGTTACTATCAAAGCATGATACAATTCTGATAGTACGGGAGGGATGATAGATGAAGATTGGCTATGCAAAAACATTAACCGGAAAATTAGATTCAGTTACGCAAGAGACCTTTATCGATCAATATGCTGTTGAAAAATTCTATGTGGATAAAATCAGCAGCACCAGTTTGGATGCTCCAAGACTCACAGATATGCTCAAATCTGTAAGAGAGGGCGATACTGTCATTGTTAATGCTTTTTCTGAAGTCGCTTATAATGTGCGAGTTTTTCTGAAAATTGTAGAGCAACTAGAACTAAAGAAAGTGACCTTTATTAGCATCAGAGAAAATCTTGATACTTCTACATCTATCGGAAAGTTCGCTGTATCTATTTTGACCGAATTAAAACAGATCGAGCATGAAAATCTTCTTGAACGTCAGCGTATTGGAATTGAGCAAGCTAAGGCTGAGGGAAAGTACAAAGGTAGAAAACCGATTGAAATAGACGAGACACAATTTGAAAGATTGTATAACGACTGGCAAAATGGAAAAACAACACCTAAAATTATGATGAATGAACTCCATCTGAAACCTGCAACATTCTGGCGCAAGGTTAAAGATTATCGTAACCGCAACAAAATAACAGATGCTCCGACCATGAGACGGTGGCGTAGCGACTCGGCGGAAACAAATAATAAAGAGGAACTTTGAATTGGGTAATAATCTAATAAAATACCTTGTAAAGTTTGTAACTGAAGAAGCATATGATTACTTCCTATTAGGAACACTGTAAATACAAGGCTTTTCGGAGCCTACAAACCAGAAAAAATAATATTTGATCTATCACATTACGCAAAAAGCCGTCCGGCATGAAAAACGGGCGGCTTTTTTGCGTGGATAGACGGAAAGGAGGCACAAAAATAACTACAAAATTTTAGCGTTCAAATTTGTGCAACTTTAACGAAAAGGAGGATCGTAAATGGCCGATGAAAAACTGAACACAGGCCCTGCGGAGAATACTTCCCCGGAGGCCGCCGGGCCTATCACCACACCCGAACAGGCCGCAGCGTCTGAGCCCCGGCAGGAACATACCGGGCCTACCATACCTGAGCCCGGCGATGTGGTTGTGTCCTTTGACAAAATCAATGAGCTTATGGCAGAAAAGAGACAGAACGCCCGCGCCGAAGTCGAAAAGGCGGAAACCCCCGAAGCGCCGGAGGCGGCAGCCCCCGGAGAAACACCGCAGCCCGCCAATACGGAGGAACCGAAAAAGCCGCGCCGTGGCCGTCCGCCGAAAGCAGAAAAGGCCGCGACTGAAAATCAGAAAGCGGAGAAATCGGCTGGGGCCCGCAAGGGCCGCCCACCCAAGGCGGATAAGGCGGCCCCTGACAAGCCCAAGCCGTCCAAACGAGACAAAGTGTCCCGAAGTGACGGAAAGGCCCCGGATGCCAAGGAGCCCATTAAGCCCGCACAGGATACGGCACCGAAGGAAACTGCTACTGCGGAACAGACGGCTCCCGAGCCGACCACACCGCCCCGCCCGGTTGAGGAAGGCAAGCTGGTTTATCTGAAACTTTCCGAGGTTCATCCGTTTCACACATTCCGTCCGCACCCCTTTAAGGTACGGGACGATGCGAAGATGCAGGAAATCGTTGCTTCTATCCGCGTAAACGGTGTAATGGTTCCCGGTCTTGCCCGCCCGGAGAAAGATGGAAACGGCTATGAAATTGTAGCGGGCCATCGCCGTACCCACGGCAGTGAGCTGGCTGGACTGGAGGAAATGCCCTTTATCGTCCGTGAAATGACCGACCACGAAGCGGTACAGGCCATGAAGGACAGCAACAAGCAGCGTGACGGGATGCTCCCCAGCGAATTGGCCGCGCTGCTGGAACTCGAGGTTGAGGACATCAAGCATCAGGGCGGGCGGCTGAAAGGTGTTGCGGAAGGCGATGTCGGGAAACGCTCGGTTGAGATTGTAGGCGAGGCGCATGAAATGAACTATAAAAAGGTCATGCGCTACTTGCGGCTCAACTCCCTTGTGCCGGAGCTTCTGGATAAGGTAGACGATAAAAAGATGGGCTTCATGCCTGCCGTGGAGCTTTCCTACATCAAACCGAAAAATCAGAGGCTTATTGCTGTTTCCATTGACGGGGAGCAGGCTTCGCCCTCGCTGGCCCAGGCTAAACGGCTCCGGGAGCTGGATAAGGAAGGCAAGCTCAACGGCGATGTCATTGACGGTATCTTATCAGAACAGAAAAAGGAGGATCGAGGCGTGATTATTTCTACTGCGGAACTGGAAAAGTATTTTGGCAAGGAGGTCACTCCCGCCAAAATGAAAGAACAGATTATGTCCCTGCTGGATGACTGGAAAGAAAAACAGCCGCCGGAGCTGGCAAAAGCCCCGAAAAAGCAGGAACTTGACAAGTAACAACTTCGAGACACTTTGTCCCGAGGGCCCCGCCCTCGCGCAGAGGCTCTGGTGGTATATATCCCCCGTCGCCGCCTGTTTTTTAGTACAGCCGGGAGTGGGCCGTCAAGGGTGCAGCGCACCGCCGTTTTCGGCGGCTCGCCCTTGACGGTCTGCCCCGGCTGTGCTATTTCCCCGGCAAGCGGCGGGGGTATATCCTCCAGAGCCGCCCCCTTTCCCAAGACTGGGAAAGGGCGTGGGGTTTGGGTTGAACTTTCTTATTAAAATATCGGAGGTATGAACGATGAAACGACCCCTTGCTTATATCACCGCTGCATGGCTCGGCGGCGATAGCGAAAACGCAGAACTGGCGGCGCAGTATTGCCGCACCGTGTATGAGGCAGGCTTTTCTCCTATTTGTCCGCCTTTGTACTTGCCCCTGTTTCTCAATGATGCTGTTCCCGAGGAGCATAAAAGCGGCATCGACATGAGCCGTGACCTGCTCCGCCGTTCTCATGTGCTGGTTGTCTGCGGGCACAGTATGACCGAAGCCATGAAAAATGATATTGCCGTGGCCCAGCGGCTGGGAATTACGGCAACAACCCTTGAGGGCATCCTGACCGTCAAGGGACAGGGCCGCCGCTAATGGCAACCCTGTTTGAAGCCTACGTTACCAACGCCGGGAAGTACAGCGAGGGCCAGCTTGTGGGTGAAACACTGAAATTTCCCACAACCGCCCAGGAGGTGGAGGCTCTCTTGAAACGGATCGGCGTGGATGGCGTCCGCTATCAGGAAATTTTTATTACCTCTTTCGATGGGGATGTGCTGGGGCTCTATGACCATTTGAGCGAGTATGAAAATCTGGACGAGCTTAATCATCTGGCCTGCCTGCTTTCCGAACTTACCCCATCGGAACTGGAAACATTGGAGGCCGTCCTCGACAGCGGCGATCACTGTTCTTCGGTGCGGGACATCATCAATCTGACACAAAATCTGGACTGTTACGGCTTTTACCCCGGCGTATCCGATGAGGAAACGCTGGGGCGTATTTATGTGGACGATCTGGAAATGTTGGATGTGCCGGATCAGGTAAAACCGTATTTCGATTATGAGGCGTATGGCCGGGATGCCTGCATCCACGAAAACGGCCATTTTGCCCCGGGCGGCTATGTTGTCAAAGAAAGCGATCATTTCGTGGAAGTGTATCACGGCTTGCAGGATATTCCCAAGGAGCATAAGGTATTCTCTTTCCCGAAGCTCTCTATCCGGGAGCAAATGGCCGCTTATCAGGAAATCATAGACGGTTCTTCTTTGGAGGGCTACCGTCAAATGCAGAAAAAAGACCGTGGGGATCGGTGATGGCACTTCGAGACAAATTGTCCCAAGGAAGGAGGCGGTGTAACTGATTGATGAAGATATTTCCCGGCGCACGATAGCCATATCCGTAAAAACAACCAAGCTGACGGCGCGGGGACTGGCGTATGTGCTGGGTATGGTGGGGCGGAAGATCCGCAAGGCATACCGTGGGCGGCAAGTACCGCATGGCAAACAAAGTGTGCGAAAGCTCATGGCCCACGGCACAGCCACAAACAGCATTGAGCTTTCCGGGGATGCCAAGTCCTTTGACCGCGTAGCCCGGAAATGGAATGTGGACTATGCGTTCTATAAAACCGGGCCGGACAAATACCTGCTGTTTTTCAAGGCTGGACAGGCAGACGCAATGACCGCCTGCTTTTCTGAGTATTCCCGGAAGGTGTTAAGCAAAGCAAAATCGAACCGTGTTCCCATCCGGGAACAACTGAAACAGGCGGCAGATCAGCTTTCCAAAGAAAAGCCGAAACAGAAAGAACGTGCAAAGGAGGTGGCCCATGAGGACAGATAAGATCAGAAAATATCTCATTCCAAACATTCCCTATCTGTTCATCCTGTGGGCGTTCCTCAAGCTGGGAACGGCCTACCGGCTGGCGGCGGGTAACGATTTTGCACATAAGCTCATCGGGCTGGGCCAGACGATTGGCCCGGCCTTTGCTGACTTTGCACCCGGTCTTGCTCCGCTGGATTGGCTTGTCGGTATTGTAGGCGCAGTTGGTTTCCGGCTGCTGATCTATTTCAAAAGCAAGAACGCTAAGAAGTTTCGGCGGGATGCAGAATACGGCACCGCCCGCTTCGGAACAAAGGAGGATATCACTCGGCACATGAAATGCTTCCGCAAATTTGTTCTGCTGGCTGACGAGCAGCTTCCGCCATGCCGCTGCATTGTTATAACCAAGCCGCTCCGCGTCCTCACGATGCAGGGAATAGATGATCGTCCAGACGTTGCCGTCGTGCAAAGTAAGGTCGTGCATTGCTGTGTTCAAGTCCGCATTTTCCTCCCGACCGAACAGACCGTGTGCGCCATGCTTTTCCGCGCCGGGGCGCGTAGCAATGTACTTGAGATAGCCGTTTTCGGATTGAAGATTCTGCATATGTGAATCCAATGCCGCAGAAATGAGCGCCGACGCAGTGTGCAGCGTCGGCGCTTGCTTGTAGTCCTCATACTCGAAGGAATCCCGCATATCCGGGAAGTCCTTGAGCAGCTTTGCGACCAACTCTTTCTGCTTTTCGGTCGTGGGACCCTTGCCGGTCAGAACTTCAACGCCCTCGCGCGTGGCGATATACTTCATGTATCCGCCTGCGCTTTTACGGCTGATGAAGCCGGTTTTTTGAATCAGCCGCGCCATCTGTTACCATCGACTATGCTGCCGAAGCACCTCCGGAAACGAGATCTGACCGTTTGTCCGCAGCACCTCCTGATAGCTTTTGCCGCGCATCTGCTGGTACGTCTGCGCGTCGATATCCGTATCTGACGCGAGAATATGATTGCAGACGTTTTGCTCGACAGCCTGCTTCAGAAGCAGCTTGCCGATGCGGTCACCGAACATACTGAGGATGGCTTCGAGCGTTTCTCCGAGGATTTTCGGCAGGAAGTCTCCGGCATATTCGCTCTGCAAATAGCCGCAGTAAAATAGAATCGCCTTTGCAATAAACTCGTTCTGTGTGCTGCATCCGTCGCTTTTGTAGTGTTCCTGCACCCGCTGCCAAACCGTATCTTCCATCCAGACTGTGTGGCGGCTTCGTTCTTCTGTTTTCATGTTCAAAACCTCCCGAAATCGTAATAGCGTCAAAATTGTCCTTGATTTTACTGGCGTTTTGCGGATTTTGGGCAATAACAGCGTCATTCCACGTTTGACAGCCGCAAAAAAGCGCCATTTTTATCCCCCGAAACTGCCCGCACTGCGGGCAGAAGTGGACGGGCTGGCGCAGAAAAGCGCCAGTCCTTTCACCTGCTATAATTCGTCCATAGGAAAACTCGGATAAAAATGCAGACATTTCGCATAATCGACGAAAACCATTCCCACGAAAATGCGGCTTCCAAGCTCGTTCTGGCGGCAGTCCGCTTTTTTATCCTTGCGGTACTTATTCGCTTTAAGCAGCATTCGGCTCCGCCGTATGAGACGACTTTTCTTCCCTTCTTTTCTTTGCCGTTATCAGCGCGCAGATGCGCGATGATATAATATCCTCATGCAGACAGAGGTTCTCTTCTTTTCTCCTTGCGGCGCTCGTCCGCTCTAGGCAGCGTGGGACCTCTCTCTTATGAGCTTTCATTTATGAGCCGGATGCGGGATCCTCCGCTGATATCGAAGCAGGGTATGACTCATAAGACCATGAGGACTGTCTGTAAATCTATGTTGAGGTGTGTGTTATGTTCATTGTCGGTATCGATGTCGCCAAGCGCAGCCACGAGGTCTGTATGATCACATCGGACGGCCAGACCGTCCAGCGCCCATTCTCTATCCGCAACAACTGCACCGGGTACAATCTCATGCTGGAGAAAATCAGAAAACACACGAACATCAAAAGCCAGATTGTATTTGCGATGGAGTCCACCGCGCATTACTGACTGGCGCTCTTTACACGGCTGCGCAAGGACGGCTACCACGTCATTCTGCTCAACCCGATCCAGACCAGCGCCATGAGGGATATGTTCATCCGCAAGATCAAAACAGATGCAAAAGATTCCTTCATCATCGCCGAGCTGATCCGCTTCGGGCGCTATGCCGAAAGCAATGTTGCGCAGGATCGTCTGCTGGCGCTGAAGGAGCTGTGCCGGAACCGCTTCTATCTGGTCGACATGGCTGGTGACCTCAAGCGAAAGCTGATCGCGCTGATCGACCGTGTCTTTCCGGAGTACGAGGCGCAGTTCGATACGATTTTTTGTAAGTCATCCGTGGCGCTCCTGAAAAAGTATCCGACGCCGCAGAAGCTTTCCAACGCACATCTGGATAAGCTGACGGAGCTGCTCTGGAACAGCAGCAACGGTCACTTCGGCGAGTGGAAGGCGCGTGAACTCAAGGAGCTTGCACGAAACAGCTTCGGCGTTGAAGACTGTGACGGCGCGTATTCCACGCTGATTCTCCTGATGCTCGACCAGATCCAGTCGCTCTCCGGAAAGGCAGACGCTCTGGAAAAAGAAATATCCAGACTGTTTCAGAGCTTTGATACGACGGTCACGACGATTCCCGGCGTTGGACCGATCATTGGAGCCGTCATTCTCAGCGAAGTCGGAGATATCTCCCGTTTTTCTTCTGCGGACAAGCTCGCAGCCTATATTGGTGTCGATCCGTCTGTCAACCAGTCCGGCGAGTTCCAGGCTGTGCACGCGCATATGTCCAAACGGGGCTCTCCGTATCTGCGCAGATGCATCTGGATGGCGTCTCAGGTCGCTGTACAGCGCGATCCCATGTTCCGCGCATATTACGAGAAGAAAGCCGCAGAATGGCTCAAATACATGACGATCATCGGTCATGTGACGAGGAAAATGACTGCCGTGGTATTTGCCATTCTGCGTGACCATAAGGTCTATGAACCT